>AP72_2010_repI_A100DRAFT_1000049_pt1 | contig 19103 bp, 14 predicted proteins | sample AmaPasrepliIA100_FD_9193 | JGI IMG/M metagenome (IMG submission 9193)
GCCCGCGGCCATATCATTGTAACCGCGCCTACCGCAGGATCGGCGGGAATCATCCCCGCAGTCGTGAAGTCTCTGAATGATCTCAAAACTCCCCAGCAGAAGATCCGCGACGGGTTCCTGGCTGCTGCTGCGATCGGATATCTCTGCAAGCACAATGCAACGCTCTCGGGAGCAGAAGGCGGCTGTCAGGCTGAAGTTGGTGTTGGATCCTCTATGGGCGCGGCGATGATCGCTCAGTCGTTTGGGGCTCCTCCGAAGGTAGTCTCGAATGCCGCCGAATCTGCGCTCGAACATCATCTTGGTATGACTTGCGATCCGGTTGCTGGGTACGTGCAGGTCCCATGCATTGAACGGTGCGCGTACGGCGCCGTGAAGGCTTGGACAGCTTATTGCATTGCAAGCGAAGAAATTCCTGAAGAACGCCGCGTTGATCTGGATACCACCATTTCAGCGATGGCACTCACCGCGAAGGAAATGAATGCCAAGTACAAGGAGACTTCTGAGGGCGGCTTAGCCGTGTCGGTGGTGCTCTGTTAATTCACACGTCATGGCGACCGAAACGAAAACACCGAACGTCGGAAAGGGTCCGACCCTTGTTCCTCGCTCCGGAAACGAATCCAGGCCACTAGTGGACGTCAAAGTCGCGGCGATTGCATGGTTGGTCGCCGCGATTTATTACTTCTTCCAATATGTGCTGCGTTCCGCCCCCTCGGTCATGCTGCCGGAGATGTCCAGTGCCTTCGGAGTGAGTGCGGTCGGTATGGCGGGGATAATCGGCCTCTTCTACTACGGTTACTCTCCCTTCAGCTTGGTCGCGGGTGCCGGAATGGACTGGCTGGGTCCACGCAAAGTTGTTCCTGTTGGAGCGGCCATAGCCGGTATTGGAGCGTTGTTGTTCGCAACGGGTGACGGCACTACAGGAAGCATCGGCCGTCTGCTTCAGGGTGTCGGTGGGGTTTTTGCGCCGGTCGGTGCAATCTACATTGCCTGCGAGTACTTTCCTCCTTCCAAAGCAGCAACGCTTGTCGGCGCAACGCAGATGTTTGGAATGGCTGGGGGTGCAGCCGGACAATTCATCGTAGGCCCATGGATTGCGAAGGGGCTTGCCTGGAATACGTTTTGGATGGGACTAGGCGTTGCAGTTCTTATCCTGGCAGCGCTGTTGTTTGTTCTTTTGCCAAAGGCTAGTCCGACCGAGAAGAGAAGCACCGAGTCGGGCATCGTACAAAGCTTTTATCTTGTCTTTAAGAATCCTCAGTCCATCTTGTGCGGCCTGATTGCAGGTCTGCTGTTCATCCCTACAACAATCTTCGACATGATCTGGGGTGTTCGCTACCTGCAGGAGGCGCACGCATTCGATTACGCATCAGCCGTGATTCGTACATCGATGGTCCCACTGGGATGGATCATCGGATGTCCGCTGCTAGGTTTCTTGTCCGATCGTCTTGGACGTCGAAAGCCGGTCATCATTGCATCCGCAGCACTTTTGCTGGCGTGCTTGACTTGGATCCTCTTCGGAAGCCGTGATGGACTTCCTCCGTACGTGCTGGGCCTGGTTGCGGGTATCGCGTCCGGTGCCGCCATGTTGCCCTACACCGTTATTAAAGAAGTGAATCCTCCGCAGTTGGGCGGGATCGCTACCGGAGTCGTCAATTTTCTTAACTTCACCTTCAGTGCGCTGCTCGGACCAGTCTTTGGATGGGTCCTGCATCGCCTCTCCGGAGGCGCCGACGTGATGCAGCAGCAGCACTATCAGATAGCGTTTGCGCCTCTTCTCTTGGGTGTGGCGATCGCCATCACACTCAGCTTCTGCTTACGTGAAACGGGCCGCGCAGCCCGTCCCAAGCTCTCAATTTGAAATAGGAGGCATACAGTGATCAGCGTGGTGCAGGAAAGGCAAACAGGAACTGGCAAATACGAACAACTCCTCGAAAGGTGCAAGAGCCTAGAGCCAATTCCCACGGCAATAGCGCATCCCTGTGACGAGACATCCCTTTCTGCAGCCGTAGAGGCAGCGAACAAAGGCCTCATAGTGCCGATCCTGGTCGGTCCCCGCGAGAAAATCCAATCCGCGGCGAACTCCGCGGGAATAAATCTCGCGGGATTCCAGATTGTCGATGCTGCACACAGTCACGCATCGGCTGTGAAAGCTGTTGAATTGCTTCGGGAAGCCAAGGCAGAACTCCTGATGAAAGGAAGCCTGCACACTGACGAACTGATGGGTGCCGTGGTTTCTCGTGACGGCGGCCTTCGCACCGCTCGCCGAATCAGTCATGCCTTCGTCATGGATGTGCCCACGTATCACAAGGTGCTGATTGTGACTGACGGCGCAATCAACATTGCTCCAACATTGGAAGACAAAGTTGATATCTGCCAAAACGCGATTGACCTCGCCGTTGCCCTGGGTCGGGAGTGGCCGAATGTTGCGATTCTTGCAGCGGTTGAAACAGTGACATCGAAAATGCCGGCCACGATTGACGCTGCCGCTCTTTGCAAAATGGCGGAGCGTGGACAGATTAAAGGCGGCATCCTCGATGGCCCGTTGGCCTTTGACAACGCAATCAGCAAGGACGCCGCAAAGACGAAGGGCATCCAGTCCGACGTGGCCGGCGATCCCGATATCCTGCTGGCGCCTGACCTCGAAGCCGGGAACATTCTCGCCAAGCAATTGACGTTTCTCGCCAAGGCAGACAGTGCCGGGATTGTTTTGGGGGCCCGCGTGCCGATCATCCTGACTAGCCGCGCGGACAGCGTTCGATCACGAATCGCGAGTTGCGCGGTTGCCATGATGGCAGCCCACTCGCGACGGAAGAAGGGATAAGGCCGCTCATGGGTGAACACGCGCTTATAGTCAACGCTGGGTCTTCCAGCCTGAAATTCTCCGTCCTTCGCCGTCCGCCCGGACAATCATGGCGGCCTGAAGCCAAGGGGCAGATTGAAGGCATTGGAACGTCACCGATGTTGTTCGCGAAGGATGGCAACGGTGAGGTTCTGGCCAAGACGTCGTTGGACGCAACCATAAAGGACGGTCGTGCCGCGATCGACGCTCTCGGTTCATGGCTTCGTTCCAAATTCGGCTCTGCCCACCTTTGCGGCGTAGGACATCGCGTCGTGCACGGTGGCGCTAAATACGATCGACCAGTGCTTGTGACACGGGACGTGCTGGTGGACCTCTACGAACTGATTCCCCTTGCTCCACTGCATCAGCCTTACAATCTCGCCGCGATAGAAAGAATCGTTGAGCGGATGCCCGACGTTCCTCAGATTGCATGTTTCGATACAAGCTTTCACAGCTCTCAATCAGCAACAGCCAAACTGATCGCTTTCCCCAAAGACCTTCGCAAGTCCGGATTGCAACGTTATGGGTTTCACGGCCTTTCTTATGAATACATCGCTTCCGTGTTACCTGAAGTCGCTCCAGAAATTGCCGGCGGCCGCGTAATCGTGGCACATCTCGGCAGCGGCGCCAGCATGTGCGCGATGAAAGCGGGGGTCAGCGTAGACAGCACCTTAGGATTCACGGCGCTCGATGGACTTTGTATGGGTACACGGCCCGGCGCCTTGGATCCCGGCGTCATCCTCTATCTTTTCCAGAACCTTGGCATGTCGGCAAAAGAGGTTGAGACCCTTCTCTACAAGAAGTCCGGACTTCTGGGGATCTCTGGCATCAGCAATGACATGCGGGAGTTACTCTCCAGCGATCAGCCGGATGCACGCCTGGCTCTCGACTACTTTGTATACCGTGCAGCGAAAGAAATCGGATCTCTGACAGCTGTGTTAGGCGGGCTGGATGGACTCGTATTCACCGCCGGCATCGGAGAAAACTCCCCTGAGATTCGAAAACGCATTTGTGAGGCTTGTTCCTGGCTAGGTCTGGAGTTGGATCCCGAAGCCAACACCGGCAGAAGACCCCGCGTCTCTTCGTCACGCAGCAAAGTTTCTGTCTGGGTCATCCCCACGAACGAAGAGCTCATGATTGCTCGCCATACGGGCGCGCTGCTTGGGCTTCTACAAACGGCGGCCTAATTTAAAGGTGAGAGGACCATGGCGACTGTATCTATCGATCAAGTTCAAGCGGAAAAGATGACGAGCCCTTGGGTCGGATTCCAACCCGGCCTGTGGCAAACCGAGATCAACGTTCGAGACTTCATTCAGCAAAATTACAAACAGTATGAGGGAGACGACTCGTTTCTAGCTCCGGCCACCAACAGAACAAAGATGATCTGGAGTCGTCTGAACGAACTCTTCCTGGAAGAGCGAAAGAAAGGAGTGTTAGACGTATCTCTGATCCCCAGTTCCATCACCGCTCACGGGCCCGGATATATCGACAAAGACAATGAAATCATCGTTGGACTGCAGACCGAAGCCCCTCTGAAGCGCGCGATCATGCCGAATGGCGGGTTTCGCATGGTTGCAAACGCGCTGAAGACGTACGGCTATAAGCTGGATCAGCACATTGTCGATGCATTCACGAAATACCGAAAGACTCACAATGACGCCGTTTTTGATGCATACACTGCGGACATTCGTCGCTGCCGCAGCTCTCACATACTCACAGGACTGCCTGACGCCTATGGGCGCGGCCGGATCATCGGAGACTACCGCAGAGTCTCGTTGTACGGAGTTGCGCACCTCATAGAACGCAAGCAAGAAGAAAAGGAGAACCTCGATTCTTTACAGTCAACAGACGAGATCATCCGTGATCGGGAAGAACTTTCCGAACAGATTCGGGCTCTTAAAGAGCTTCAGCAAATGGCGAAGAGCTACGGTTTTGATATTTCCGGACCGGCGCGAGATGCCCGCGAGGCCGTGCAGTGGCTCTATCTGGGATACCTCGCCGCGGTGAAGGAGCAAAACGGCGCCGCGATGTCTCTGGGCCGCACTTCGACGTTCCTCGACATCTATTTCCAACGTGATCTGGAACATGGTGTTCTGAACGAAGAACAGATTCAGGAAATTGTTGATGATTTCGTGATCAAACTCCGTATTGTCAGGTTCCTGCGAACGCCCGAGTATGACGATCTTTTTGCCGGAGACCCGACATGGGTGACTGAATCCATTGCCGGAATGGGAGACGATGGAAGATCTCTCGTAACGAAGACAAGCTTCCGTTTCCTTCAGACTCTCTATAACCTTGGCCCGGCTCCCGAGCCGAACCTCACCATCTGGTATTCGCCACGGCTGCCCGAGGCATTCCGCAATTTCGCGTGTAAGGTGGCAATCGAGACCAGTTCCATCCAGTTCGAAAGCGACGAGATCATGCGCCGTGAGTGGGGAGACGACGGCGCCATCGCCTGCTGCGTTTCTCCGATGCTCATCGGGAAACAGATGCAGTTTTTCGGGGCACGCGCCAATTTGGCCAAATGCTTGCTCTATGCCATCAACGGTGGAAGAGATGAAATTAGCGGCGACCAGGTGGGTCCAATCAGCGAACCCGTCCGTGGTGACTATCTCAATGTCGACGAAGTAGTCAACAAGTTCGAAAAAATGATGGACTGGCTGGCTGGAGTCTATGTGAATGCCATGAACGTCATCCATTACATGCACGATAAGTACGCGTATGAGCGCGTTGAGATGGCACTGCACGATTACGCTCCAATCCGAACCATGGCCTTCGGAATAGCAGGTATGTCCGTCGTGGCGGACAGCTTATCGGCAATGCGCTACGCGAAAGTGAAAGTGATTCGCGATAAGACCGGGCTAATCACTGACTACGAAATAACGGGAGAGTTTCCGCAGTTTGGCAACAACGATAATCGCGTCGATCATCTCGCCTCGTGGCTGGTCACAACCTTCATGAGCAAGCTGCGGAGGTACCCGACATACCGGCACGCATTGCACACTCAGTCAGTGCTGACCATCACTTCGAATGTCGTCTATGGAAAAAACACGGGGAATACTCCGGATGGCCGCCGTCGTGGAGAACCGTTCGCCCCGGGCGCAAATCCAATGCACGGACGCGATAAACGCGGAATCCACGCTTCAGCGGCATCCGTCGCCAAGATTCCGTATCGTGACGCCGCCGATGGCATCTCGCTCACCTCCACGCTGATTCCAGAAAGCCTGGGACGCGTGATGGCAGATCGAGTCGCCAATCTCACTGCAATGCTGGATGCTTTCTTTGGCACGACGGGATACCACATGAACGTCAATGTACTCAATCGCGATACGTTGCTAGACGCCATGGATCATCCCGACAAGTATCCGCAACTCACGATTCGCGTCTCGGGATACGCCGTCAATTTCGTCCGTCTCACTCGTGAGCAGCAAATGGACGTCATCAACCGGACGTTCCACGGAAATTAAACAATGAGCATTGCACAACAAACGCAATATCCTCCGCTGGAAGCTCAGAGTCCATACGAACTGCGCGGTACCTGGAGTTCGACGGTATCGGACAACGAGGTGCGGGCAGCACTGACAAGCGGAGAAATGGGGTTTCTGCATTCGTTCACCACCGGTTCCGCAGTCGATGGTCCTGGGGTTCGGGTTGTGGCTTGGACGACAGGCTGTCAGTTTCGGTGTCTTTACTGCCACAATCCGGACACGTGGACTCTGAACAAGGGAATTCCGGTAACGATCGATAGAGCAACCACAGAGCTGCGCAAGTATCGGCATGGACTGCGCACGATGTCGGGAGGTTTCACCCTGAGCGGAGGCGAGCCGCTCATGCAGGATCGCTTCGCGGTCAAGCTGCTTCGGGCAGCTCACGAGTTGGGGATCCACACTGCCCTGGACACAAACGGGAGTTTGGGCCATCGCCTGTCAGATCACGAACTGGATGTGATCGATCTCGTCTTGCTCGATATCAAGTGCTGGGATCCGGAAGGACATCGTCGACTGACCGGAGTGGACCTGGAACCGGTTCTTGAGTTCGCACGTCGCTTGGCGGCAGCCAAGCGTCCCATGTGGCTGCGGTACGTCCTTGTTCCTACCCTGACGGACAACCTCGATGACATCGGTTCCCTTGCGGAATTTGCGTCCAAACTGGGCAACGTGCAGCGGGTGGATGTCCTTCCATTCCATCAGATGGGAAGATTCAAGTGGAAGGAACTTCATTTAGATTACACGCTTGATCAGATTCGGCCGCCGTCAGTCGAACTCGTTGGCCATGTGTGCGATCAGTTTCGCGCCCGCGGGCTCAAAACTTTCTAAGCGTTTTGATAACTAACACCCCGCGAACCTATCCCACTTGATAGACAATGTTGGTCGACACTGCTCCGACTAATAGCGGTTGATTGGAGATCAAGGACTCGGCATATTTTCCGGGATCGCAATGTAAAACCTCTGCACCAGCCCAATGTACTGCGCCGGCATCACGGTATCGCGATCAGCGTCGTGCTCCGCTAGTCCTTATCCAAATACTCACCGGGAACATCGTCCTCGGGGACCTCGTGGGTGTGTACTTCCTTCGTATCCTGATCGTCAGCTTCCTCGACACCCGCCACAGCGCCAGCCTCAACAATGTTTCCCTCTTCGACCAATTCTTCGACACTTTGCGAATTGGCCTGTTCGCTCCTCGACAAACCTTCCAAGTCTCCCGACTGCCGACTCGAAACTGTTCCTTCTCTACCCAACGCCAACTGAAGCCGTTGCCCGCCACGTCGCGTAGCCTTCCGCTTGGGGGCTAGTCTGGTTTGCGACGAGGCCTTCTTTGTAGATTGCTTTTTCTTGACCTGCTTCTTGGGTCGCTTCGCCTGTTTGTTGCGCGTGGCTTTCTTCGCGCGCTTTGCGGTTGAGCTCTTTGACTTCGTCCGCGTGTTCTTAGTCTTCTTCTTGGAGGGCATGGCAGCAGTCTACCACCGGGATTAATCAGCGGCCTCGACGCCGCCGAGAGCAGGCGTCTCCCGAGCGATCTCCGCGGGTATCTTCCACAATGCGATGCCAGCACTTGCTATCGCGAGGGACGTGCACACCACTACGATCAGACGAAAACCGAAGATGAAGGCGTGTGCAATAGCGGAACGAATCGCCTCGGCGGTTTGGGAGTCCACGCCGGGTGGCGCATCGAGGCCGCCTAGCTTGGCGACGTTCGATTCCAGCTCGTGCGTAATGCCAACATTCAAATTGAGACTGGCAAGCGAGTGTCGCAATGAGTACGCGAAGGCTGCAGTCATGACGGCACCCAACACCGCCACCGCTAACACGCCCGCGACGCGGGCGACAGCATTATTAATGCCCGACGCTGTGCCAGCCCGTCCCTGTTCAACGGAGTTCATCACCACAGTTGTCAAAGGCGCGACGCTGATGGCCATGCCAAGGCCAAGAACAACAAAGGCCGGAAAGAACGCGATCCAGTAACGGGCCCGCACGTCTGGGACAGCAAAGAGAAGAAAGCCTACTGCAGCGATCAAAGGACCCACAACGAGCGGCATCTTCGGACCGTAACGGCTTATCAGTCCTCCGGCCCAGCGTGACAACAGGAACGTGAGCAGAATCATGGGGAGAATGGCCGCGCCGGTCGCGGTCGCAGAGTACTTCTGAACCTGAATCAAGTTCAGGGGAAAAAGAAAAAAGAAGATTCCCAATGCCGCATAAAGAAAGAGCGTCAGCAGGTTGGCGCCACTGAAGCTTGCGGACTGAAACAATTTCAGGGGAACCATCGGTGTTTTTGTCTTCTTCTCGACAAATGGGAAGACAGTCAACGACCCGACACCTACAATCAGGCTCCCAATGACGCGAGGATGGGTCCACCCGAGGATTGCCGATTCAAGAAACCCATAGACCAGCCCCGCCAGGCCGAAAGTCGCGATCGACGCGCCCATCCAATCGACACTTCCTCGATCAGGACTGCGGGAGTCGGGAACGTGCCAGAACGAAATAATCAGAATAAAAGCAGCGATTGGAATGTTAAGGAAGAAGATCCAATGCCAGGAAGCATGCTCAATCAGCCAACCTCCGAGAACGGGCCCGAACGCGGTGGTGACAGTAGTGAATCCAGCCCAAGTCCCGATGGCTTTACCACGAGATTTCTCGTCAAAGGATGAGCTGATGATCGCTAGACTACCCGGCACGAGGAACGCAGCGGCGATCCCCTGAACAGAGCGCCAAACCAACAAGGTATTGATGCTCATAGAAGAACCACAGCCGGCGGATGCCAGTGCGAAGCCAAACACACCCGACAAAAACATCTTCCGTCGGCCGAGGGAGTCTCCAAGCGCGCCTCCGACCAGGATCAGGGCAGAAAGAAACAGTCCGTAGGACTCAATCACCCATTGCACATCCACAACGGTGGCGTGAAGGTCAGTTTGCAGAGCGGGCAAAGCCACGTTGACGACGGTACTGTCGATGAACGCCATGCTCGAACCAAAAATGGTAGCGACGAGTACCCACGCCCGCGATGTTTCCGCACATGGCGCACGAAAAGCTCCCGCTCGAATCATTGCTTCATCGCATGGCTGCTTCATCCTTAATCTCGATGCTAATGGATTGCGAAGGGATTCTGAGGCGTCCAATAGCTCTCCGGCTGCGTGGCAGACTCAGAAAGCCTCCAAGCTGTGATGGCCAAAATCGTGCCGCCACCACGGCAAAGCGTGGGACTCGCCCTAAACACAGCACAAGCAGAGTTAAGTCCGTTAAAGCATGGTGAGCGCGGAAGGAATCGAATCCACGCTTAAACGACAGCTCAACGACATACAAGGCCACGGATGGCATCTAAGGCCACCTTTTGCGACACACCAGGAAACCTAATATCGCTCTTTCAAAGTAGGTCTTGACAAAAATGAGATGACCGGTCATATTGTAGGCGTGAGGCCAAACGTTCGAGAACAACTCCTAGGCACGGGCCTGCAGCTCTTGCACGAGCGAGGATTCAATGCCACCAGCGTGCAAGACATTACCGAAGCCGCGGGTGTACCCAAAGGCTCGTTTTACAATCATTTCGAGAGCAAAGAAGATCTCGGTGCCGAGGTCGTCTCGCGCTATCTCGAAGGCAGCAATAAGACCCAGGCCGCGCTCCGCGACCCTAAGCTCTCACCGTATGCTCGTCTGCGGAAATATTTCGAGGGGCTGGTTCAGGTAGCTGAAAAAAGCGAGTTCTGTGGTGGTTGCCTGCTAGGTAATTTCGGAGCCGAACTATCCGAGCAAAGCGAGGTGATTCGTGTCAGCGTATCCAAGGGGTTTTCGACTTGGTCCGCGAGCATTGCAGGAGTCATTGCCGAGGCACAGGCACAGGGCGAGATCTCCAAAGACCTCCCGGCTAGCACGCTTGCCGCATTTCTTCTGAATGGTTGGGAAGGCGCTCTGATTCGCGCACGGGTCGACAAAAGCAAAGCGCCGCTTCAACAGTTCGTCAAAGTGACTTTCGCAAAAACTTTGGCGCCTTAACTCAAAATTTTTTTGTACCCAAATAAGATGACCGGTCATCTTACAACAGGAAAGAAATTGAGTCGAGCCGTAGCACTTAGGTTATCGCTCGACCAACCTTTGTTCTTAATCTTCCGCCAGGCGACTGGCCGTATTGGAGATGCTCATGAAGCAAATGTTTACACCTTTTTCGCTTGGGCCATTTCAGCTTGTCCATCGCATCGTGATGCCGCCGCTAACGCGGATGCGGGCCGGGCGCGCCGATGGTGTTCCTTCGCCTCTGGCCGCAACTTACTACAGTCAGCGCGCGACCGAAGGCGGCCTGATTATCGCCGAGGCTACCCAGATTTCTCAGCAGGGGCAAGGCTATCCACAAACGCCTGGAATCTATACACCGGAGCAGGTTGCCGGCTGGCGAACCGTCACCGAGGCGACTAAGAAGCGCGGCGCGGTAATCTTTCTCCAGTTGTGGCATGTAGGTAGAATTTCCCACTCCTCGCTTCAAAGGGATGGAGGCCTACCCGTCGCGCCGTCCGCGATCCCGCCGGCTGGCAATGCCTTCACGAGCAACTTTCAGCGTGTGCCCTTTGAAACGCCCCACGCCCTCGAACTGAGTGAGATTAAACAGATCGTGGCCGATTACCGCAGGGCTGCGGAAAATGCCAGGCTGGCGGGATTCGATGGGATCGAGATTCATGCCGCCAACGGTTACCTTCTCGAACAATTTCTGGCAGACAAGACCAACCAGCGAAATGACGAATACGGTGGTTCTACCGAAAACCGTGCGCGGCTTCTGTTCGAGGTACTCGACGCCGTTTCGGAAGTCTGGCCGATCGATCGTATCGGTGTTCGGCTATCGCCCTTCAGCGATGTTGGTGATATCGCGGATAGTGACCCGGCAGGGTTGTATACATATGTGATCAAGGGTCTGGCCGCGCGAGGAATTTGCTACCTTCACCTAATCGAGCCGCGGGTGCGTGCTGGCGTAATGGAGGAGCCGAATGATGCGGTGCCGCAATCGGTCGCCGCGTTATTTCGTCCGGTGTTTTCCGGGCCGTTGATCGTGTCGGGGGGATTCACCGGGGAGAGCGCGCAGGAAGCGCTCACGGCTGGAACAGCAGACCTCATCGCTTTTGGACGCTCCTTTATTGCCAATCCCGATCTGCCGCAGCGCCTGGCGCTTGGTGCGCCACTCAATGCACCTGACAAATCCACGTTCTACGGCGGCGGAGCCGCGGGCTACATCGACTATCCGGCACTCGAAAAGTCGGAAGTAACCGTGTGATTTGAAAACAAATAATAGGAGTACTCACGTGAAAGCTATTCAATATCGCACCTACGGCGGATACCAAGAAAATCGCCTTGTTGATTTAGAGAGAACCCGCTTGAAGGAGGGCGAAGTCCTCGTCGAGATGCGCACCGTTGGAATCAACCCGCTCGACAATACTTTCCGCTCAGGCCACATCTACCTTGCCACACCAGAAAACCTCCCTCGCGTGGGTGGCCAGACAGGCGTGGGCTTGGTCGTCGAGAGTGGAAACACCGTTTTCAAGGTGGGGGATCGCGTTTTCGTCTCCAGCCTGGGCTTAGGTCTGGCCGCAGACGGAACCTGGCGTGAATTCGTGTCCGCACCAGCGTCGGCTCTTTCACGCATTCCAGAGGGAATCGATGATGATCAGGCGGCCGCGTTTCTTGCTGGCGCAGGATATCTTTCAGGCTACCTGGCTCTGACCCAACTCGCAAGATTCAAGCCGGGACAAACTGTGCTTGCTCCTGCCATCGGGAGTGCGGTCGGGATGGAAACTGTACAAGTTGCTCGCCGGCTTGGCGCTTCGTTGACGATTTCCACCTCCAGCACAACCAACAAGGCCGAGCAGGCGCGCGCCGCTGGTTATGAGCATGTCATCGACCTCTCGAAGGAGAGCCTGAAAGACGGTGTGATCCGCATCACGAAGGGCAAAGGAGTCGACGTCGTGGTGGATGGGGTAAGCGGAAACTTGACCGAGCAGGCATTGGCCTCGCTCGCCTTCGGCGGCACAGTCGTCGTCGTGGGTTACGCGGGCGGGCGGCAAGCGAACGTCAGCATCACCGACATCATCTGGAAGGGCGCGACGATCCGCGGCTTCACCTTCCGACTGTTCAAGCCCGAGACAGTTGCGGCCGCGCGCGAGGTGCTTCTCGGATACCTCAAGGCAGGTGACTTGCAGCCCACGATTGCCAAAGTATTCCCACTATCGGATGCGCCCGAAGCGGTTCGCTACCTGATCGAGGATCGCCCATTCGGTCGCGTATTGATGCGGGTATAGTTGCCGAACCCTCGTGCTACCCATACCATCGTCTAATTGTTTGGCACGCACCGTCGTGGCGTAATCAATTGGTCCTGAATGCGCTTTCAAACCCACGCCGGCTCGCTGGATTGGCCGTATGAATGTAACTGACAAGCTCCCTGCAGACCGGATAAACCCTCGCACCATCCCGGAAGAGATTCGCCAAGAAGCCCTGCTGAGAGGACTCTTTTCCAAAGTGCCAGAGGCGGTCGTTCTGCTCGACATGCATGACCGAATCCTGCAGGTCAATCCGGAATTCACCAAGATTTTCGGCTATGCACAGGAGGAAGCCTGCGGCCATCTCATTAACGAACTCATCGTTCCCGAAGAACTTTCGGCTGAGGCGGAGGAATACACGCGCCGCGGTCTTCGGGGAGACAGCCTGAACGTCGAAACTGTGCGGAAGCACAAAGACTGCAAACGCATTCATGTCTCAATGATCAGCGGCCCTGTATCGGTTGCGGACAGCCACATTTCCCACTATGCAATCTATCGCGACATCACTGAGCGCAAACGGGCGGAGCAGAGGCTAAGTGAAAGTGAAGCCTATCTGGCGGAAGCGCAGAGACTCAGCCAAACTGGCAGTTGGGCATGGAATCCCGCGACCGGTGATATCAGATACTGCTCGGAGATGTGCTGCCGCGTGTTGGGGTTCGATCACGCTGGCCCGGCACCGCGATTGGAGGAATTGTTTCAGCGACTTCATCAAGACGATCAAGCGCCGAGCAGGGAACAATTTGAAAAAGCCGTACGCGACAAAGCGGATTTCGAATGGGACTACCGGATGGTTCATCCGGAAAAAGGAATCAGGGACATTCACACAGTCGGTCGTGCGGTCCTTGATGGATCCAGCAATCTGGCTGAGTTCGTGGGTACCGTGATCGATGTAACGGAAAGCAAGCGTAGAGAACAAGAGCTACGGCAAAGTGAGGTCGAACTTCGTACGATCACCGACACTATTCGCCAACCCATTGGCGTCGAGGCGCCCGATGGAACCCAGCTCTACGCAAACCGGGTAGCGCTGGATGATAGCGGACTAACCCTGGACGAGGTGATCAAAGAAGGCACAATCCGGAGAGAAAACGGGTTCCTGGCGCGACGGTGCCATCCTGACGACATAAATCGAGTGCGCGATGAGCGTCGGATCGGACTCTTGGAGGGAGCTCCTTTCGATATGGAGACGCGCCTTTTGCATAAGAGCGGGCAGTATCGTTGGTACCTAGTGCAATACAATCCGCTGAAAGATGAGAGCGGCCAGATCATCCGCTGGTACAGCACGGCAACCGACATCGACGACCGAAAGCGCGCCGAGGAGAAGTTACGGCAAAGTGCGGCGGACCTGCTCACCATCACTGATTCCATTCGCCAATTCATTGTGGTGCTAGCGCCAGATGGCACCACCCTGTATGCAAACAAGGTAGCTTTAGAGAATACCGGCCTCACAAGGCGCGACCTAACCAATGAGAATTTGCTCACGCGCGACGGCCTGCCCAGACAAGCCGAAGCTCCCGGCGAGTTAGCCTGGAATCAAGCGTGGACAAAAACCGCCCATCCTGACGACCTCAACCGCATCCGGGGCGAGCGGCAAGAAGGGTTCTTGCAGGGCATCGCGTTCGAGATGGAAGCACGCTTGTTGTTGAAGAATGGGCAGTATCGCTGGCAACTCTTTCAGTACAACCCGGTCAAAGACGAATGTGGCCAGATCATCCGCTGGTACGTGACGGCAACCGACATCGACGAGCGAAAGCGGATGGAAGAGCAACTCCGGAATGAGAACCTCGTTCTGCGGGAGGAAATCGATCGCTCGTCGATGTTCGACGAAATTGTCGGCTCTTCGAAACCCATACGCCAGCTTCTGAAACATGTGGAGAAGGTCGCACCGTCAGATTCGACAGTCCTTATCCTGGGCGAAACCGGAACGGGTAAGGAGTTGATTGCGCATGCATTGCATCGGAGATCGAAACGCGCAAACGGAGCCTTCATCCGCGTCAACTGTGCGGCGATTCCGCAGTCCCTGATTGCTTCCGAGCTGTTTGGTCACGAAAAGGGAGCCTTCACCGGCGCACTGCAACGGCGAGTGGGCAGGTTTGAAGCCGCTGACGGTGGCACGCTCTTTTTGGATGAAATCGGTGATCTCCCTATGGAAGCGCAGATCGCGCTCCTGCGGGTATTGCAAGAGAAGGAATTTGAGCGGGTGGGAAGTAATCATCCCATCTCGGTCGATGTCCGGCTGATTGCTGCTACCAATCGCGATCTGCCCGGTGCAGTGGCGGCCGGAACCTTTCGCCAGGATCTCTTCTACAGGTTGAACGTATTTCCCATCACGGTTCCGCCGCTGTGCGAACGCTCGGACGATATTCCATTGCTTGTCGAATACTTCGTCGCGCGCTTTGCCAATGACGCGGGCAAAGACATCCGTCACATTGCCGGGCAGACGCTCGAGCAGTTGCGAGGCTACCATTGGCCCGGCAATATTCGCGAGTTGCAGAATGTCGTGGAACGAGCGGTCATCCTCTGTGAAACCGACACTCTTGAGGTCGATGACAGCTGGCTAATCGGCGAATCGGAAGAGCCATCGCCGAAAGAGCGCCTGTCAGCATTGGAAGATCGTGAAGTGGAAATGATCAAGGATGCTCTCGCCGAGACCCATGGTCGAATTTCCGGAGCTTCCGGAGCAGCCGCGAAACTCGGGATACCACGCCAGACGCTGGAGTCGAAGATCCGCCGATTGGGCATCAATAAGTACGGGCAGAAGCGACCCGGTGCTTAAAGCATACTTCCCGCGCCCTGTTCATCCTTCATTATTTCCTACGGGTTGCCCGGAACACGCGGGTATGCCTCTTGGGAGTATAGGAAAATTTGAGCTGAGCAACGAAAGAGAATCTCTCGATGGTGCGCCGCTGCTGTGCCATGCGTCTGGTGCGGATTAGCAAAAACACGCAGATTTCTCGAATTCTTGGAGACGACTTCCGTGCGGGTTGGTTGCTGGCAAGTCATTGATGTTAGCAGCGATTGTAGTCCAGAACGTCTTCAGACCGGATAACGGCCGATTGACCGGCCAATCTGCACTCATTCTGAACCGAGGTCAGTTCTGTTGTCGCACGATCTGAGGAATGTTTCAAGCGGCATTCCAGATCATGCGGAAAGAGATTTGTATACCAGGACATGACTTACTCGCTCAGAAGAACGACCCAGCTGGAGGAAGGAACAGCTCAGCTTTCGTGCCCAGCAAGTTGGCCGGTAAACTACCGATCATACGTCTACTTCAGCGTGTACCGGGCCCCGCGGCCTTTGCCGACTTGCGCCAGGTAGTTGTCGCTGGCCAGCTTTCGCAAATGCGCTTTGACCGTGTTGCGGTTTGCCCCCGTGGATTCCTCGACTTCCTTGACCGTGATTTCTCCTCGCTTCTTGGCGAGCTCCAGTATCTGACGTGACAGCGCCGCCAGTGACGAACGCAGAGCTTGCTCTTCCTTAACCTTCGCGGCGAGGTTGTTCTTCTGCTTGACCATGGTCCGAAGGAAAAACACAAGCCAGTATTCCCAGTTCTGCTTTCCTTTGCGGATCGTCTGTTGCGTGCGACGCAGCGCGAGGTAATAGTTGTCTTTGTTAGCTTCGATCACGCTCTCCATCGAGCTGTAAGGAACGTACCCGTAACCAGCACGCAGCAGCAGGAGAGTCGTTAGGACACGTGACAGCCTGCCGTTGCCGTCTTTGAACGGATGGATAGCCAGGAACATCACAATGAAAATCCCCACCAGTATCAATGGATGCTGCGTTTCTTCGCTGACCGACTCATTAAACCAATTGACGAGTTCCTTCATCCAGCCTGGCGTCTCGAATGGCGTCGCCGTTTCGAACACGATGCCCAGACTCTTGCCATCAGGACCAAAGGCTTCGACATGATTCGGAATCTTCTTGTAGTGACCGCGATGCTCCTGATCCTTGCTGCTGTATTTGAGAAGCACGCCGTGAAGTTGCTTGATGTGGTTTTCGGTGATCGTTATGGATTCGAAACTCTCGAAAACCATGTCCATCGCGTCGGCGTAGCCGGCGACTTCCTGCTCATCGCGGCTTGCGAATGACTTTGCCTTCACTCCTGAGAGCAGTTTCTCCACTTCCCGATCGCTGAGTTTTGCGCCTTCGATACGGGTGGAGGACCCAACGCTCTCAATCGTGGCGATACGCCTCAGGGAAGTCAGCTTTTCAGGTGCAAGGGACTCCATCACCTTCCAACGCCCCTTGAACTCATCGATCTCCGCGATAAGCTTCAGGATTTCAGGCGTGATTGTGATGTCCCTGATCTCGTGGGTGCGGATATCCATTTATACCCATTTATACCCGATTTTTAGCCAATCGCAAGCGATATCCATTTACACCCGTTTATGCCCGTTTCCCACTGACTCGACCACCGTGCTTGGCCTAATCGTTCACCGTTGAATCAGTCATTAAACTGGTGTTACATGCGAATCTTCATTGATGAGGCTGGTCCCTTCGTTGTCCCGCCTTCCGCACAATCCCTCTTTTCTCTCGTGCTGGCCTTGGTAATTCCGTCCTGCGTAGAAGGTGAGCTCTTCGCCGAATTCTCTCAACTGCGCGATGGCTGGTCGAGTCAGGGAGGCGAAGTAAAGGGAAGCAAACTTGATGAGTCTCAGGCCGCCCAATTGATCGATCTGGTGTCGCAATACGACGTGTTCGTGAACTTTTTCGCCACTGATATGGCTAGAAACGATGACGCGATCGTCAGTGCGTACAAGGCTCGCCAGGCGGACGCCATTACTGCGGGTCTGACACCCGAGCACAATGCCAAAATGACTGCACAATTGCGGGGGCTTGCCGATGCGATTCGCAGGATGCCCAATCAGCTGTTCTGGCAGGCCTTCCTGACGGTTGACCTAGTTTTGAAGGTCATCGAAGACAGCACGCTCTACTACGTCCAGCGCGTCCCGGCAGAGTTAGGAAGCATCGCATGGGTCATCGATCGCAAGGACCGAACGATCACCGAGATGGGGGACACCTGGTCGACTCTCGTCCTGCCGATGAGCGAAAGCCACTTCGCGAAGACACCCCTGCCTTGCCTTATTGGAGCCGATTACTCGCTGTTCAACGCCCACTACAAAATCGACGGGAACGACCAGGAGATGATCCGCCACGTGAAGTGGATGCGGGAGGCTTACGGTGTCGAAGATGTCGATCGCCCTCTTGGATTGAACTCGACGCTTCTCCTGAGCGAACAGCGACAGTTCGCCGACTCGGCGGGCTCTCTCGGGCTGCAATTGGCCGACATGCTCGCTGCGATCCTCCGGCGTGCACTAAAAAGAAGAGCGCGGAAGGAATCGAACCTTCAACCTACTGATTAAGAGTCAGAGCAGCGCTCTCCTAAGTTGTTGTCGAGACACGCCTTAATCCTTCGCGGCTCCTGGTTTGGGGACTTCTTGGGGAGTCGAAGTAAGCTTGGTGATCCCGGCCTTAGAAAGTATCCGTCGAAATCTTCACGCGGCCAAAGAGACTTGAATCTGATTCCTTTGACTCGGAGAATGCGCGGTCATGAGCCGAGCGGCGATCATTTCCATTCCCGAAGTCGGCGGGCTAGACCATCGTTACGAGCGCCACGCCGCGTGAGGCGAATGACTGTTCATGCTTACACTTAACCGATCAGCGCTTGTGGTCAAGCCCAAACAGCCCTTTCTGGATTGGCTGCACAGGGCCGATCCCACGAGCCTCGGCTTAAGCTTGCAAGAAGTTGTACGACCATCTACTTGATCCCTGAGTGCGACACCGAAGCCGAGGTGGACGAAGCTTAGCACGCGCTGTGTAAGGAAATCTTCATCGGCAATTAGCGGCTTGTTCGAAGTCAGAACGGCTTGGCCTCGGGATCGTGGCTTTGATGCCTTCTGCAAGTGGTTTGACTTCAAGCACCATTCGATGGTGGTTGATCTCTGTGGCGAACAGGTGATCCTTGAAGGTAAGTGACGGCCGCGGCGTCATCAAGGTCAGGCTGGCGAGCACACGATTTAATTTTGGCGAATCACAAGCGCCGTCGGCGTCGCGGACCGGGGTACCGGTCAGATCGGACGGAGTTTTCGGTAGGCATACTTGCAGTACTTCTTTCTAAAAGGCCCTCTTCTCATCTTCTCAAGGCCGTGCGGATTCAGTTGACTTTCCTCCGCTGCGAAGATCACCAATCCATTTCACCAGCACTGCCGCCGCCGCGCCAAAGGCACTGACATAACCCACCAGGGAATTGAAAAATTGCTCCTGCGAGTAGAACAGCCAAGCTGCTGCAACAATTGCTAAAACTCCTAACGAAAGTTTGAGAGATTTCCAAACGCTCTGTTCTTCTTCCCGTTCCCAAGCTTCAACCTCCACACGGTATTGCGAATGCAAGACAAACTGACGAAAGCTCTCATTCATAATTCGCAAGCCGTACGATAGGTTCACCAATTTACGGCGTTTAAGCTGATTTATGGCGGC
>AP72_2010_repI_A100DRAFT_1000050_pt1 | contig 18996 bp, 33 predicted proteins | sample AmaPasrepliIA100_FD_9193 | JGI IMG/M metagenome (IMG submission 9193)
TGATCCTTTAAGGCTAGTAACCCAGGCATCATTATGATTATTATTCCCCATCATTAGGTCGTCAGTATTAGCATTATGGCACATTTGACTAACATATTCAACGTGTAGAGAATGTGCTTCAATTTCTTGGAACCAAACGGCTCCAGTGGATGCACTTGGACTACCGATCCTAACCTGGTCGCATTCATCCGGTGTACTGGAATGGGAGATAATACGGTCTCCGCCATTAGTGTATGAGAGATATACTCTTTCACACGCTGCGCCATCATAAAGGACGGGACAATTAGAATCAATATTTGTAACATCTATGTATCTTGCATCATCTCCAGAAGGATTCTTTTGAACGACATTATTACCTATGATGATATTGGTGTCCCCGAGGCAGTATCTTGTTCCATTAACGTTGCATAGAACGACAGTACTAGCACTTGCGGGACTAATATTGAAAATAGTTAGACCAGTTATCATGCTAATACCGATAGCAAGTGTGATTAGTAGTTTGCGCATTTTAATTCTCCTTTACACAATATCCGTCGTGAGCTTCTCCACACCTTCTCACGCCTTTTTGAATCATCGGTGTGGGCGGTTCTTGCCAATCTGTTATCTTTATTGCCTCCTTATAATCCTGGCAATCTAGACACCAAACTAGATCGCCAATTTCATGATTGCAATTGCAATCTATGGAATGTCCACACCGCATTTCGGTAGTGGTATGAACGTGCTTTTGGCTCATTGCTCCGCGACCTTTCCTGACTCGTCAAAGCCCATTCCGCCGACCCTTTCTACTTCTTCCGGCATTGGTATTTCTGGTGGGTGCCATTGCCAATGTCCGAGGTTTAGGGAGAAGGGAATATCGCAAATAGGGTGCGCTTCTCCCTCTGCAATTACGCTTACCTTACAGACAATTACTCCATTAGGTATCTCCATTTCTCCCTCCCATATCTGCGCTCTTGTGAGCATCATTGGAGGGTTACTTGGATCACCTTCTAGGGCATTCATGAGAAATTTAATCTTCATCTTGTAGCTCCATTATCTCATCAACTCGGGAACAAGTTGGCTTATGTCGCTCCCATTCTTCGTCATATTCTTCTCCGCATTCCGTACAACCAATGAAGATTATTCCTTCTATGGGTTCACCCATTATGACCCCATCCTTATTCCGCTTATTCTTGGCGTCTCGCAGGGACAACTGGTGCAAATACAGATGCCCAATTTGACCTTTGTTATCACGGCTCTTTCCCCATGAAAAGTGACTCTTTCATGGACCCATTCATACCAGCAGCAGGGCTTCATGCAATAGCACGTTTCGTATTTACCGTGCAATTCGTCATGTTTAGGAGCAGACTCTTTCCGCTTTTGTTCCTGCTTTCTCTTGACGTCTGGATGGGTCACTTTAAGCTGACTCATCATTGGCTCCCTTCAGAGCAAATGAGAATAGGTCGCCTATATTTCCGTCAGGACTAACCCCCAATAGCTCCCTAGACTCCCAGCTAAAGGGATCTTCTAGGCCAAATCTTTTCTCATATGGCACGCTTTCTATCTCCCAATGGGAAGTCATTTCGTCATAATCTATGGTCAAACTGGGAGTCCATGGCTCCGTTCTCCAACAGTCATTATCCCAGTAAACTCCAGTCCTTTTTATGTGTGGATCGGAACTCTGTACCGCCGTCCCCTGGTCAACAAATCCCGCAGTTTCCCAGTCATTTCTAGCGAGTGCTTGGGAACATGACGTGAGAGCAAAGGAAATATTGAACTCAACTCTGGGCCAACGTGTCCAATACTTACCAGGGACCATTTCCCGGAATTGACTATCCACGCTGGATATTTGGCTTGCAAAGTCACGGGCATTGACTCCCCTGGCTTTGAAATGCGGAGAGCTACCGTTACTGATAGCCCTTCTGGCGCTATCATCCCAGTAGACTCCAGGTTTGAATTGACACATATTCCGACGACTTTTGTGTCCCCATTTCCCAAGACCTTCTCCAATTGGGAGATTTGGGTGGGGAGTCCGAAAATATACCGCGTCTGTGGCGACCATTGTGACATCTTTTTTGCCTATCGGGTGGCTGGCTATAGCATTAAGGATCATTGTTCGGCAACCGGCAGTTATGAGACTGGCGTAAATTGGGTTCCCATAAACAGGGGAGCCGACTGATTGGGCAAATTTGCCATACATAGAATTGTAACTGGTCTTGGCTCCTTTCCCGAGTGGGCTGTCTTTTCCAACCGCTTGCCTCCGCAGATATAGCGATACGACCCTCCGCATAGGGGGAAAGCAATTACAAGGACTATACTTGACCCATTCGTAGCATATAGGGTGTAGATTGCTCCGAGGCTTTCTAGGAAGGGGTTGGACACATTTGGCTCCAATAGCCGCCTCCAATTCATGCCACCAAAACCATCCTTCGGTGGCGGTAGGCCGCCATATGTTTCCATCATTGCCTCTGTGGAGCATCGAACCAATGTATTGTTTATTTTTCTCTGGATGATGAGAAAGAGCAGAGCGACTCCAGACCCTAGCACGAACCAAACAAAGCTCATTTTCCGCGACACTGGGCAATCCCTCCCCGCGTGAATATGTCCCATGCTCCAAACATGGGAGCTTACTGATTATGTATGGGTACGCTGAATTTATATCGTATTCGTGAGTCTCCCCAGGGATAATTCCGTGGGCCATTATTTCAAACCAGCCACCAAAATAGCTCTTTCTGGCCGCATCCATGAAGTAATCGGGGATGCCCTGTAGCTTTCTGGTGGGCTTAACGGTCTCACTCCGTAGCCAAGTCTGGGCCGCTTGCCCTGGCCCAAACCAGCGAGACGGAGGCAAGACCACACCTATCTCCCGAAAGCCTCTGTCTAGGGCTCCCAGAGCCCTACAGAGCACTCTGTTTTCTAGCTGGTTGTATCGGATCATATCGTCATCCACGCGGGTAGCGTCGGCTCTGCGTCGCTTCCCTTCTAGGATAATTTCGTATTCTTCTGGGCTAACAATCGGCTCTTTCCACTTGCTCGGATCAATGACGGCTAGCAAAGACTGTTGGAAAAATGGCCCGCTGTCGCACACATAATGCCACGGAGGCTTCTTACATTTGCACAGCTTATGCCCTTCACCAATAGGACAGTCACATAGCTTAGGACGTAGCTTTAGCCGCTTCATTCCCAACATATCGAACTCCCATCCATCCAGCCTTACGGGGAATGGATGGGGGTTAGGGCTCCGCTTGGGTCGCCTAAGCTCGATCCCTTTTGGAGTAAGCAGCATCCAAGCGGTTTGTTCTGGCAGGGTTTTAAACAATTGGTTGAAGTCATATCCCAGGAAAAAGCCGCACATTGCCTCATATGCCCGGTGCTTTGCGTAGATAAATTCAAAGGCTTCTTGCCAGGATATGCCAGAGTTATCGGTGATGTATTCATCCCCGATCCCCAGGAGTGCATATCTGTGCTCCCCTAGGGTATTGATACCTTCTCCGTCAATCCCCACAAAGGAGGTAACCCCTTTGTGTTCATGCTCCCTATGGTGGATACGCTTTCCGCTAGCGTTAGCTCTACCGCTGGAATCCGCCTTAACAAAACTGAGCTTTGGCCCAGTGCTCTCGACTACTTCTAGTGATACCACAGGAAAGAGTAATCCTCATCTCCGCTAGTTATTGCGTCCATTATCTCATCATGGCTGGCATCCAACGCCCATTGCAGCAAGGCATTTGACGGAGCATGGTGGCCGTCCCAGCCTTTACCGACTACATTGGCCGATCTTCTTGGGTTAAATTTGTGTTCATCGCCAAACATTTGCCGTTTCATCTGTGCGACTCTGACGGACAATGTGCGACGATTACTCATGTAATCCCCGAAGTCCCTAGGACGATTCTCCGCTTCCTGGGGATGCTCTGGGGTATTAGCGTGGCCACGTGCGGCTCTAATTGATTCCCCTGCTGCGTGCATTTGTGGGGTGACGCCCTTACGGGCCAGCCTCTCCCGGTAATTGGGGGAGAGACTAGCCCAGGGCTTACGATCCGCCATTAGAACAATTCCCTAGGATCTTCGGGGAGTTTCGGCTCTGGCGGTCTAGGTGCTGGCTTTTTCCACTTCTGACAGACCAAATCGCAAAAGTATTTGCCTCTGGGTCCGGTCCCCCTAGGCCAACTTTGTTGATCCGCTATCGAGGTATAGTGGCCGCATTCCAGCAGGAAATAGGCGTATTTTGCTTTGTCTATCGCTACATCACGGGCAATGCTACGCGAAATAGCGAGTCTTGCCGTCCTGGGTCCAATCGTTTTCGTAGGTGGAAATGCGGATACCTCGCTTGGCAAGGAGACGAACATTGATCGTGTAGACGGCAATTCCTGCTGGGGTGAATCGCATTTCGCCCGCTCTGACGTCTGCCCATTGGCTAGCCGGAAGGTCATATGAGCAGACATAGACCATTTCCTTCTTCTTTGCGTCCCATTTCGGACCTTCCCCATTGGTGATTACCGGATCGGGGAGATTAATGAACTGGCGAGCATAGAGATACGCGACACACTGGCGGTAAATCCCGGTAGAGCCGTCATTGAATACGACCGTATCTCCGGGATCGAACGGGAGTGAGGCGAGCTTTACCTGTCGCCTTTCCATTTCTGGCCTGGGAGCCAATTGCGCCTCACAGGAGACGTAATTCTCGCGGTTCCCAGCATCCCCAGCATTGAAGGTCATCTTTGTAACCAGGAATGGCACGCCTTCTAGCATGTCCAATACCTCGTCTTTTGCCAGGTCATGACCTGTAACCTGGTCAACGTCCCTAGTCGCCACAGACCACTGCGTATTAGGGTCGTATTCCCCGAATGGCTGGATGGCGTTTTCGGGGGTAACTGCGGCATCGGTGGATGACATTTTTGCTCCTTTCGTGGATGCCGTTTTCGCTGACACTTGATTATACCATAGAGCCATTTTTCGTGCAATCAGGTCTAGACCAGTGGTCTAGACCAATCCCATTTCCCGGTCCATTTTCTGTGCATTTATCAAATTGGCAAATGGGCCGGAAATGAGGCGGAAATAGAAATGGTTTAGACCAGTGGTCTATACCATAGAAATATGGTATAATAGCTATAGGCGCAGAACTCCGCTCTGCGTCCCCCAGGGGAAGGTGGCGGAAATGACGGAGGCTTTCTACCGGAATGGCGTGGTCTGCTGGCGACCCCACTTCGGGTCTTTCCCTCTGGTCATTTCCGCCACCGACCGGAGAAAGGACAAAGAATGAAACTCAAAATCTCGCCAGATTCCCAGACTACGGAGCAGCTAGCCAAACTTGCTAGCAATCTCCAAATGATTGTCCTGGCAATGGGAGCCGTAATCGTAGGGCTGGCCCTAGCATTGATCGGAAGTGTCCGTCATGCCCATTGATATGAGACTAGCCGACTCGGCTCCCCCCAGGAATGCCCGTAATAAGCCCCAGGCGGCTCCCAGAAAGACCCAGAGAGATAGTCGGGCAGAAGCGGTAAATGGCCTGTTCCAACTCGGGAGCTTTGGCTGTGTGATGATTGGGAAATATGCCGATGCTGCCGCTATTGCGGATCATGGGCCAAACATTTCCCGAGAAGCAGCATCCCTAGCCCAGCAGAACGAAAAGATAGGCCAGTGGATTGACTATCTTACGGAAGCTGGACCCTATGCAGGGCTCATAACTGCCGTACTCCCCCTGGCTCTGCAATTGCTGGCAAATCATGGCAGGATTGACCATTCAAAGGTGCCGGGAGTTTCGGACCCAAGAGTGTTGGAAACAAAGATTCAAGCGGAAATGCTTAGGGCAGCAGCAGCAGAAAAGCAGCAATATGAGGCGGAAATAGCCAGTATGGAGGCAGTCCTGGCTATGGACTCACAGAATGGCAGACCTGCCCAGTGAGCCAATTCGGCTACTATGTAGAGCCTACTTATCATGAAAGTGGGCTAATGGTGGTCCCCAGGGACGAATTTGTCCATGAAAGATGGGACTACAAAAAAGGGGAGCACGTTGTCTTTGGTGGTCGCTCCACTGGCGGAAAGACTCGACTATGTTTCGACCTTCTCGCGGTGACGTGCTCCCCTTCTCTCCCTGCTTATGTCGCACAGTCAAAGCCCACAGATAAAGAGACTCGGGAAGGTGCAGCTAGGCTGGATTTGCGGGTAGTTCAAAGCTGGCCGCCACAAAAGAAGATTAAAGAAATAGAAGCGTTTGGCGGACAGAAACCCAGAGGCTATTTGGTTTGTCCCCGATTTGGTGACCTGAATACCGATATGCAACGGTGCGCAGAAGTCACGGGAGCCCTGCTGGATGAGAGATATGCTGCTGGGGCTAGGGGACAAAATGGAATCCTGGTAATGGATGACACAATGGTCAAGGCTAAGATTATGGGTCTTGACTCCAAAATGGTCACAATTCTGGCTATGGCTGGGGCTATGGGGATCGGTGAATGGATCTTTGTCCAGAAGCCTACGGATAGTGGACGGACTACCCTATGGGGTTATGAAAACTCCATCCATTGTTTCTTCACAAAAGGTGGAGACGCGAAAATGTTGGCCAGATATGCCGAGATTGGGGGAGAGCATAGCAGCACAATAAAGGAAGTAGTCCCAACATTGCAGCCCTATCAATTCCTGTATTTCCACAAAACCCAGGGCTGGATATGCATTGTCGACAAAGGAGAGTAACAAATGGCAAGAATCCCAGCAGATGCCAAGTATGGCTTTTGGGTCGCCGTAGGAGTCCTTGCTGCTCTGGCGGTTTGGCATTTTGCATCTACTAAGGTTCCGGCACTTAGCTAACGCTATGCCGAAAATGTCGAGACGGCAACACAGAAAAGCCGTCAAAAGAGCTACCAGGATAGGACGTAAGCCTAGCCGGAAAGCTACCAGAAAAGCATATGCGAGGTATAGAAGATCATGACTGTATTGGTAGTGCATGATAGGGGATGCCCAGTAAGGATGGGTCATAGTGAAGCAGCAAAGCGTGTTTATGATACCTACCATTTGCATCGTTCTAGCGATATTCACGGTGCAATTGGTAATTGGTTTGCTGCTGCTTTGGCCGATGGTAGGTCAGATGGCTACATCTACCCAACGAAAAAGTCGGCAATTCGTCACCAGCATCACCAGGAAATGTACTACACATACATTCAGATAACTCCGGCAAATATGAGCATTTGTGCGGCGGAGGCAATGCTCACCGTTGCTCGGAGAATGTATGACGCAGGCTTCAGAATGACAGACCCAGATGACGCTAGAAGGGAGCCAATTACTAGGTCTGCTTCGGAGGATATGTTCGCATTTGCATATCGTGGCGTATCACCTGGGCTAAAGTGGCCCAAAAGTGTAGACGAATTTCTCAAGGGAGAATAAATGCCAACTCAGCAAAAGGCACCAGCGGCACAGGGGAAGAATGCTCCGCCCGTTAAGCCGTATCCTTTCCCGGTCGGTGTCTATGAAAGCCAGGTCATTGACTACGATTCAACGGTGACCCAGGCAACTACTCCAGTACAGTTCCCAATTTGGAACCTTTCTCCGACGGGATGGCTCCGTGGACTTTGGTTCGATTTTACAATGACCACGGCCGCAAATGCGGCTACCGTAGCTTTTGTTACGGATTCAACTGGTGGCGGATTTATTGGTGTCCAGAAGATCATTCTTTATGACCTGGGCGGCGAGCCGATTATTGCTCTCTCTGGATATGAGTGGGCAATGGCCAATAAGTTCGGTGGATACTTTGAAATTGGTGACCCCAGAGCAGATTTTACGGCTAGCGAAACGGCTGGCGCTGGTGGCACTGGCGGATCATTCCACTTCATTCTCTATCTTCCCTTGGAGGCAGTCCGTAGGGATGCCCTGGGAACTGTCCAGAATGAGTCTAAGCCAGGATGGAAAGTAGAGCTTTGGGCCGATAGCTCTACCCAGACTTACTCGACTCCCCCAACTACTCTCGGCTCTTTCCGTGTTAGGGGAACAATTGACAGCTATACGGAGCCTGCTGCTGGGGCTCCTAGTGGTCGTCCATTTAGTCAGGCTCCCCCGGTCCCTGGGACTTTGCAGTATTGGAAGTCTGAAAATAACCCTCTCCCTGCTGGTAATGCCAAGTATGACGTTACCAATGGAATCGGATTCCCCATCCGTAATCTGATCTTCTATGCTCGGGATGCGGGTAACTCGACTAGGGCTAGTGCAGATGCCAACTGGCCAGATCCTTCTACGCTTCTTGTGGGTAACGTGAACTACTTTACCCGGCTCAAGAATCTGTGGATTAGTAAGATGGCAAAGGAATACGGATTCTCTCCTTACAATGTCACGCTTTTTACCACGGTAGCTGCGGACATTGCACAGGGTAGAGAAAACGCAGTGTTCCCAGTTTGGTTTACCGCAGATCTTGACTCCCATCCTGGGGATGAGGCTAGGTTTAAGTATCTGGACACTCAGGTTAATAGCCTGGTTCGCTTTACTGGGTCTTTCGGTGGAACAACTACCTTCTTTGTCCTTAGCAATTGGCTTGCTACCCCAAGCAAGTCCCGTTATGCCCTGATCGGAGGCTAGTAGGATGCCAGATACCCCCAGCAAACCCCAGGATGCCCCTGGGAGCAAGAAGAAGCCAGAGCCCCATAGCCATGTTCTTCTCCTGGCAGACGGCTCTACAGTCCGTTACAGTGCCGACGATATGAACCCCCATGCTCCGCTTCCGTCGGAAGTAGATGGCGTGCCAGTTCTGACCGCAGTTCATGCATATGAAAGGAATGACGATGAATAAGCAGGTTCTTACGATTCTTGTTACTGCTCTGATTGTCCTTATGGCATCGGACCAACTTAAGTCTCTGCCACTGGTTAATAAGCTCCCTTCATTCTGAGACAATGCCTAGCGCCGCGAGTCTTGTCCTAGCTGCCGGAGGTATTGCGGCGGCTAATGAGGTAATTTTCACTCCGCTAGAAGCAGGGCATGGGGTAGATGTTGGGAGTTTCAATTGGAGAATTGTCCCAGCAACTGCAATCCTTGCTTTGACTTTGACGGGATTGGAAAAAATCTCAGAGCCGCTAGGCACTGGTCTAGCAATGCTGACATTGCTAGCGGTGCTAATTGTTCCAGTAGGAAAAGCTCCTACCCCTATCGACAATCTGTCTAAGGTTGTCGGGCAAAGGAAGATATAAATGGGTACTCTCCAAAAGTGGCTTTTGGGTCTGGTTGGTCTGGGAGCCCTGTATTTGGTCGTTACGAATCCCCAAGGATTCTATAAGGCAGCTACCGGAGTCCGCCAAATTGTGGGCGGTACGGAAGGTGACATTATTTCGGGAGGCAAGCGATAATGCCCGGCGGTCTTTCCTCTTTGCAGGGATTGACCGGATTTGTCATAGAGCAGCCAGAGGCTTCTCCAGAGGATAGGTCCGGTAATCCGGCCGATCCTAGGCACGCAAATGTCGGAGAAAAAGCACAGCCGTATTCCTGGGAATCGCTGCAAACTCCTGGAGCTAGCACAGTTCCACCAGAAACAGGTTTGGTGGATGAAGATTATGAGGGTACTTACGAATATTGGACCCTCACGGCTAGCCAAGTGGCAGATTTGCCAGCAGGGGACACGGAGCCATGGACCCATGCTGGTCCCTGGCCATCGGACCCAATTGGGGACGGTAGTGTGCAGCCGGATCAAATTGTCCGGCAAATTACCACCAATCATATTCTCCGTGGCCAAAAGGTCGGCCCAGCAAATCGGGCAATGCTTAGACCCTGGGCTAATCCCCAGCAGGACAGATGGGACGAAATTTGGCAAGTTGACCCAAACAATTCCGACGTTCCCGAGGCTTCTAACCAAATGAAAGCCTCACTTGCCCCAGGTGGCAGGGGAAGCACGGACAGAACACAGTCATTTGCTAAGCAGAATAGCTATGGCTTTGACTCACGGCATATGCACAGAAGGTACGCTACTGGCAGCATTCCAGGAAATAACCTCTGGATGAGGCCAGCAAGCCGACCTTTGGTTAAATCCATTCCCGGTCCAGCTAAGCTCCCAATTGGCCCAACGTCTCAATTTGCAGGACAAGACCCAGGGCTAGCTTTTGGAATACAGGGAGCAATTCTGGCGGATTTGCCGACGGCTTATGTAGCTCCACCGACTCCACAAGTGGCAGACTCGCCAATTGGGGCAGGGGAGAGCTACGATTATACCGACTATTATGGGATGTGAGTTATGGCGCTAGAAGGGACGCTAAATACTCCCATCGGAAAGGTTCCCAAAAAGGGAGCCGTGATAGTCGGTGTCGGAGCCGTAGGAGTCCTGGGTATTGTTTGGTACAGGTCTAAGCAGCAAGCCTCCCAGGATAGCTCCCAAAGCTCTACAGATAACTCCAATATTGACCCTGCCACTGGCTACCCTTATGGCTCCCCAGAAGATGTAGCCGCAGAGCAGCAATTGCAGGGACAAAGCGGAGCCTTGGGGCCGCTATATGATCCCCAGTATTACGGGGGTTATGGTGGCGGATATGGTGGAGGATTTCCTGGACCCCAGGGACCGGGGAGTTTCACTAGTAATGCTCAATGGGCTCAATTTGCAGAAGATTATCTAGTCAATACCGTTGGCGAGTCTGCAACCGATGTCGGAAATGCACTTGGAAAGTATATTACCGGTCAGCCGGTAACTACTGATCAGGAAGCTTTTATCAATCAGGCAATTGCATTTGCCGATAAACCTCCGGTCCCTGGTCCAGATGGATTCCCTCCCAGTATCCGAAATGCTCCGCCTCCGCCTCCGCCTCCGCCTCCCCATAAGGGAGGGAATGCTAAGAATCCAGTTAGCGGATTGACTGTCCATCCCAGATTTACTCAGGCAGACGTTAGCTGGAAAGCATCAAAGGGAGCAACGTCATATAGGGTTCGTTTGCGGAGTTGGCCGGCAAACAAGATAGTGCAGGAATACAACTTGGCAAACACTAGCGTTACATTCCACAATCTGTCCAAGAATGCTCAATATGAGATTAACATCTTGGCGGAACCGGCCGCTTCTGGCGCAAATGTTGCCAAGAAGGTATTTAGGCAAAGGTGAGATTATGGCCTTTAAGTCAATCCTTAAGCCGTCGGAATCCACGGTTGCCTCCCTGGCAACTGTTGGATTTGTCGTGGCAATTTACCAGATGAACACTGGCAGTATTGCCCAAGTTCATGCCTCCGATCCTAATCATCCAGTTCTGGAATCGTCACGGAAAAAGGCAGGATATACGGCAATTGCTGGGGTCGCTGCTCTTACTCTGCTTACAAAGGACGCCAATATTGGAATCCTGGGAGGCGGAGCCATTGTCGCAATGGAGCTAACTACTCGTCACGCGATTATGGCCCATCCACTTACGGGCAAGCTGACGGCTCCAGAAGGGTCCAGTTATGTCCCTAGTGCAGCAGATGATGGGACAGTAGTGGATATGTCTGATTATAATCAGGACTCTGCTGGATATGCCCGATAAGATAAATGGCGTAGCCATTGCAGCCGTTGGTGCCGGATCATTGCTGATTTGGTCCGGCATCAAAGGCTGGTCTTTGCTTGCCACCTTTGGAGACGTGATATCTGGAAAAAAGCCTAAGCAGTCATCTGTTTATCCTTTGTCCAGCGGTGATAGTTCATCTGGGGGAAGCGCTGGAAATGCGCCCACAGGGAGCGTAATTGCCGACACTGCATTGCAATATCAGGGTCATTTGTACAAATACGGTGGAGCACCGGGAACAAATGGTCAGAACCCATGGGATTGCAGTTCATTTTCTAATTACGTCATTGGCCGCAAACTGGGGATGGCAATTCCTGGTTACGGTCCCGGAAAATATACAGGTTCTGTTCACGGTCCCCCTACGGGCAGTTGGGCAATTTGGCCGGGATTGCATCACAAATCCCGTGATTCCATTACTGCTGGGGATATCATCATTTGGCCTACTCATATGGGCATTGCCATTTCAGCTACCGAAATGGTCAGTGCTACCGGACCAGATGGCACTCCTAGTACCGTCAAAGGCTCAATTCACGGAGGCGGACCAGTCGGAGAATCCATCATTGTCGTGGGGAGTCTCTGATGAAAATGTCAGGAATTGGACTCGCATCCACGGCTGGGGGAATACTGTTCATCTACGGAGGGATAAAGGGATACTCTCCCCTAAAAGCGGTCCAGAATATTATCCAAGGGAAGTCAGGAAGCCTAGGCCAAAACGAGTCATCATTGATCGGCACAGGAGGTACAAATAGCTCTGGAACGTCCCCTAACGTCTCCTACGGGGGTTCCGTAGCTAAGCTCTGGGTAAGCCTAGGGGGTGACCCTAGCAAGGCTTCTGTTGCCGCTTGCATAGCCTCACATGAAAGCTCAGGTAACCCAAATGCAACATCTGCAAATCCTGATGGCGGAACTAATGTTGGTCTATTCCAGTTGGATACTCCTGGCGGGAAAGGAGCAGGTTATACAGTTGACCAACTCAAAGACCCTGTTTTGAATACGAAAATAACCATACGGGCAACCAATAACGGACGGGATTGGTCTGCCTGGTCAACTGCTCCAATGTGTGGAGTCTAATATGGAATGGTGGGTTCTCTCTGTAACTAGCGGAACTCCTGGCCCTGGGACATTTCGAGTAATCCAGGGAAATGCTCTCCAGATAAGAGCCAAATATGGGAGTGCAGTTAGCGGACCATATCCAACACAAGCGGCCGCAGAAGCGGCCGCACATACCAGAAGCGGAGGCTTTCCCGGTCCCAGCATTCCCGGTAATCCTGGCTCCGCAATTGGGCTAGGGGTTAGTAATCTATTCCACGGACTAGACCTAGGTAATATTCTCCTAAGAATCGGGGAGGTATTGCTAGGAATTGTCCTGGTTGGGGTAGGGGTTGCTAAGCTCACTGGGACCACCAATTTCGTAGCGTCGGCAGTAAAGGCAAAAATACCATGACCGTAATCATCCAGGAAGCAGAAGAAGCCCTAGAAGATATCGTCAATGTCCACGTTGTAAAGGATGAGACAAAGCCTAGGAGACGTTATCTCCGTACTACACTGAAAAGCTACACGGTAGATAACGTCAATATTCCTGCGGTAATGGTGGCTCCATACAATCCGAATAGGAGTCATGCTCATATCGTGACTAACGATACTAACATCGTAATTACCCAGGACAATCCGTCAAATAGCGTAGCCACTTCTGCGGCGGCTACTCCCCCTGCTGGGGCTTCAGTACATTGCTCCACAATGGGTAACGGCTTTCCTGGGATAATTGTCCACGGTCCCGATCCGATTTGGGTACAGTCAATCTCTGGTTTGGGAGCTACTAGGGTTAGCGTTATGCAGCATGTGTGGTGCTACCATGAGTAATACGGTAAAGGTAGCGGTAAAGGGGGAGCGAGAGAGCTATCCCAATCAGGTATCAAAGATCAAAGCATATGACATTCATCCGACTAATAACCCCATCCAAATGATTGCTCCTTATAATCCCAGTAGGGAAAAGTGTTGGGTATCGTCGGTGGATGTGACTTGTGTGCTAACCAATGATTTGCCTCCGCAGGATCAAATCCCTAGCACTACGGTATCTGGGGGAAATTGTCCGCAGGGAGCCGCAATGCTTCTATCAAGCCAGGGAAACGGAAATGGGGGATTTGAAATTTACGGTCCAGATGCCCTTTATGCCGTGGCAATTGCTGGACAAACGGCTTGCCGGATTAACGTTAGCCAGGTGCTATTTACCGATGCCTAGTTACCTCATCCAAACTACTCCAATGCCAGTATGGGGAGGATTGGCCGGAGGTATTGCATCATCTGTTCTTTTCGTCAATTTGGACGAAAACGACAATGTAACCATTGACGATAATAACGGAGTGCAGCCAGGGATTAGTTACAATGGTGGCGTAATTCCCCCCGGGGGGAGCCTATCCCTAGGTGGTAATTCAAACTGGTATGCCGTGACGGATGCCAGTGATGACCCAGTTTTGCAGGTAACACCAAACGGAGGTAACTGGACCGTCCCAATTGGGAACATAGCCGCAGAGATAGCCAATAGCGGTCTAGCACTCGCCATAGCGGAGCAGATAGCCCAGCAGGGTCTAGCCTTGATTGGAGCCCCAAAAGCTCTCTATGGTGGCGTACAAGTCCGCTCAGGGGTATCGGGGATTGTCGGAGCTACCCTAGATAAGTTTGCCTATGTCCCCACAACATCTACGGACTTTGCACAGTACCCAGTGTGGCAAAGTAAGGTTGGCAGACCTTTTAATGGGGTGAGACGTTGCTATCACTCGGAGGGTGACCCCCTACCCTCTGGCTCTGGCAATGATGGGAATGCTGCTAGCTCTGCCAGTAACGGATTTAAAGTCTGCTTCTCACTAAAGCCCTTTAGGGATGCTACGAATACTTACGGCAATAACAAGATTCCAGGCCAGGGGAATCTAACATTTGCCCAGCATTTGACGGCAGTAAAGGCCGCAGTTGTCTATTTGCAGAGTGTTTGCACTAAAGGACTAACGGTCTGCTTCTGGCATGAATGCAACGGAGGCGGCCAGAATGGCCCGTTTGGTAATGGTGGCCCATATGGTCCAGGGGTAACCTCCCCCCAAGATGCTACAAACTGGATTACTTACCATAACTTCTATGAAGCTGCACTCAATCAGGCCACAAATGGAGCCCTAACGGCTAATGTAGAAAGAGCAGTATGCACGGCTCTATTCAGCCCCAATAGTGCGATACTTTATTATCCCGGTGCTACTCATGTTGACGTAATTGCTACGGACTATTATGCCCAGGATTTGAATGGTTCGGCATCTAAAACGGCTGACGTTAAAGCCGCCGTAGTTGCCCTACAGTCTAAGGCCGTATCAGATTCCAAGAAATTCGCTTATTGGGAAATTGGGCTTACAAATGGGTCCGGTAATCCTTCGGCTAGCCTGGTAACCGACTGGCTCAATAATCAGATAACGGCTCCGCTGGTTGCTACTGGGGCACCAGTAACAGGAGATATTATCTGGTTTGCTGCTCCCAAATCTGCCACGGATGCACCTTCTAGGAATGCCCTAGGTTCTGGCGCTGCTGGGGCTTGCAATAATGCTACGGTTATTGCTGCTGCTGCTTCTATGTTTGACCAGCTTAGTTCGTCCCCTAGTAACGTTCTAACGGTCGGTGCTGGGGCTACGGTAATTGTCAATCCGCTTAATCCTAGTCCCGGTGCCGGATATGCCGTAGCTGACGGACTCTCTTATGACATTACGCTAAATATCACCAGTAGCGGAACGCCAACTAATCCATTCGTTCAGGCTCAATTGCAATGGTTTAACAATGATGCTACTGGCGGAATACCGGTAGAGACTCAGATTTGGCGTTGCCCAATTGGCAATAGCGCCACGGCAGGGAGTTTCATAACAGGAGTTGGCCCACAAAGAGGACAATTCCTATTGATAACGCTTATCAGTCTAGATACTGTAGCTTGCACAGTTGCTATTCAAGTTAACTCCACTTCTCGCACACAGGCCAAACATGATTGGATTTGGGATGAACCCAGTTCAGTACAAATCCATGGGTACAATATGGCTTCTGGGGGTAGCTACGGTAATAGCATGGGAGCAATGAACGGAGTTAGTATTCCTGCTGGGGGACAAAAGAAATATTTGTTTGGAATGAGAGCAGGTAATGCCTGCGTTAGATTTGACGTTCCTGCTGCCGGAGCAGGGATAAATTACATTCTGGCATTTGAACCGCAATCCGATATGGGCAGTGCGGCATTGATTAATAAGGTCCTAACGCCAGCATCAAATGACTACACTGCCGACATTATTTTGCCAAGATGCCCAATATCAGTCACGGCTATAAACCTAGATGGGGGAGCGGCCCATAACGCAAATGTGCAACTAATATGCGAGGGATAATTGAACAGATATTGTCGGTTGCTTTTCTTGTCGGCATCGTTGGCAATTTGGTGGCTTCTGCTATCTGGGCTATACCGGCTTTGATACACATACACAGGAAACTAGACAGACATCATAGGAGACTACTTGACGAAATTCGATTGGGTAATAGTGCTATTGACCCTAACGTCAGTGCTCCTAATTCCGACAATAGCCCTAGTCTTGCGGATAGTGGTAAAGTGGACTAGGACGGAAGCCAAATTGGAAAGAATAGCGGATGACCTAAAGGAGTTGGTTGCCGATAAAGACAAAACTCATAATGAAATGCTAACTACGATGCGAGAAGATAGAGCCGCTACAGATAGACGGCTACGGTGGCTAGAAGAAAATCTATGGAAAAGGGGAAAGCCTAATGCCATATGAAATTCGCCAGGAAGGGGAGAAGCATTGCGTCTTTAACTCTGACACTGGAGAGAAGAAAGCATGTCACGACACTAAAGAAGATGCCGAAAGACAATTGCGACTCCTAGAAGCAATCGAACATGACCCGGAATTTAAGGAGAGTCATGGCTAAGAAATGGACAGATGAGGAAGTCCAAGCGGAGATCAGGGAAGCCGTCAAAATCGTCTCAGAGGATAGGGAGCGAGCGAGGTATGCCCAGCTACACGAAAAGTATGGTAAGGGCTCTGGGGACGGTTCTGGCGACTCTGACAGTGGGAATAATGGTGATGGCAAGACTCCACCAAAGAAGGACGGAGAACCAGAGCCAGATTTGGACGGAGGCGGAAAGCGTAAGTCTCTCTGGTGGGGGGAAGTAGATGCCGACTAGTGGGGTTAAGGAGAAGAAATGACTACGCAGGGTAGATTTGCTATCGACACGATAGCTAGTAATTCACACCTTATTCCTGTTAATGCATTTGCTGTAGGCGGATACATTAGCTCGGAATCTACGTTCAAATGGGGTCCGCAGGATTGGGCCAGATTCCCCGATTCTTACCATATTCGCATTAATACTTTCGGGGAGCCGGATAGGGGTAATTGCTTGGATGTAGAAACTCATGCGGCTACTCCCGATAATGTAGAACCATGGATTAGGACTCGCGGTCCAGCTTGTGAAGATCCCCTTTTGGTCTATTGCAATAGGTCAAATTTGGATGCCTGTGTTGCGGCTAGGAATAGGGCACATGCTGCCACTGGACATTATGCCTTTATCTGGGAAGCCACTTTGGACGGTACGCTTTCCGATCGGGCAATGACCCAAATTTGCACGGTTAGGGAGCCTAATGGGACGGCTTTTGGTGACCTATCCGTCATCTTGGACGAGAGGCTTCTCACGGCAATGAACGGCAGAATTGGGAAGCAATTATACTGGAATCCCGAATTTCTAGAAAGATGGGAGCCAAAATTCCCCCATGAATATCTCCAATAGCAATAAGGCTATTCTCGCTCTTGTATTCGGAGCATTGACGGTATTGCAGCAATATCCGACAGTGAATTGGCAACAGGCAGTTTTGGCAGGACTGGGGACAGTCCTGGTATGGCTAGTGCCAAATGTTGACGGAAAGCTACCGACCGTTGACCCTCCGTCAAATTTGTCACCGACAGTAACAGGAAATCCAGAAAAAAGTTGAAAAAACTACTCTCTGTTGCTTGACAAGACCTGGCCACAAGAGGATAGTTAGTTATGCAAGGAAGTACGGAAGATCAGAACGGTTGGACCGCCGGGCAGCTTGAGAAATGCTGGTAATCCCTCTGAGGCGCAGTCACCGTGAGACTTCCGAACTAACCTTGGAAAAGAGCCCCTACTCCTAGAAAGGCAAGACAATGGCTCTTGGCAAGCTCACTTTCGTTCCCACTGGCACTAGCGGCACGCTGGTTGCCTACGATCAAATCCCCGAAGATGTTATCTCTGACCTAGAAGATGCATGGGAAGTCCTGGGGAGCAAGGTGGGGCGCATTCACGCTACCTTCACAGATGAGGCGGAAAAGGGTCTTTTCAGCCAGTACGCTGCTTCCTGGGCTGCACAGCGGCCAGGTGGGAAGCTGGTCTTTAGGTGGAGCCCCACTAAGGGCAATCAGAAGAATGAAGGAGACTTCACTCTTAAGCGTGACGTTGGCCAGAACGCCAATGGTGGGGACGCTACTCCCCCTGTTGACGGAAAGACGGAGTAGCAAATAGCGCCGATCCCCTGGGGTGAATGAGCCCCAGGGGATCGGGCATTTAGAGCGGAGAAAGAAATGGGTAAGCCAGGTATCCCGTCATACGGAAAAGACTTTAGACTAGAACAATTGCCATATGTAGCGGAAATGGCCCCATTTTTCGCTTCTCGGCGTTACGTCATGAAAGACGATGAACAGAATTACATTAGGTCAAATCCTAACAGCAAGGAATGGTACGTATTTTATCACGGCGGATATGTCGCAAAAGAGCGTACCCTCAGAGCAGCAATGGTAAGAATGCTTACCACGGCTCGATCAATGCAGGGGGAGTGAATGCCAAAGGATAAAGGAAAAGCCGCAAAAGCAATCGTCAAAAGAGCCGTAGAAAAGAGCGGCGGGAAAATTCATCGTCGCGGAATTAATATGGCTCCGGCAGTAAAGAAAGAGGCGGATAAGCGTGGCAAAAAGTGACGGAAAGCATCACAGTACAAAGAAAAGCCCCGAAGCTAGAAATGCAGCAAAGCGCACAGCAAAAGAAGATAAGGCAATCAAAGATGCTCTCACTAAAGAGGCTCGGAGATTGACGATGCGGAGGGTTAAGTAATGGCAATCGAGAAAGCAAAGATAGAAGTCACAATGATTCGAGGAGCCGAGAAAAAGCATTCTGTTGTCTATCTCGCATCCACGGAAAGCGGTCAGCAGGTTAGCTTTTACATCCCGAAAGATTGGCTTAGGCAAATCGGAAATCCAGCAAATGTCCAGCTAACCCTAGAAGGGGATTAGGAAATGCCAGCAGAATACGCCACAAAGTCAGCAGTAAAGCCCAGCGAATACGGCAGCATTACGGGGAGAGTCGCAAAGACTCTCATTGTGGAGCTTAATGTAGAACGTCCATTGGAAATGGACCAGGACGTTACCGAAGTCCAAATCTACGTTAATGGCAGAAAATACTCCACAATGAATCCCCATAGGGCTCGGCAATTGGGAATTGCCGCATTTGCCGACAAATGG
>AP72_2010_repI_A100DRAFT_1000051_pt1 | contig 18988 bp, 19 predicted proteins | sample AmaPasrepliIA100_FD_9193 | JGI IMG/M metagenome (IMG submission 9193)
CCAGCAGGTGCAATCCACAGTTCCGAGACTCGCGTCTGCACAGTATCGACTAGAGCCGTGCCGTCCTGAGTGAGACCCAAGGAATCGATTTGGTAGTCCGTCAAATCGTTCGTAAGGCGCCTTGCTTGGCCCTTGGGAAAAGAAATGAACCAGAGTTGCCCGCGAAGGAACTGATAGATGTTGTTGCCGATCGGCGCCAAAAGGCCACTTCCATCCGGCAGCCAGCAAGGATGGCCGATCTGGTTAGGTGTCGAATAGATCTCACGGACGGATCCATCGCCGACCGAGACTGCCCAAAGTACCGAACGAATACTTTTCTTCGATTCCACAGTTGAGAAAGCAATGGTTTTGCCGTCGGGGGACCAAGCAGTGCCATTAGTAAACCCATCAAGATAAGGACGCGTCGCAACCACGCGTTCATTGCTCCCATTAGAGTCGGCAATCAATAGGTCAACTTGCGCACTACCCATTACCCGCAAAAAGGCGAACTGAGCTCCATCCGGAGAATAGCTCGTTGAAAAGTCCATTGCCGCCTGCATCACGAGATGCGAACTTCCTCCCAGCGTGGGAATTCGATAAAGAAAAGTGCTAGTAGGGTTGTTTTTTTCGGATCGGACAAAATCAATGTAGTTGGAATCGGGCGAAAAGGTCAGGGCGTAAATTAAGACTTCATCCGGCGGTAAAATCTGCACGTCGCTACCGGTAGCTACTTGACGAACATTCAGGCCCTGCTTTTCCCCTTCACGTAGAGCGTAGACCACGTAGTGCCCATCGGGTGAAATCGCAACATTGACAGCGTTTCCGCTCTGTGTCAGTCTGCTGACCTTCATGGCCTGGAGGTCCCATTCATTGCGGGGTCGACTCGGCTTGGACAACACGGCCACCGTAACAACAGCGAAGACTGCCAATATTGATACCCCACCGAGCACTAGTTTGAGTCGGCGAGAAACAGGTCTTCTCTCACTAGCTTCCGAATCATGTAAAGCACTCGGACTTGTAACTGTCTGCTCCGGACTGACGTTTGATTCTGCAGCCGACAACGTTGCCCTTGCTGGCCTGGAATCGACTAACGGCGCTATGAAACGATAGCCGCGCCGAGGCAGAGTTTCCACAAAGCGCGGATTCTCCGCCGAGTCCCCCAGAGCTTCCCCGCACTCGGTTGATCGCGGCGTTAAGACCACGATCGAAGTCCACAAAGGTGTCGGATGGCCACAGCTGGCGCTGTAGCTGCTCGCGAGTGACCAGATCGCCGGGATGCTCCAGTAAGATGACCAGAATTTGGAATGGCTGGCCAGTGAGTTTGAGTCTTATCCCCTTCTTGCGCAGTTCCCTGAGGCGCAAGTCCACTTCAAACGTGCCAAACCGCACCACTTGAGGACTGGGAACTTGTTCGAGCACACGCCCACCACAAGAAATGGTGACATTTTAGCATCGAAGTACGACCCCGAAGTTCCGTTCAAGCCCTTTAACATCTTGGTCTAAGGTCTATGTTGCCAGAACGTTAACGATTGATCCCCTTCCAACATTCGTTTGAGAGCTAATTAAGCCCCTACCCATTGAGGTAGCGGGGTTTTCGCCAGACGTTGTCCCCCACGCGGCATTCCGCGTTGAGATGAGAGGGCAACGTGACAAGAGCATTCGGAAATCAAGAATCGTGTGCCACCTGCGACCCAATTGCTGCGGGCTGCCGATTCAGCCTGATTCTGCAGGCCGGCATAGTGATGGTCATCACTTTTGTCTCGGCATACCCGCTTGCCGCACAGACAATCGGTGCTGCGAGCGCCCAGAAGCAAACCCCCAAGCAGCACTTTGTCTGCAATGTTGGTTACACGCCGAGAGAGTGCCAAGTGGCTATGACGGTCTTACGGAAAACTCTAGAGCGATACCCCGTGGACGTCCTCGGAGAATGGAGGTGGATCCTGGTGCGCACTGTGGACTGGAAACAAATTCTGTCGGATAGAAAGCTTGATACAAACCATCCAGCGTTCAGCTACCTACCCAAGCGAGAGACTTTTCTGGACGGCGCCCTAGTGATCAGATCATCGATTCGCGGCGCGGAGCTTAGTGCGATTTGGCATATGCCCATCGAAGACTTGCTCGATCTCGCGATTCGGCACGAACTTGCACACGCTTTGTGTAACGATCCCGACGAAACCAAAGCCGCTCGCGCAGCCATCGCCCTGAAAAATGGGTCGCCTTTGTCCTGCCGAGTTGTCGAGCAGGCATCGGTTACGAATCCGAGATGAAGAAAGAGGCACCGTCCGGTTGGTTGACGTTAAATCCCGATTTCACTTCAAAATCCCCCCGGCAGGGGTTTTGAGCGCTATCGCCTGCTTACGTCAACCAAGCAGCGATTTTGGGGGTTCGGGGAGTAAGGATCGGGAGGGAGCGAATCATCTCCGCACGACCTTCACGGGAAAGCCGTAGTACTTTTTCGGGATGCGCTTCAGTACTTTTGGAACAGTGGCTCGCACGTTGACCACCAACATAGCTTTACCGTTCGCAGTGGCGCCGATACTGACGCGGCCTCCGCAAAGAGAGAAAACGGTAGCATTTTCGGTCATGACACGCGACACCTGCTTGTCATGCAGTAGCTTCAAGCCGAGACTCGCGCGAGCCTTGCGCACCCTGCGAAGAGGCTCAGTGGAGAAGAGACTCTGGAACAGCTTCTCTACCGTTTCCACCGCCGCCTTATTCTGCTTACCCGCAATGCTGAGGAGCTTTGCCACAACGGTTTTGTTCGAGGATCGTGAGAGTTTTTCTTGAAGAAGTTCAAGGCAGCCGAGTGTGCTCACCACATAGCAACGGATGTCATAGCACATATCTAGCTGTGAGCATTGCGCACGAACGTCAGAGATGCTACATGGTCGCCGATTAAGCCTCATGGCACTGTGGGTCCTCCCCGCGTGGCAGTGATCGCCACATCAATGCCTGAAACGGTAGCACCGTCACTGCTTTGGCGCTTACCTGATATCCGCGGCAACCAGACCGAAAGTAATCAAAAAGCAGATCGGCGGAACGGGGCTGACCGCGATAGATGTTGAAATATCGCGTTCACACTCAAAATCCCCTGGCAGGGGTTCTGAGCGTTATGGCCTGATTTCGTCAACCATCCTTGCCCCGAAAAGAAGTTACAATCTCGCAGTCTGCGATGAAGGGGAAATGTGGCCGCACCGTTTGATTTCGTTTCAAGAACCCCGCTGTATGCCGATGTGGTATGGCCAGCGCTGGTCTTAGAACAAAGGCTTGTAAGCGTGGTGCCGATCGCGGCGGGNCTGGTCGTTGAATGGCTCGCTCTCTGGTTTGGAGGGTTCGGTCTGTCGTGGAAAAGAGCGGCTGTCGTCGATATCGTGATGAATGCAGTCTCGTCCGTACTGGGGATGGTGTTGATTCCAGCTCTCGGATTCGTGTGGGAAGTTTTTCCGGGTGCAATGCTCTATAAGATTTTCAGCGTTGGAACCTTCAACCCCGGAACGTGGGCGGCAACATTCGTGATCGCAGTGTTCGCGACGACTGCAATCGAAGCGGCGGTGGTCCAGTGGGGATTTAAAGTGCCACTAGGTCGACGGCGCTTTTGGATTCTCTGCGCTGCAAATTGCGTAAGCGTAGGCATCGCGTTCGCCAGTCTATGGATACGCCCGGCAAGGCTGTGAAGTGACGTTCACTGTCGTAACATCCCGATTACACTCACCATGGAACGAGGTTCAACCCCTGATGGCGTCACTTGATGGGGTCATACGACTGGTGCCCAAATCTGGAACGTTCCCAAGACTCCACTTTGTCCTTGACTCTTCGATTCAGCTCGGTCTGACGACCTATCCACGCCGCGAGACTATACGCCACGCCAGCGTAAAAAGGCGCGGTGTATTGCATCTGGGCCATACCCCTCATCATGTCTGAGTTTGATCTAATGAGGTTCCAAAATTCCCTCCAGTTCCGAAATTCTGCTATTACGAACCCACCTCCAAAGTACTGATGAAATGCAGCAGAAAATTGGCTCTGGAGCGCGGACGGTGCCGGAAAGGTCGCAAATTTATATGCGAGAATCACAGTCGGCACCAGCCACACAAATTGCGCAGCCTTTTGTTTGAATCTGGCATTGATCAAACCTGCAAAGAGCGCTGGAAGGAAGCTCAAGGCGAATAAGTGAGAATAAAAAAACTCAAGCCGGCTGGAAGAAGTTGGGTTCTGCAAGAGGGGTAAGACCGTTCCTCGCGTCCAGCCTGCGAGCCACGGAGTAAAGAATTTCACAATCACATAAACAGCCGCCAAGTGTAAGAGAAAGAGCAACATTTGCCAGCCAGCCGAATTGTACCTACTCGGTTTCTCAGATGAGGGAACTTGTTGCTCTGAGGATTTGGAGTCTGACAAGGTTGCAGCCGCCGCGTCCGCATTGGTCCGAACGGGCGATCCGATGGGAAGATTGCGCCGCCCTATTTCTTCTGTGAGGGCGGAGCGTGCGTCTTCGTTCAGCGCGTTCTGATCGGCAGCGAGAGCCAGCAATTCCTCATCAGTCTTTGACGAGTAGACCGAGCTAAATGAGTTCAGTGGCACAGTGGACGAGCGTATGCACTACCCCTGAGCCTGTCAAGTTCACTGGAGCTGATTTTGCGATTGTTGACGAAATATCGCCATTACGCTCAAAATCTACTTTGCGGCTCAAAGCGTGTAATCGCCTTGGTTTCGTCAAATCGACGGGAGGATAATATTGGCCGAAAGGTTGCGGCATGACGCGATCCGCGAAACTGGGCATCACCAGCGTCGTTTTGCTCTTGATCGCGCACTGACACTGTTCCCGAACTGGGGAGACCCCATCGCGTTCGCTTCTGTTGGCTTGTCGGTTCTTTTCGCGTTGCTTGCCGCGCAACAAGGTAGCAAATGGTGGCTGACAATACCCGGCATCATCGTCACAGGGTTCGGTTTGCTACTCTCGAACGGAAGAGATTTTGAAGGAAGCACACGAAGCAACACACTGAGGTGCAACATGGACACTACTAAACTGGTAGTTGGTCAGAAAGTCTGGTTGCGCTGTGGTGGTTTACTCGGAGAACCCACAGAACCCACAGAAGCCACGGTGACAGAAATTGGTGAATGCGTAACACTTGAACTCCAACTCCATGACGGTAGATGGGGTGTTGTATTCAAGAATGGTGAGCAATGGGGTGGCATTTGGATAGTAACAAATGAGGGTTTGGCGAAGTACGAGTGGGACCGTAGGTTTAAGGCAGTCTTTGAGGAAAGGGGAGCACACGAAGCCACACAGGTTCACAAAAGACAGCGAATTAAGAGTGCCTTAGGTCTTCCCCCTGAAGACGGCAAAGACCGGCACCGATGACCTAAGTTGCCCTCTTCCTTCTGACCGTGCAACACAACAAGACATGCAATGCATCTGCAACCGCTTGATTCCTGAAGGCCAATTTTCCGGGGAAAGTTCAGGCCGAGCGGGTTCGGCGTTAGCTGTTACAAAATCCCCATTTAACTCGTAACCGAAAGGTTACAAGTGAAATCGCCTGGTTACAACAGTGTGGTGCTGACTACAACAGTGTGGTGCTGACTGATCCGTCTTATTTCCGTGTAGAGTGTTCACGATGAGAAACGCCTTGGTCGGATTCATTCTGCTGGTCCTTACCTCGCTCGTTTTCGCGCAGCAGAAACCAAGATCGCACGAACAATGTCTCAAACAGGTTCCGGGCGATTGGGGGCCGAACTTCGGAGAAAAGTGGCATGAGAACGAGGCTCTTTATTGGGCCTGTCGGAGTGGTGTGGCTGTCGAAACAATCAAAGCATGGCAAGCAGCGGCGGAAGAGCAGGACATGGCGACAGAGATCAAGCCCGTCACTGTCGATGGACAGAAGTTCGTGCTCTTCGTGGAGGACAGTGGTACTGCGAATTGTTACGGCGTGAGCGTGCTGCGGCAACAAGGGAAGGTGTGGCAAAAAGTATGGGACTTGCCGACCAGAAAGGGAGACCAAGAAGGATACTACTGCGCCGGAAAATGTCCGGGGCTCGACGCACAAATGACCGGGAAAATACTTACGATTCGATCAGCATCAACACCCGATCCGAATGACGAGGAATGCAAACGGGTTCATTGGGCCACGGAGAGCTTTCGCTGGAACGGTGCCACGTTTCTGCCAGTCAATTGATGCAAAATCCCCTTCGCACTCAAAATCCCCCGGCAGGGGTTTTGAGCGAAATCGCCTGTCTACGTCAACCCTGCTCTAAGCGTATGATGTCCGGCGGGATGAGTCATGACGTTCAGAAAAGGGCATGCCTCATTGAGCGCAATGGCTGCCTGCGTCAACTGTTTATTTCGCTTTGCTTACCTTCGCCGTTGGCGCGGCTGGGTGGTAGCGACGCTCCCACGGCTCCCACATTCGGAACCCACCAAGGAATGCTTTGGCGTTGCCGCCCAGCCGACAGCCAACGGGAGTCTGCTTCAGCTTCTTGGCGTTTCCGCCGCCGATGACGACGTCATCGAGGAGAAGCGCGGATGTCATCCGTTTCACCCAGAACGTGACGGCCTTGCGCCACTTCTTTTTCCCGAGTTTCTGGAGCCCGCGATTCCCTAGGTAGTCTTCGATGGCCCGCTTCTTATAAGAGAGGGCCCCAAGCTCCATCGGTACTATGTGCCCGCGCACCATCAGGGCGGAGCCGAGACCCGTCCCGAGGCCGAGGAAGAGCATCGTTCCACCCTCGTAGCTCCCGAGGGCCTGCATCGCGGCATCGTTGATTACCTTCACGGGGCGACCAAACGCCGCCGCGAAATCGAATCCGACCCAGCCGTGGGCGAGGTTGCGGGGTTCGGTAACCGCTCGGTCTCCGACGACTTGCCCGGGGTAGCCGATGGAAACCACATCGTACTTCCAATTCCCGGCAAGTTTCATGACAGCGGCGACCATCTTGCGGGGGGTCAAGTCTTTGCCAGACGCAAACTTTCTCGGTTCACTCTCGCCACTGGCAAGAATTTTCACGTTGGTCCCCCCATGTCGACCGCAAGAACCCTCGCCGTTGCTTTCATCGGTCATCCTCGGAACGACGCTTCTCTGGGCGTAAGCTGCCGGTTTCGGCAAATTTATTCTTTTGCTGGGGGCGGGTAATTCTTCAGAAGCTTCTTTACTGACTTCGCCAGATTCTTTTGCTGCTTCTCTGGTTTGGCTTTGGGATCAAGGGTTTTGCTTGCCAGTCCTCGCCAGACCAAGTCATGACCTGCCGAATCGTACATGTCCAAGGCCAATTGACCTTTGTAGATTGTGGAGGTCGACCCGGTGGTTGTGGTTGAACCCATTCCACCGCCGTACCAGCCTCCCCCCCAGCCGGGTCCGTATCCCCAGCCCGTACTGTAGGAATTAAACTGCTTCTCCTCGCCAACCGAGGCCTGATAGCCCACATAAAGGTTGGCATCGTCTCCCTCAACTTTGCTCAAACCTTTCGTTGTGAGTTCCGCATCGATCGCATCCTTGATTTGCTTATCTACGAGGTCACTGACCTTAGCGGCGTCTTTGATCGGCACCCATTTGTAGGTCTTGAATTTTGAGAAGTCAGAATTTTTGTCAAAGTTGTATCGGACGTCCTGAGCCACTGAGATAGACGACAGCAACGTAAGAACAGCGAGAGCAAAGATGTTTTTCATGTTGGTTCTCCGCAGCGAGGTTAGCTAAAGCCTATTTTCTGTGTTCTTTCGCCAGCAACTGTTCAGGTTGACAGTTTCGCGAAACCTCGTGACGCGAAAGAGCTTGTCGTTGATATCTCTAACTCTCCTTTTTCCCCAATCGCCCAGAGCGCCCTCTTCTGCCACGCATCTGGACAGCCTTCATTGGCGAGAAATCATAGTTCCCTATCGACAAGTGCGCCGGCGCGAAACATTCAGGGTGAGCGGAAGAGCATCCCGCCGGGGCACTTGCGATAGGGGGATTTGTACGAAGCCGCTGAGTAATGCTTCGGGAAGCCACTGAGTGGGGCGATCGATTGCGGCCACGAAAGCGGCTAAGGGCGGCGGGCCCCAAGTTCACCACCCTCGAAACAACTTGAAGAACGCTGCTAGCGCGGTGGAAACCAGGAAATTCCGACCGAACTCGAGCCCGCATATGCTGAGGGGTCTGGTGTCGACAATTTCAATTTTGCAGCGCCTGTTGTAGCTTGTTGGATTTGTCTTTCAGTCATCAGAGAGGAGAGAATCTTCAGCTGCGCGGCGGCGCGGCGCTCTCCTCCCGCGGCGGCAGTTTTGTACCACATATAGGCGGCAATGTGGTCCAGGGGCACGCCCTTGCCCTGCTCATAGAGATAGCCCAGGTCGAGTTGAGCACGAGCATATCCGAGTTCGGCGGCGCGGCGGACCCATTTAGCCGCTTCGGAGAAATCGAGATTGACTCCAGTCCCGGTGAAGTACATCCAGGCGAGATTCTCTTGAGCTGGCGGATAACCGCGCTCGGCGGCAGCACGAAACCACGTTGCTGCCTGAGCATAGTCGCGCGGGACACCTTTGCCGTGAAAATAAAGAGTCGCAAGATTACAGGCTGCAATAAATTCTCCCTGACTGGCTGCTTTTCGGTACCACTCCGCAGCCTGGCCTAAATTCCTCCGGACGCCTTCGCCACGTTCATACATCGAGCCCATGTTGTTTTCAGCGATCGTCTGGCCCTGTGCGGCGGCAGCCGTGTAGTGTCTCAGCGCTTCCCGATAGTTCCTCTTCACCCCCTTGCCAAGTTCGTAGAGGTAGCCGAGGGCGAATTCGGCGTCCGGAGAATTCTGAGCTGCCGACTTTTGCAACCACGCCAACGCCTGCTTGTAGTCCAACGGAACATTTGTGCCCGTCATGTAGAATCTGCCGAGCTGATACTGAGCCCGGGCGTCTCCCTGACGTGCCCGCTCGGTCAGGGACGAAATCCCAGGATCCGCAGCGGCCAATGTAGATGATCTTGGATCGTTTTGCTTTGTTGCTCTTGCCGGTGCGTCGAACCACAGCAACCCTATTAACGTAACTGCCAAGAGTGTTCTCTTATTCTTCAGCATGTCCTTCTGGCCTCGCCACTCATTCCGATTTCGTAAAGTTTGGTGCGCCGCGTTGGGACAATTTCGTGACAGGAAGCCGGATTCTGCAATGCAACCGGGTACACGACGGGCACACGGCTGGGTCACGAGGCCAAATTGCTGAGTGTATTGAGCTTGAACAACAAATGACGTGCAGTCGAGAAGGCGTTAGCGGCCGTCGGCACTAACTTCGGTGACTAGCCGACGTCCAACGCGAAGGTGGGGATATGACGGTTACTGAGTTACCCGTGGAAAAGATCCGGTTCGATGTTTTTGAGGTTGACCTCCGGGCAGGTGAATTGCGCAAAGAGGGCCGGAGAATCAAATTACAAGAACAACCCTTTCGTGTTCTGTTTCTGCTGCTACAGCAGAGGGGCGAGGTGATCACGCGGGATGAGCTAAAGCAGGAGCTTTGGCCGGCTGATACCTTTGTCGATTTTGATCACGGGCTGAACAGCGCGGTCGCTCGACTGCGGGAGGCCCTGCGAGATTCGGCCGAGAAACCACGTTTCATCGAAACCGTCGCCAAGCGTGGTTACCGATTTATTGGCTCTATCCCGCAGTATAGTGAAGCCTCGCCAGCGGCAGGAAACATTGCGGCATGGGCGTCGCGGTTGCCAGGGGGAAGGCTTTGGGTCGTGGCTACGATCTGTCTGACGATGGTTTGCTCAGCTTCGATCTGGGCCTTGTATCGGCCTCGTCCCGACACCCAGCTGGCAAAGATCGAGGTAGTCCCGTTGATCGGGTTGCGCGGGTATCAGGCGACACCTGCATTCTCGCCGGATGGGACTCTGGTCGCGTTTCGGCAAAGCGATGGCGGAAGCAATACCGGAATCTATGCAGCAGCCGTTGGCGGGCAAAAATCGATCCAGCTGACAAATGAGCCAGGGGATTGCTGCCCTGTCTGGTCCCCGGATGGGCGGCAGATTGCCTTCGCCCGATACGCTGGAAATACCTTCTCTATCATCACGATTCCTGCGTTAGGAGGTACTGAGCGACGCCTGTATCGGGGCTCCGATCACTTGGGAGGTGGGCTTTCGTGGTCTCCGGATGGGAGCGTGATCGCATTTTCTGAGAGCCATGAAGGCGACACGACGCAAGCGTGGATCTCAACCTTGTTGCTTTCCGATTCGAGCATACGAGAAATTTCGTTTCCGCCACCGGGATGGATCGACCGTTCTCCAAGCTACTCTCCTGACGGCAAGCACCTCGCCTTTATTCGCTCGGCGGTGGCAGGCGTGAGCAATGACATCTATGTCATGGCAGCGACTGGAGGGCGGGTGAAGCGCCTGACATTTGATCATCGGCCAATGTCAGGATCGCTGGCGTGGACCAGCGACAGTCGGGAGATCGTTTTTGCTTCTGCACGTGGCGCCGAGATGGGATTGTGGGTGGTTGCGGCCGAGGGCTGCATTCCCAGACCAGTAGCAGGGCCAGTCGGTGAGGCTGCGTGGCCTACGCTTCCAACCAAGACCGACACCAGTCTGGTTTATGAACAAGGTACCGGCAAGGCTGATGTGTGGCGAGTCGACCTGAAGGATGCAAAGCACGCTCAAAAACCGCCCTTCGCGCTGGTGTCGGAGAAGGGCGACAAAATGCGTCCTGAGCTATCGCCGGACGGGAAAAAAGTAGTGTTCGAGTCGGATCGCCTAGGCTTTTGGGATATCTGGGCATGCACGGTCGACGGGAGCCGTTGCGATCAGATCACTTCTCTGCATGGGACAGCCGGACGCGCACGCTGGTCGCCGAATGGGCGCTATCTCGCGTTTGAATTTCATCCCAATGAGCGCAGTGAGATTTACATCGTGGAATTGCCCGGAGGCGTGCCGCGGCTGCTGCCCACCATTCCTGGATCCGACAATCTTTCGCCGAGCTGGTCGCGTGACGGCAAGTGGATCTATTTCGCTTCGAAACATGGCACGGAAGCTTTCCAGATCTGGAAAATACCNATGGAGGGGGGAACGCCTGTGCGGTTGACCAAACACGGCGGAATCTCGCCCGTGGAATCTTTCGATGGGCGTAACCTTTACTATTCGAAGTATGAACAGAACGGTGTTTGGCGCATGCCACTGCCAGGCGGCGAAGAAAGCGAAGTGCTCAGCGACATAGGTCCCTCGGACTGGCCGAATTGGGCGCTCACTCCAGAAGGCATCTACTTCCTGAGATTCGGAACATTCCCCCATGCTTCCCTTGCATTTTTCGATTTTGCCGGCGGCAAGACGCATATCGTCTGGCCTTTGGAGAAGAAGGTTGGATGGGGTCTGAGCTTGTCAAGCGACGGGAAGTCTCTGTTGTACATCCAGAATCAATTTGCTGAATCGAATCTGATGCTGGTGAGGAATTTCCGATAGAAACGGTTTACACGAAGGAAGCCACACGTGCCGAGCTTCATTTGCGTGTCATGGTTTATACAGGTGAGTACCGCTCGGCCCCCGGAGTGATTTTTGCGCTCCTTGATTCTTCCCAGCAATTCAGACGCCCATATGTCAGCTTTTCTTGCCGCAAGGAGAGGCTCTACGAGTCTTACCCCGCACACGTCAGCGATCTGTTTCGTCACCCAAGAGAGCGACCGCATCGATTGTGTTCGCGAACCAAGCAGGTTCGCGAATGGTCGCCTACTCGGTAGTTGGAAACTCTTCCCTTTCACCCTGTTCCTCATCGACGAACACACCAAGCTTGTGAGCGAATTTTGCGCAACATCTTGCCGACAATCAGATTCGGTACGCCGGTCTGACTTGCGGCCGATAAGTCGTTTGGGAGTTCTGGGTTGCATTTCATCCGCGAATACACTTGCAGGAAGATAGATGACAAAGGTTCGCGGATTAGGGCGCAACGGAGCCCGCCTCTTTTGGAAGGAGCAGTACCAGCGTTGCTGATACGAACAAAGAAACACTCATCGCGGTCAGACCGCCGTGCAGACTGCCCGTCCGCGCGTTTATGGCCCCAATTGCATAGGGGCCGACAAATCCTCCGAGATTCGCAACGGAGTTAATCAGAGCAATCCCCGACGCCGCCGAAAATCCGGTCAGGAATTGGCTGGGAAACGAGAAGAAAGGGCCGTAGAAGCTATAGATACCCAAGGATACAAGTGACAGAAGAACAATAGAAAGGACGGGAGAGCTCGTTCTGGCCAATAAGAGCAGGGCTATTCCTCCGATAAACGCCGGAATAGCGATATGGAAGCGACGTTCCAGTTTCTGGTCGGAACTACGTGAGACGAGAATCATGGCACCCAGTCCTATGAGATGCGGAATGATCACCAGGACTCCCACGGTCGTGTTCGAATACAGCACGGAGGACGATCTTATGAGCTGAGGCATCCAGAAGCTCATGGCATATAGACCATTTGCCATGGTGAAACCGATAGCTCCCAGATGCCATACCCTCCCATTGGCCAAAGTCCGCAGGGCAGAGACATGGTATTTTTTTTGCTTCTGTTCGTCTTCGAGCTGCACCGCCGTGATGATCCAGTCTTTTTCCTCGCGAGCAAGAAAATTAGCTTCTGCTGGACGGCTGGGCAGAAACAGATACGTGAGAACACCGCAACCAACAGCGGGCATTCCCTCCAGGATGAGCAGCCAACGCCAGCTGCTAATTCCAATCCAATGCACGTGATCTAAGATGACTCCCGAAATGGGCCCACCCAGGATGCTGGTGATGGGCAACCCGGCCATAAACAGCGCAATGGTCTGAGCTTGCTGCCGCTGGCGGAACCAGTAGGTCAGGTACAACACGATTCCCGGGAAGAAACCGGCCTCCATCACTCCAAGGAGGAACCGTGCGAGGTACAGCTGCGAGGCGGTGTGCGCGGCACTGGTGAGCGCGGCGATGATTCCCCAACTGCCTAGTATGCGCGCGATCCAGATTCGGGCTCCGATCTTGTGCAGTAAGAGATTGCTGGGAATCTCAAACAGGAAATAACCAACAAAGAAAACTCCAACCAGAAATCCAAACTGCTGGCTTGTTAGCGCTAGCTCCTGATTCATCGTCAACGCTGCAAAACCAATGTTGATGCGGTCGAGATACGCGACGATGTAGAGAAGAAACAGGAATGGAATGATTCTGATGCGTAACTTCTGGATTGTCCTGGTTTCGATCGCGGCCGCAGCAATTGCCACTCCATTGTCCATGTCGCGCTACTCTGTAGGTTTGCGGGACCAGGTTCCTACTACACCGAGGTAAGGAACAACTGATTTCGATTGCGCAACTTCAGCTTGAAGTCTTAGCGGAAGTGTTTCGAAATGACCAAGCATTCCGAGTGAAGTTATGTCGTTTTCCATTTGCGGCCGCAGGCTGCAGAGCACATCGTAAATCCACAAAGTGTAGTCGGCCGAATTGCCTATCAGGACTTCCACTCTTGCAGTTGGGGCGGGAAGGCCAGCGTCCAGGAAGGTTTGGTGGAGGGCGACTCCCATCTCTGGTCTTGCTCCCAATCGCTGAACGGTTTCGCGGGCAGCGGCAACAGACGCTGACCACAACGGGAGGTGGGCAGAAAGCGCGAGCACGGGAGCATACGAAACCTCCTGGAAGACGAGGACACCCCCAGGACGCACCACGTTCGAGAGACCACGCAGAACCGCGACTGGATCCGGCAAAAACTGCAGAATGAATCGACCGACGGCTGCATCAAACGGCCCGGCGACTTGAGCCTGAGAAATGTCGCTTTCGACGAAACTCACATTGGAGAAGCCGGCATCGCCGACTCGAGTGCGAGCGCGAGCAATCGAACGCGGGTCTCGTTCGATTCCAACTACGGTTCCTGTCGACCCGATGAGCCGAGCCGCAAGCATGGCAACATCTCCAACACCGGAGCCGACGTCCAAGACACGCAGGCCGGGACCGATGCCTCCATCTAGGAACAGCCGCTCGGTGAGAGGCGCGAGACGCGAAGCCTGGCGGATCAAGCGTTCGTGTTCGGCATCAGTATGGCCGAGCGCATATTCGGAGGAGGTAGGAGACATGGGATTGGCCAACGAATGCTAACAGATAAATGCCTTTCAATTGCATGGCGGCTTGTCGGCCATTCGGAAGTTGGAAGAACTCTATTTCGAATTCTGTGTGCGAACTGTGTGCCAGATTCCGAGGATTCTCAGTTCGGAAAAACAGCCAGGTCTGAATTGCGGCCGATCAACCACCCTGACCGATGTGCTTCTGGCCACAGACATTCAGGCCGGCAACGTCCTACGCTCTCAAAGAGAACCATGGTTGGTGATTGACCCAAAACCATTCGTCGGCGATCGCGCATATGGTCCCGTTCAGCACCTAATGAATTGCGACACACGGCTTCATCGAGATCCGATTGAGCTGGTTCGCCGGGTTGCCGATCTCACCGAGGTCGATACGGCGCGCCTCCGGCTTTGGACGTTCGCTCGCGCAGCAGCCGATCCGCGAGACGATTGGAAGGACGCCTGCTGGATGAGGACCGCTCGGAAATTAGCTTCGCAGATTCTCCTGCCGTCTTTTTCCAGCGTGTGATAGTGCCGTTGCAAGTTGCGGATACTGACGGCAGCGTGCGACAGGGCACCACCGACCCGCGGCAAGGGAACAAATCCCACCTGGTTCGATCCACATGGAGTGCTTTGCAACTTGCCGCGCTGAGGTCAACAATTCCCGCTGAAATGCTCTTCTCCAGCGCGTAGGCCTCTACAGCTTCGTAACACTCAGTCGCTGCTTCGTTAGTAAGCTGGCCCTCCAATCGGACCAACAGAAGTCTATTGCTCACATCAAACTGAATCTGCCAACCCATTATGCGCAATTATTGCATCAGCGGAGTGACAGCTCATGCTCCGCCTGCAGTCCTGATTCCAGACTCATTGCTCGAGGAGAGAGCAGCAACGATATGCCGCTCTCTCGTTCCTCGCCGCAGTTGCCAGATCCGAGGTCAATATGCGGAGGGCAAGAAGGCAAACGTTCCAAACCGACTATCGATAAAGATGTCGAACGCCGTAGCGTTGCCGAAGGTCGGTGCAGCCGGCGGATAGGACGGATTGCAAGGGTTCCCCACACACGCTGGCGAAGTAACATTTGCCGTTCCGCTCTTGGTGCCGCTAACGGTTAGCGATGTACTGTACGCGTAAGACCATGTGAGTGTTTGCGCAAAGCTGAGTTTGGACGAGAATGCAGACAGGAATCCTGAGCCACTCTGATCTATCTCGTATCCCCACGTCTGCGAATAAGTGACCGTAGTCGTGGAGCCTTGAGTCTGCGAGTTCGTGGTGCTGACACCATGAGAATAGGCCCCCGGTTGGCCTCCCGGCAGCGGCTGAGTATATGGGACCTGGGTTTGGTCTGAGAGGCTAAAATTTGTGAGTAGAAACCCGGCTGAATAAGTTGGGCAGGCCGTGGAACCGATTGGGTCATTCGGTGTGCATTTGCCCCACGGGTCGGCGGCAAGGATATTGTTAAGGTCAGACTGAGTCAGCCCAGGGCCTTGACCCGAAGGCCAGTTTTCGTTAGCCGCCCAGGGACGCTGAAACTTGTTTAGGGGAGTCGCACATGCAGAATCAGTTTGGGGGAAATCCCCATTTAGACAGCCGACCTGTATAGGCCAGATGTCGATCGGGGCAGTGGTATCCAAGCCGCTGGAACCGTAGCCCCACCATACGATTTGTGTTTCCCCAGCGATGCCGGTGTTATAGACGGTAAATAAAAGTACCGGATTGATCCAGACCTCGATAATGTCATAGTCGTGGTCCAGTCCAATATAGTCGCTCTGCGGGCCCGGCACAGACAAGCCATTCGTGGTGGTCCGACTCAGCGTCTGGGAGGCTGAGTTCTGCGACTGTTGGGTTTCAGTGGTGGAATACGTGCTCATGATTGAGCCGTTTAACCACATAAACACTTTACTTGGATCTGGGTTCGGAGCTCCCGCGAGCGTCGTTGTGGAGTCGGTAACTGTGGTGCTGGATGTAAAGGTGTTTGTTAGTGAGGTTGTGTTGCTTACGGTAGTGCTGCTGGTATATACAGCGGAGCTCTTGGAACCAGGAGGAGCATACAGCACATCTGCGACCACATATTTTGGATTGATGTATCCGAATGTCCCCGGAACGTAGGCGGCAGCCATCCCGTTTAGGCCATTAGTTTGCCCATACACGTAGATCTGATAGTTCTGCCGAAGCAGCCTAATCGGCACTCCAATAATACGGTTCGCAGGACAATTGCTCTTTGGGATTGCCCCCGGGCTGCCGTTGATGAGAGTAAATGTTCCGGCAATCGATATTTGCGATGCCGAAACAGGGTGATAAACAAAACTTCCGTCGTTGATTCGAGTGTAGTGATAAGTGTATTTTGCGTCTGCCACGCAAGTTACCTGCGTNACGACTTCTTGGTAAGTTACGGTGCCGTTGCCTGTACCCAGGTTGATAGTCACGTTATAAATTTGTTGTTGTGCAGCTGCGGGAAGNGCGGCGAAAAGCGTCGCAAGGAGAAACACCTGAGCGGAGTAGCGTGAGACTGCTGGCATGGGGGGGATTCCTCCGAGGCGAAAGTTGAAAGGCCCGCGAAGTATAGGCGCGGTTGGAAATATTTGAAAGACTATCTCGCGACTGTTACGAATTCCGAACAATCTCTATGTCATATCTCTCAGAGCTGGACTCTCGAGCGCCAAGCAGTTATTTGCTGTTAGAGCGCAATTGCNGGCAGTTGACATAACATCGCGATCTCTAACAATGTGGGCCGCTGTCAATCAGTTTTGGAGCGCACTTCTGTGTGCACTCATAGAAAAGCGCTATTTTCGCTCTCTTCGTTGGTTTGCGCGTTTCCAACCTTGGGCTCGCTTGGAATCGCTCTACGGCTTGCTGACCTGCGATCCGGCCTCGGTGATGCTGCCTTTTACGAGATCGGTCTGAATCTTGAGCTTCTGCTGCGGGCGTACGTCTACCATGGTGTCGAACGGCAGGTAGCCCGGTAGAGCGATATGTAGGCGATGTTGTCCGGGAGTAAGAAGCATGGCTTTGCCCACTCCGTCAAACTCGTCTACCTGGCCCGCATATTGACCATCGACAAAGACTGCCGCACGGGAGGGGGTGGCGGCTATTTTCAGTTCGGCGGTGGCGTCCTTAGTCGGCAACCGAGGCGATTTCACCAACACGACATTGACTTCGTGGGTCTTCCCAGGCTCCAGGATGACTTCCATTACAAACTCGTTGTACCAGGCCTGACGGATGACAATTTCGTGCTTGCCGGGCAACAGCATTAGTTTCTTATCGCCTGCAAGCTCTTTCACAGAGCCTACGTATTGCCCGTCTACCCACACTCCCGCCGTCTTTTCGTCTTTGCTGTGAGCGGCGAATCGCAACTCGGATTGTACCCGGTCCTGAGCGCACATTACGCCTATTAACAAAATCACTACTACTGGCATTATTTTACGGGTGGACATCTGGACCTCCACAAGACGGAACGACATTTTCAGTGAGGCCTTGCGCCGCCAATACCTGCTTAACGTGAACGCGAGAACTAGGCAGCACCATCATATAAATGTCGCAGTCATTTCTTAACCCGATTTGGCCTTAATCCGATCTCAGTCGCCTGTACCCATTGAAACGAATTACCAGAATGCGTACAGTGAGCCTAATTGCACCTGTTGCTGACGCTTTCTAGATTCGTAACAGTCAAGACACCAGTCTCGGTAGGGTTCTTCTTCAACTCGGCCTTCAGATCTTCTTTCATACCGTGATAGGGTTGATTTGAAACCACACCGGCAACTTTNACCTCCTGTCCAACATAGTCCTGTAATCTGAAGCTGTCGCTCCTGAGATGCCACTTCGCGTTTTCTGCAATCAACTGATACTCATCGGCGTTGTGACCCCGTTCAAGGCAGCCGGTGACGTACCGGGTTAACTTACTGGTGTCGTTCGTGTCCTGAGCTGTGCTAATGAGTAGCGTGCTCACACAAACCAGTAAGGGAACAAGGCCCAACCTTATCCTTATCTTTAGAGTTTTCATTTGTGCACCTCCAATCAGAACTTGCTGAATTCGAGTCGGCAGACCCGAGGCGCCTACTTGTTAAGCACGGATGCGACACGCGAGTGCGCGGGCCTTTTCAAGCAATAGTGAAGGTCGATCGAACTTTGACACAACCTCGGAAACTCCTATCAGTTTTGCTTGCTTCTCGGAAAGGCTGTCGTCCAAGGCGCTGTACATCATTATGAGAACGGTAGGCAGCACACGTTTCAGCACACGAGCAGCATCGAGGCCATTCATCACTGGCATCGAAAGATCCAGAACAACCAAGTCAGGATGCATCCGACACGCTACTTCAATCGCCTCACGCCCGTTCTCCGCAACTGCGCATACGTCAAAATCCGCCTGACGCGTGAATAGCTCATAGAGAGCATGACGAACAAACACGCTTTCATCGACGATCAGCACTGTCTTGCACACAACATCACCTGCGTTGACCCCCATCTTGCGCTTCTTGTTACTTAGTTGCGATACGGCGGAAACGGGAGCAAGTGAAGTTCGTACCGACAAGGCGGTCCGAGAGTAAGCAGAAGTCGGCCCGCTTGGAACCACAACAAACCGAAGAAGCAAAGCGCCAAAATACGCCACCAAACTCGAAGGTTGCGGTTGGGCGGGCGTACAGTTAATCCTTTACTCCGCCGAGAAGGGTTCGCTACGAACCCAATCGTCAAACTGCGCCATCCATTCGATTCGGCGGTGGGTTTGGATCCATGTCCTGCGCGTTGCAGCCACGGGGTCTCTCGCCGTAAGACTTCACCAGTCCTAGTCGATGCAAGCAATTTGTTGGACGCCCGGATGGTAATCACAATCTATAACGAGCATGTTCGGCTCTTTCCTTGGTTGGCTTGCGCCTCCAAAGTTTACTCGGGCCTGGGAGCCGGCATTGTTTATGGAATCATTTCACTCCGTCGAAAATCCTCTCCAGACCTAAGCAGGCTTGGGGGCAAGTTGGTTTATGGGGGTGATGGTGACCTCATAGCCGAGCTTACGAAGGGCT
>AP72_2010_repI_A100DRAFT_1000052_pt1 | contig 18965 bp, 39 predicted proteins | sample AmaPasrepliIA100_FD_9193 | JGI IMG/M metagenome (IMG submission 9193)
CCATTCCATTCCTTTTACAATCCTGCATTTGCTCTATAACAATTCCAGCATTCTGGCAATCCATTCTCCAATCTATGCACCGTTTCTTCTGGGCGAATTTCCCTTTCACATTTATAGCAATGTGCCATTTGTTCGGGGCACACATAACGATATCCGAATTCAATAATATGCGCGTGATTAATGAATTCTTCATGCGATTCGATTAGCGTATTGCATTTACCGCAACGCACTTTACAAATCGCCCATTGTTTATAGATTTGGTCATCACCAATTCCAAAAAGCACATATTCATGCTTTCCGGTAACAATGGAAATAATGCCTTCTCCATCCACTCCAATAAATCCTTGAGTGCCAGAAAGGCCGCGCTCTTTTCTATTCCTATTGTTTTTAACTTGTTTTGTTCTACGCCCCATTACACCTCCATTGCCCATTCCTTGAGCAATTCTCCGAACATATTATGAATGCGCAAAATCAAATTCCCTGAATTATCTACCCTCCCATTGATAAGGAAATAGTTATGGTTAGTGTCTTTCATTGGGACTTGAATTGGTGGCATCATATAATTGCGCAAAACCAATTCGCCCCATTCTGCCGGCAATTTCAAAACTGCTTTTGCCATTCTCTCATGAATGGCATCTGCTAGCCTTTCAATTTCATTCTGTGTCATTGCCATGAGGATGATCCGCCAATCCTTCGACATATTCGGTCAATTGCTTTTCGCCCCACAAAGTGAGCAGAATATTAAGCACCAAATGATTTCGGAACAATTCGACGCAAAGCATATGACGATAATCATTATGCATTACTTCCGATTCGTTATCGTCAATTTGCATTTCCTTTCGGAAATCTTCCCAATGCTTATCAGCATAGATCATCGCCATTGTCTGACAAATTTCTTCAACGGAATTGCCCATTGAAATTGAAAGGACGTTTGGCATTAGAATTTCCCTCTCACTATTACGCCTAGAATGAATCCGATTATGAATATAACAGTGGCCGACAAACTAATTGTCGGCAGATTAACAGTGGTATTACTTGCCGCTAGCAGGTGGAACATTTTGCATATCCGTATGGTCGTTTTCATAATGGTCATTGATCTTTTGATGCGCCTTTAGCGCGGTGACCAATCCGGCAATAGCTGCAATTACACCAGTAATTCCAGTTGCCAATGCGGTAATTGTTGCAGCATCCATTACACCCATCCTAGAAATGCACCGCAAGCATTACATTCCTTAAATTGCTTGCCTTTTGAATTGGTTACGATTTCCCTATTGCGTGCCGGATGATCACATTTCATCCCGCGCAATTGCTGGCTTACCGGAACATTCTTTAGTTTACGTCCCGACATTTTAGGGGCTTTCTTTTTCTGCGGCATTTATTTTTTCCCGCCCCTTCTATTACCCTGCCCTTTCGTTCCGCGAATAACTCCTAGCTTTAGCTTTCCGCTTTTCTTAGATTCTTCATCGCTCCTTTGATTTGCCCTTTCTGCCCTTTCAATTCCTTTCTTTAGACCTTTCGGCAATGGCTTTCCGGGATTTTTCTTTTCCCATTCAGTTTCGTCACTCACTGTCTTTCTCCATATCATCGGGAATCCATACCCAATGGCCAATTCCAATAGCGAATGGCACTTGGCAAATTGGATGCGGCTGCCCTTCCGCAATTACGGATACCAACATTAGATGTTCTTTATGATCTTTTATCTCCAATTCGCCATTCCAGATTTCGGAATCGTGTACGCCATCTTCCCCTTCTTTGAAGGTTCGGATTACCATTTTCACATTCATACCGCATTCACCAATCGCATTCGTAGTATGTCCCGGATAATAGAATGATCCAATCCAGAGAATTCGCCATTACGGCACAAACAGCCTTTACAGATACAACCATTTTCCCTATGGCAGCACCTATCCAAACACATACACATAAAGGTAATGCTTGAATAGTGCGGAAAGCCATTTGGTGTATGTCTGCCTTGTGTATGTGCCTGTTCTAGTTGGTCTGCCTTTCTAACCATATAGATCCTCATATATTAGGTCGGGAATTGTTCCGTCTGGGTTGATTCCATATGCTTCGATACGCTCAAGTGACCACGGATCTGCCATTCCGAATCTCTTTTGATAAGGCTTAGATTCACAATCATCCAGCGGAAGTGTCCACGGTTCTGATCTCCAAATTGTCCTTCCATCTTCCAATTGTACCGGCCATGCGCCGATTCTTTTGTCATAAGGATTAGCATTTTGTACCATCTTTCCAGATTGGCTAACCTCACCGGCAAGATGCCATTTCCCCCTTCTTATTGCCTGCAAACAAGAAACCATAGCAAATCCGGTCACGAATTCAACAAATGGCCATCCATTGACATTTCCAACCACATTTGACAAATGTGGAGGATTGGCGTTCCATCCAGCAAATTGCCTATCCACTGTGTCAATGCTATGTGCAAAATCAGCGGCTGCAATTCCCCTGGCTTTGAAGGACGGCTTTTCATTATTACTGATTTGTCTACGTGTTTTGTCATCCCAATAAACGCCGGGTTTGAACAAAGTGAGATTAGATCGTAGGTTATAATCCCATTCACCGAGACGTTTTGATATTGGCAATCCTGGATGGGGAGTGACAAAGAAAACGGCATCCGTTGCGACCATCGACACATGCCATTTACCTTTCGGGTGCGTTGCAATTGCATTTAGAATCATTGTGCGGCATCCGGCAGTAATTAGTGATGCCCATACCGGATTTGCAAATAGAGGATTACCAACAGACTGAGCAAATTTGCCGTACATAGAATTATAAGCCAATTTGCAGCCTTTACCGAGAGGCGTATCTTTCCCCACCCTATTGCGCAAGTCATAAAGCCCTGAAACATTACGCAAAGGAGGGTCACACTCACAGGGATAATAACCCATCCATTCATAAACATGCACTTTTGATATTAGCTGCGCCTTTTTTGCAGCCTTTATTTCGTGCCACCAATACCATCCTTTCGTTCGTGTCGGCCGGAGTATTCTGTCACTTCTGTCTCTATGAAGCATTGTGCCAATGAAACTCGCATTGCCTTTTCTATAACAGGATACAGATGCTCGCACCAATACATATTCCGTATCCTTTGGAGGATTACCAAATCCCCTTTCATATGATCCGTGTAGCAAGCATGGCAAACGTGAAATGATGTAAGGGTATGCTGAATTGATGTCGTATTCATGAGAATCCCCAGGTATAATTCCGTGCATCATAATTTCAAACCATCCGCCAAAATAGGACATTCTGGCAGCTTCCAAAAACCATTGCGGTACGGTTTCTTGGATTTCGGATGCCTTTGGAATTTTCTCATTCTTTAGCCATTTTTGTGCGGCTTGCCCCGGACCAAACCATTGCCCCGGTGCCAATATAATGCCCATTTCCTTAAAACCATCATTTAGGACATTCATAAGTCGCACTAGAATTTGGTTTTCTAGTTTATTGTAATAAATCATCTCCTCATCTACATAAAAAGCATCGGCGCGATTACCTTTGCCTTTTACTACTCGATCAAATTCATCTTGAGATACAATAGGGATTGTCCACCCTTTTGGATCAATAGCAGTTAGAAATGATGATTGAAAAAACGAACCTGTATCACATATGCGCATCCAAGGCCCTTTTCCAGGGCATTTACAATAGAAAACGCTACAATGACATGATCGTTTCCTAAATTCAAACATCTTTTTTCCGAGCATATTGATTTGCCATCCATTTGGCATATCGACTGGCAATACCCGGGAATGCAAATTAGGACTAGAGGATTTGCGAGATTCGCGCCCCTCGGAAGTAAGTAGCCTTTGCGCTTTTGCATATGGCATTGTGCGTATAACGCGATCAAAGTCATATCCCAAATAAAAGCCAACAAAAGCATATCCAGATTGATAATGGCCGTAAAGAAACTGAAGAATATCAGTCCAATCCAAACCATTATTATCGGCAACATCCAATGTTTGTGAACGTCTCATTAGCAGATATTCCTATCAATGATACCAAAGGAATGCCCACCTTTCATCTCTAATCATCCCGCTACTATAAATGTGTGCTAGATGATCCCTTGCATATTGCAAATCGGCCATTGGAACATCTTGCTTAGTAACAGGATTGGTCATTACATATTGGTCGGAACGGATTGCATCCATTCCGGTCATTCCAATTTCTTCTCTTTTAGCCTGTTGTACTTCTTGAATCAATTGCCATTGTTGCGGTGATCCTTCCCAATATGGCACTTCCCCACCTTACTGTTTCATCAATAAGGCGGAATCAATCCGGGCGGTTCCGGGATTTCAAATCCTTTTGCCTGTAGATAATCCCGCAGTTTCAATTTCTGCACTATTGGTTGGAATCCATGACCATTAGGACAAAGCAAAAAGATTTTCTTTCCAGTAAGCAATTCAATGCAACTGGGAAGGCTAAAGTCTTCCACACATTCGCACTTTAGTCTTACATATTTCGCTTGTTCTTTTAGCCACTGGACAAACCAGTCCGGCCGTTGCGGGGACTTATTTCCCTTTGCAACGGCCGGACCAATTGTTCTGGTAACTCGCACTTTTCTAAGTGCTTACTGGCGCCACTTCACATCGAATACGCGCATTGGCGTATCCTGTCCCGTATCGAGATTATCGGTCCATTCGATACGGACCATTTTCCCATAGGGAACCTTCTTGAGCTTCTTAACAAGGTCGATTCCGGCGACCGTGAACCAATCCTCGCCGTCCTTTGTGAAACGCGCAACGATAATGCCATTGCGAGTAGCGGGGTCCATTCCCTGATAACGGCCGATAAAAACATCGCCGATTTCAGTGAAATCGAATTTGAATTCCTCTGCTACCTGCTGAGCATCGGACCAATCATCATCTGTACTGGTCCATTCCTTTTCGTTTGCGGTCGTATCGGTCATTTTCTTACTCCATTCCCGGCCGGCGTTTCCGGCACTACCCTAATTATACCATAAAAGCATTTATGTGCAATTCTGGAAGCGGAATAAGGCGTCCATTTAAATGCGCAAATAAATGGCGTCAATGCCTCCGGTTAAATGCATTAAAATGGTTTTGTGGTATAATGTAGGTGTGAGGTTCGGTCATACCTCCATTCCGCCGGGAATGGCAGGGCTTTATAGGGCAATGGGTGTTACGTCTCCCCATTGGCCCGACCTTTCACCTGCCATTCCCGGCACCCAATGAAAGGGAATGACTTTGAAGTGGTATAAGCCAAGAGAAGCCGCAAAAGAAATTCAAGACAAGTCGCAAATGCTGGCAACCATCGCAATCCTTGCATTGGGATTGTCATTGGTTGCCATTTTTATTGCCATTGGAAGTGGAGGGAATAATGCCTCGGAGTAGCACAACGGTAAAGGATAATCCCTTTATTGATGATGGGCCTAAATCAAAGTCTGATCTGCGCCGCGAAGCTTTGAATGGCGTCGCGCAAATTGCCCAATTCGGTTGTCTAGCATTTGGCCAGTTTGCCGATGCTGGCGCCATTGGCGTATTCGGCCCCGCAATGGTCGAAGAAACCGTTAAATTGGCGGATAACAATTCAAAGATTGCATCTAAGGTTGATTGGCTTATCGAAGTCGGTCCCTATGCAGGAATTGTTGCGGCTGCAATTCCCTTTGCGGCGCAGATCCTTGTTAATCACAATGTATTTAAGGCGGAACAATTCGCAAGTGCTGGCGTTGTTTCTCCCGAAATACTCGATACGCAAATGAAGACGCAAATGCTATTGCGTGCGCAAGAGGAAATGCGTAAGCAAGCGGCCGCGGAAGAAGAATTGCGGCAAATGCAAGAAGAAATGGCTAGTCACGTGAATGGCAATGCCGAGTAACATTCTTGGCGAGCGTACTTATATCTCGGAAGAAATGGCCGGATTGACGGTCTATCCGAGAAAAACATTCATGCATGAAATATTCGGTCCTATTTATAAAGGTGGCCAACATGTGGTATTTGGCGGGCCATCTAAATACGGAAAAACTGAATTGGCATTTGATCTTCTTTCGGTTGTTGCAACGCCAGAATTGCCCGCATACGTTGCCGTTTCTAAGCCAACAGATAAAGTCACTTTGGAACGCGGAAAGGAATTGCATTTCCGATTTGTACGCGATTGGCCGACCACTAGAAAAGTGCAAGAATTGTGGGAAGGCCGTCCAAGAGGATATGTAATTTGGCCATCATTTGGTGACATTAATGCGGATTTCGGGAATGCCGCCGCAGTTACTGCTAGGCTAATGGCGGATAGATATACTGCAAGCGCAAGAGGCAAAAAGCATAGCGCCGGTATTCTTATGATGGATGACACAATGGTTAAAGCCAAGGTAATGGGATTGGATAACCAAATGGTTACCATCCTGGCTATGGCTGGCGCAATGGAAATTGGACTATGGGTATTTGTGCAAAGGCCGTCCGATTCCGGTAGAACGCCATTGTGGGCATTTGAGAATGGCGATCATTTCTTTTTCGGAAAAGGCGGCGATATGCGTATGCTTTATCGGTATATGCAAATTGGTGCCGGTGGCGATAATGCAATGGTAATTCAAGAGGTTGTGCCAAAACTCGAGAAATACCAATTCGTTTACATGAATTCCGAAATGATCTGTATTGTCGATAAGAAGCCGTGAAAGGAGGTAAGAATGGCTGTCAATGCAAATGCCAAGATTGGCTTTTATACCGCGCTGGGAGTGCTTTCGGCACTTCTTGTGTGGAATTTTCTCAGTTCAAAGGTTCCGGGAATTCAGCAGTTCGGATGATGTTTGGAGAATGGTAAGTGATGCATAATCGTAGTTGCCCGCGAGAGAATAGGAATGGACTCAATCTCCATTCCGATGCTGCCAAAAGGGTATGCGATACCTATAATATGCATCGCGTTGCCGATCCTTATGGCTGCATTGGATATTGGATTGCATGCGCATTGGCCGATGGTTCATCGGATAATGTCCTTTATGAAAGCAAAAGGGATGCAATTCGTCACCAGCACCATAATGAGAATTATTACACATTCATTCAATTGGTTCCGACAACAATGACTGAATGTGAAGCGGAAGTAATGCTTAAGGTAGCAAGAATGCTTTATGATAATGGTGGCCGGATTAGCGATGGCTATTCACGGCATGACCTAATAAAGCGATTGGGTTGGGAAGATCAATTGGCATTGGCAAATGGAGTTGCCACAAACATGCGGATTGGAAGTGTGAATTAAATTGCCTCCTTCTAAGGCACCGGCAAAGGGGCAGGCCGTTCAGGTTCGGCCATATCCTTTCCCTGTTGGCGTTTATGAAAGTGGCGTTCAGGATTACGATAATACTGTAACGCTTGCGGCAACGCCTGTTCTTTGTCCTCTATGGAATGTTTCTCCCACTGGATGGGCAAGGGGATTTTGGCTGGATTTCGTATTCACTAGTACAACGGGAACTGTCACCGCAATTGCTGGTGATTCGCCATTCAATGGCGTTCAGAAGATTACCATTTATGACCTTGGTGGGGAAGTTGTTTTGCAGCTTCTTGGCTATGAATGGTTTGTGGTTAATAAGTTTGGCGGTTACTTTGACGTTGGTGATCCTAGGGGTGATCTTACCTTTAGTTATGCCACTGGCGTTTCCCCGCAGACTTGCCACTTTATCGAATATCTGCCATTTGAAGTGGTCGCAAGAGATGCACTTGGAACGGTTCAGAATGAATCAAAGCCAGGATGGAAAATTGAAATTTTCCTAGATGCGGCTGGCGTTGGGCAAATTGGTTCTACGGCCGGTAATGTGCGCGTTCGTGGTTTTATTGATTCATATACGGAACCGGCTGCAAGTGCTCCTAATGGTCGGCCATTTGCGCAGACTCCGCCACTTCCGGGATCACTTCAGTATTGGAAGTCTGAAAACGTTTCCCTTCCAAGTGGAACGGTTAAGTATGACCTTACGAATGGCGTTGGATTCCCAATTCGTAATCTCATTTACTATGTTCGTGATGCTGGAAACTCTACTCGCGCAACTGCCGATGCAAACTGGATGGACCCGGCAACGCTTCTTATTGGTAATATCAATTACTTTACCCGCAGTAAGAACCTTTGGATTTCTAAGCTGGGTAAGGATTACGGATTTACTTCTTACGGTGGCGCAATTCCGGCCGCAGATACCGCTAATGGTCGTGAGAATGGCGTTTTCCCGGTTTGGTTTACAAAGGACCTTACCGCGCAGGTTGGCGCAGAATTGCGCTTTAAGTACCTTGATACTCAGGTAAACTCTCTTGTTAGGCTTACCGGATCAATGGGTGGCACGACTACATTCTTTGTGCTTTCCAATTGGCTTGCAACGCCTAGTAAGAACCGTTATGCGCTTATTAGTGGAGGTGCTAGCTAATGCCTTATGTGCATCTTGCAAATGGTGACGTAGAAAGCGTTACGCAAGAAGACCTAGACGATACTTATGGCGCAGAAACGCCTAGGGAATTCGTTAGGAATGGTAAGCGTTCGGCCATTATTGGCATTTACCCGGACGATGTAGATGAGCCGGAGAATGACACTGATAATGAGCCGGAAAAGGATGAAGAAAGGAGTGATGCCGAGTGAAGACTTGGCAGATTATTCTTGTTACTGGCATTATCGTTTACATTCTTAGGGATAAGATTTCTACCCTTCCGGGTGTATCTTCCCTTCCGAGTCTGTAAAGAAATAACAATGGCTAGTGCTGCCGGATTGGTGCTAGCGGCGGGCGGAATTGCGGCCGCGAATGAAGCAATCTTTGCGCCAATTGCACAACACAAAGATTTTACAACGTCCATTAAAACGGATACAAATCTTTGGCGATTGGTTCCTGCGACCGCAATTCTTGCCCTAATGCTAACTGGATTGGAAAAGGTAAGCGAACCTTTGGGTAAAGGTTTGGCTGCCCTTTCGGTATTGGCGGTTTTGGCCATTCCGGTTGGCAATGCGCCAACTCCTTTGGAAAACGTCGCTAAGTTTATGGGAGTGAAATGAATAGCACACTTCAGAAGTGGCTAATGGGCCTAGTTGGATTGGGTGCGCTTTATCTAGTGGTTACCAATCCAAATGGCTTTTTTAAGGCCGCGCAGGGTGTAAGGCAGGTTGTTGGCGGTAGTGAAACGGATATCATTACCGGAGGTAAGAAGTAAAATGGCATCTGGCGGAATTTCCGGTATTACGCCACTATCTGGCGTTAATATCATTCAAGATGACGCCGCATTTGCCACGCCAGAAGAACGATCTGGCGGAACAGTTGATCCTTTTCATGGGCATACTGGCGAAATTGCAAAGCCTTATTCATGGCAAACATTGCAATTGCCGGGCGCTTCTCATGGCCCTTATGGACCTGAAAATCAAATGTTGGATGACGAATATTGGTTCATTGAACCGGCCGGTATTCCGAGCGATGATCCGACATTGGATAGAAATTCACCTAACCTTTCAAGGTCGCATGGTGCGGTTCATAATTATGCCAGTCCAATTGTGCCTAGCCAAGCGGATTCAATTAATACGCAAATACGGCAAATGGGCAATCATGCGCAGAATTTGGGCACTTCCACAAATATGATTGTGGATCAGCAGGGATATGCGCAACAGGACAATTGGTTTGAAATTTGGGAAATCGACAATGGCAGTACCGATGTCCCGCCAATTGGTAAAGATTACTCGCACGCTGCATTCGGCATTGGCGTTAATGATGCCATGAGTAATACATCGCGTAAGGAAAATAACTTCGGTTATGATTCTAAGCATTTCCATAGGCGATATGCTTGGAATCACATTCCCGGTAATTATATGTGGATGCGTCCGCAAGGCCGTTTGCTTTCCAAGACAATTGCCGGAACTGCAAAATTGCCCATTGGTCCCGATTCCCAATTCACTGGCGTTAATCAGCCTGGAAATGAAAAGGACCCGGGATTCCCATTTGATCCATATGGCGCAGTATTGCAGAATACGCCAACGGAATATGTGCCGCCACCGTCACCAAATGTTGCGCCGGTAACGCCAGCATATACAAATGACACTGGCACCGATGGAATTGATTTGTGGTGACAAATGGCAACAGATACCATTAAACTCGGGAGTTTTAATATCCCTAANCCTGTTGCTATTGGTGGCGTAATTGCGGCGGGAGTAACTGGCGTTTACTTTTATCGTAAGCAAAGTAATGCCAATTCAGCGCAACAGGCAAGTGTAGATCAGGCATCTACAGATCAAATTGATCCTGCTACTGGATACCCTTATGGGAGTCCAGAAGATAATGCAGCATTGGCGCAACAGGCTACATATCAGGTAAATGGATTGGACACCGGACTATCCGGTTATGGATTTACTGGATATTCCGGTGGAAGTGGCGGCGGCGTATTTGGAACGGGAAATCCCGGCTCTTTTGCAAGTAATGCAGAATGGGCACAATATGTCGAAGCATATGAGGAAAACAATTTGGGTGCCGATGCACCAACTGTCGGTAATGCAATTGGCAAATATCTTACTGGCCAGCCTTTGACTACAGATCAGGTTGGATTGGTTCAATCCGCAATTGCTATTGGTGGATATCCTCCGGTAAGTGGCCCGAATGGTAATCCGCCTGGATATGTAACGGCAGGATCAACGCCACCGCCACCGCCACCAAATGGTAATCCTCCGCCCGGTGGTAATCCTCCGCCTACGCCTACGGGAAATGCAAAGCCAATTACTGGATTGCATGAGGTAAAGCATACGGCCACTTCCGTTACCGTCGGATGGGATAAGACATTTGCCCCGCAAGGTTATTCATATATGCTTAAGCAGGTAAATGGAAAGATTGTGAAGATTGGCCAAACGGGCGGAACTTCGGTAACAATTGGCGGATTGCATTCAGGTTGGGAATACAATTTCAGCATTCATGGTATTCCTAATGGGCAGGGTAATGCAGTTCATATCACCAAACTGTAAGGAATGAGGAATGGCATTCAAGAGTTACCTTAAGCCAGAAGGTAGTATTGTCGCCGGATTGGCGGTAATGGGTACGGTTTATGGTATTTATCAGCTTAATCTTGGCTCTACTGCGCAAGTGCAAATGACGGATGCAAATCATCCAGTGGCGGAAACGTCGCGTAAAAAGGCTGGATATACCGCACTCGTTATTGTTGCGGGTATTGGTCTAATTGCCCGTGATGCCAATATCATTATCCTTGGAAGTGCCACAATCATTGGTATGGAATTGACTTACCGCCATGCCATTATGGCCCATCCTGAAACTGGCGCAATGGTTCCGCCCGGCGAATATGTTAATGAACCGGCCGGTGGCGTTACTTCCGATGCTTATGAGCAAATGGCTTACTAAATGCCGATAAATGGCGTTGCGCTTACTGCCGTCGCTTCCGGTTCCATTCTTATATGGTCCGGTATAAAAGGCTGGAATCTTACACAAACGGTAGGCGAGGTAATTACCGGAAAGGTTCCAACGGGAAGCAATGTTAATTTGCTTACCGCGCCAAATAGTGGCGGTGGAGGTGGCGCCAATTCGGCAATTGGTTTTACAAATAGCCAAGTTGCTAATGATGCATTGCAATATGCTGGTCATGCATATTCATTTGGTGGCGCGCCGGGAAAGAATGGCACAAATCCTTGGGATTGCAGCTCTTTTGTTAATTGGGTTGTCGGCCATGATTTGCATGGTGCCATTCCTGGATATGGCCCCGGACAATACGATGGAAGTGTCCACGGTCCACCAACAGGATCGTGGGCAGTATGGCCAGGAATGGCGCATATATCCGCTAGTCAAGTGCAAGCTGGCGATATTATTGTTTGGGCTGGCCATATGGGAATTGCCGTTAATAATCAAGAAATGATATCGGCATTGAATAGTCGATTGGGTACAAAGGTTACGCCAATCGCTGGTAATGGAAATGGCCCGCTATTGGCATATGGCAGGCTAAAATGAGTAAAGTAGATGGCCCGGGATTGGCTGCCGTAACAGTAGGATTGGTATTCCTTTATGGCGGCGTAAAAGGGTATTCCCCTGTTAAAGCATTTCAGAATCTTATTCAGGGGAAGAATCCAAATGAAGGACAATCGAATACCGCAATACTTACGGCATCCAATCCTAGCCAACCTAATAGTGGCGTTGGCGTTTTTAGTGGCAGCACTAGCGCAAGTGGAAATCAGAAAATTGCACAACAATTGGCCATTCAAATGGGCCACGGTGATTGGACTACAGGCAAACAATGGTCCGATTGGGTGGCATTGTGGAATGGCGAAAGCGGCTGGCGTGCCGATGCCAATAATCCATCTTCTGGCGCATATGGAATTCCACAATCATTGCCAGCGGATAAAATGGCAAGTGCTGGCGCGGATTGGAAAACTAATCCGGCAACACAAATTAAGTGGGGAATTGAATATATCGCTAGTACATATGGTTCCCCTAGTGCTGCATATGCAGCTTGGCTTTCAAGGAGTCCGCATTGGTACTAGGATTGATTACCTTTATGCCAATGCAGCAAATTGGCGGACCCGGTACAATTACCGGCCCGGCGCAATTCACAACGCCTTGGACTGGCAATTTTCAAACGGATTTGAATAATGTATTGGCAGCAATGCGAGCTAAAGGCGATACGCAATTGGCGACACAATTTCGTCAATTCGCATTGCAAGAGCATGCAAAAGATCCGTCATTGCCGGTATCGACAATTCTTAGTATTTTCATTGGGCAAGCTGCGGCCGGTGGAATTGCAACTGGAATTGGCCAAACGGGCACAACATTGGGACAATTGCCGGGCGCTGCCGCTAAAGGCGCTGCAAATGCAATTGAGAGTTTGGGCGGTTTTAATCTTGGCAGTTGGTTTCTAAGGATTGGTGAAATCCTTTTGGGATTGGTATTGGTTGGCGTTGGCGTTGCCAGGATTACCGGCGCACAAAATGTCATTTCCAAAGTAGTGAAAGCGAAGATACCTCTATGAGCAATACGGATACGATTCCGCCACTTGACGTTAATATCGTTAGTGGCACAATTGATATTGGCGAAAAGCGGCCAAAGGAAAATAGAGTATCGCATAGGACAGCGGTACTTACTGCAACTAATCCCACATTTAATATTGCAGGATTTGATCCGGCTAGGCGCTGTATTAATATTAATGTCCTAGATAATCCGGTTGTGCTTTGCAGCTCAATTGGACAGGCAAGTGATCCGGCAAATACAACGGGATCATTGGCAACGCCTAATGGCCGTTTGCTGCCGGTATCTAATGGTTCAGAATATTATCTAGAAACGCAAGATGAATTGTGGCTAGCGGCCGCAACTTATCCCACTAGGGTTGGTTTTACAATTACCAGGGAAATCTAAATGCCGGGCACTTTGCAATTGGTACAGGTGACGAAAACGCCTGTCCGTATTCAGACATTGTTGGTTACCAACGATTCTGTAATGCTAGTAAACCCGGACATTGTTAATAATATCTTTATTGGCAATGATCCGGGTAGCCAATTGATAAGTGTGCCTGCATTGGGAAGTGTTACTCTTGACGCGGGAAAGCATGATATATGGGTAAGCACTAATGGCGGCGCATATACCGTCAATGCTTATCTAATGCCCAATGGTTCTAATTGGGTCCCATCGCCCGCGCAAGTGGCAGCACAAATTAGTGCATTGGGATTGGCAACTGCGGCTAATCAAAGTAGTCAGATTACGCAAGGTGGCACGCTAATTACCAATACGGGTAGTACGGTTACAAATACGGGTAATACTGCCACTAATGTAAATACCGTGAATACTACTTTGGGAAGTCCTAGCCAATCGCAAGATGTAAAGAATTTGACAACGGGTGGTAATCCCGGTGGAATTCCTACATTGCGCGGAACGGATAATCTAGGTAATGCAACTGCGCAGACAATTGCAGCTAATACTAATGCGACATTGCTTAATGCAGTTAATATTACTAAGCCTGGATTTGAAGCTGTCTTTTCATTGAATTTGCCAGCGGCGGCCGGGACAGTTCCATTTGCCATTCTGCAAGTAATATGGACAGATAGCGCAACGGGATTGACAGTAGGGATTAAACAATACATTCTTACTACTGGTAATGGCCCCGCTAATCCTATTACGGTTTATCTATCTGGCCCGGTTCGCGGTAATCAGATAACACTTAAATTGCGTAATCAAGACCCGGCGCAAACGCTTACATATACTTATGCTTTTAATCAGACTAGCCATCAATATCCAATTGATAAACTATTGCAGCCCACATATGCGGCTACTGCGCCAATTACGTTTAGCAATACAGGTGGTGATCCTAGTAAGGGTCTATTGGCATCTAGTAGTGCATCAATTGCGGCTAGCAGTAGTTATACAAGATTGCTTGCCTGTTGTAACCATAAGGTAAAGATTAATCTTGATAATACCGTTCAGGTTAATGCAGCGGCATTGCAGATAAATACACCATCTAATACTGGATTGTATTTGGAAGCTAATCCGCCAACATCGACATTTAAAACAACTGCGGCGGCCGGGGCACAATCGGAATCGGAATGGCAAATACCTAATGGAGCAATGGTAATTCAGGTATTTAATCAAGGTACTACCAACGCCATTACTCCTAACGTCACTATAACTCTAATGGAGTATTAATGGCTATTGGCAATCAGACGACATATAGCATTGCTTCACTTAATGCCGAATTGGCATTGGTGGCAAATGAAATGCATGATGCTAATAGTCATGCGGAGGATTTCTTTGCCAGGATAAATGCATTGGGTACGGCCGGTTTGCAAGCAATTGGTTTTGATGGACCAACTGCAAATGCATTCTTTACACTAGCAAATCAAATGCAAACATCGGCAGCCATTTGGTTTGGAAATGCAACGCAAGGATCACTATTCAATTTTGATAATGCGGCTGCGGCGGCGCGATGATTGCAAATGGCGCAGTTCATACAACGGGAATTAATATAGTTGGCGTGTTGGCTATTCTTATTCCGATCATTAGTTGTCTAGTTGGTATTGCGATATTCCTAGATCAGCGCAATACAAGAAGGGAGGCTAAAAGGGAGCAATTTGTAGAGCAAATACAAAGGGAAACTAAAGACGAAATTACTAGTGCGGTAACACATTTGTCGGAAGTGCTCCTTGAGAGGCTAGAAACAAAAGAAGCCGTCAATCAAATACGTGTAGAAATTGCAGGAATGAAAGCCTCGATTGCTAGCATTAAAGATGATACAAAACGTACTTAGTGAAATGTTTAAATGGCCGCAGGGGATTGTGGTTGGCAATCTAATTGCGTCATTTATGATTTGGTTTCCACACTCTATATGGATGCATATAAAGCTAAGGAAAATGCATAATGCCATACGAGATAAAGGGACCGAACGGTGACGGCAAATATGAAGTCATCAATTCGGATACCAAAGATGTAAAGGGTAAGGACATGACAAAAGAAGATGCCGAAAGGCAAGTCCGCCTTTTGCACGCGGTAGAAAACAATCCAGAATGGGCGGCCGAACATGCCTAATAAAGAATGGACAGATGAAGAAGTAAATGCCGCAATTGCGGATGCCGTGCGAATTGTGCGGGAGGATAAATTTGAAGCGTTCGTACGCGGAAGGGTCGGGACTAACTCCACTAATGCGGATGGTTCAAATACTTCCGCCAATGACCAGGGAAATGGTAATTCATCGGATAGTGGAAATGGAGCGCCAAAGGCTAAGAAGTCTCTTTGGTGGGGTGATACAGAATGAGCATTACAATTGTCTTGGACGCTACCCATCGAAATGTGGGAGCAATTCCGAAGGGGACAATGGCAGCTCTATATACTACGGGATCGCCGGATATAAAGGCCACTCCACAAGATTTCGCCAATCACCCTAATGCCATTCACATTTGCCAGGATCATGGAAGTGATCCGACGGCAGATATTATTGATATGGAAAATGGTGCTGCTACTCCACAAGATGCCGTTAACTTTATCAATAATGCCAGGCATTCATTCTGGAATGTTAATAGGGCTGGCCAAAGGTGGCCGGGCATTTACCTTTCGCGTTCTAGGGTAACGGAACAGGCAAATGCATTGGTGGCAGCAAAGCTAACGCAAGTGCCATTGTGGGTGGCGCAATGGGGCGAACCGCAAATGTCCGCAGTTGCCGAAATTGCACATGCCAATGGACCTTTTCCTATCATTGCATTGCAGATTCGTAATCAGGGCGTAGATGACTTTAGCGTATTCTCTACGGAATGGATCAATGCCGTTTCTAAGAAGGGAATCGTAAAGGCCACTATTCCACCGGGACAATGGAAAAATCCAAACGAATGGACATGGCGTTCTGCCATTGTTTCGGGTATTGGTTTGGATAACAAACAACATGCGTTTCAGTTTGCGCCGGGAACCGGACAGTGGACTAAGAACGGTTAGAACAATCATTTGAAATCGTATGTTTAGTACATGCGTTCGAAAATGGCATTGTGACCAGCACGAATCCCTAACAGAAACGGGATGGGTGGTTGTACCTAACACCCTATGTAGACCCGTTAGAATCGCTCTCAGAGCCATATAGAGCTATTCACGTTTGGGTGACATGCTGGTCACTTTGCGTTTATCAATCGAACAAAGATGGGAATGGTAACAAAGTAGTAACGTCCTAAGATTGTGGGACCAAAGGACTTGACAATGCTTGCAATGAGAGTAGAGTTAGTTATGTAAGGCAGTACGGAACGGGCAGGTTGCAAGAGCCGGAGCTATCGGCCAAAGGCGAGAAATCGCGCGTGGTACGCTCCCAGACTTTGACCTTAGATGGTTCCTAGATTGGCTGCCTTGAAGCGCAAGCGAAAGGGTAAGCCAATGACTGCAATACTCGTTATCGTCGCTATATTTATCGTGGCAATGGTTTCCACGATATACCGTCACGTTACGAAAGGGGATGGCTACTATGTCGGGTTATGTAATCGTATTCGATCGGGACAAAGCGCCTAGTGAATGGCGTATCGTAGGACCGTTTGAAACGGCCGCGCATGCCGGAGATTACGCCAAAAAGATTTACCGCGCTACCCAAACCAAATGGGTAGTAATACCGCTAACCGACACGGTAACCGCGCAGTATATATACGGCGCATAACACGGAAGGGAATGGAAATGACCGACACTTTCACTCTCAAGACTCACATTCTCCACACATGCGTTTACCGGAATGGTGAACTGTACTGCATTCTCCCGCCCGGTAGCCTTAACTGGCTAGCACTAATGGCGGAAGTCATTACCGATGCGGAACCGCCATTCTAATGGTGCTCGATATTATCCCGAGCGATCAAAGCAGGGAATACCGGGCAGAATACGCCGCAATTACGCAAGCGATCGCCATTGACGATTCGCCAATCGAGATGGCTGCAATGCAATTCGCATTGCTGCTACTCTCAGAAATATAAACTTAGTAATGGCGCCGGGAATAAATCTCGGCGCCATTACGTTATACATCGTAGATGTACCGCAGTTCAAAAGGGAACGCGGAGAAAAGGAAAGGGTGAGCAAAATGGCTCGCAAGGCAACTACCATCCTCGACACTACCGGCCCGACCCTTACGCCACTGGATGAAATCCCGGATGACGTTAAGCAGTTCGTAGAGGAGACTTACGCAAAGCAGCGTAAGAGTCCTTCCCGTGAAAGGGTCGAATACGAGTCGGAAGATGAGCTTAAGAAGGACTTTAAGCTTATGGCCGATTATGTGGCACAGCGTACCGTGAATGGCAAGGCGGCCGTTCTACATGTGCGCAAGAGTCCTACTCGCGGTCTACCGGATAACGTTATGGATATCCGGTTCAGTGCCGATCTTCCCGCCAATGGCAAGAAGAATGCCAACAATGAAAGCGGGCAGACTTCCCGCTAATCAGCCGCAATAAGAATGGCCCGGCCCGAAAGGGTCGGGCCATTCCTCACGAAAGGCAAAGGGAATGGCCATATATGCCGTACTGGCTTACGACGTAGAAAACGACAAATACGGTTACCTTTACACGGAAGCCGATTCAAAGGATGCGGCATCGCGTCAATTCCTAGCAATCGAATCAAAGGACATAGCGGTAATGGTTACCACTATGAAAGAATATGTTGGCGAACCGCCAGCGGAATTCATGGTGTAAAATGAAATGGCAGCTACAGACATTCCTAAATGGTACGTACAATCGCACCATATGGAAATCACAAGAGGGTGCGATAGCGGATAGAGAAAGGCAACTTAAACCGCGTCGCATAAAGGAAAGGGGCGAATGGAAAACAATATGGCCCCTCGGATGGACCTCGGTAACGAGGCTAGAAGAAAGGCGATAAATGGCCGGTAAAAAGAAAGGCGATTTCAAGCCTCGCAAAATCCAATGCCCGGAATGCAAAGGCAAAGGATTTAAGGTTCGCCATTACCGTGATAAGAATGGCATATCCCGAACCGAAGAAATTACATGCACAAACTGTGATGGAGAGGGTGAAATCGGATGACCGATGCAACTCTAAAGGAAATCATGGCATTCTTCGGAATGACCGGCCCGGAAATGACCCGGGAATGGAAAGCACTTTCCGATACGGATAAAAAGCAAATCAAGGCTGGCCTTGGAAATGGCAGTCTGACTTACTAAGGGAATGGCCGGGCCAATGGCCCGGCCTTTTCTTTGCCCTACTATGTCGGAGTACGATATGACTATTAAATCAATTCCAATGAATGCGCGGGAAATCTTTTGGTATCCCGAATGGACGCGGTATGCGGAATGCGCTAAGTATCCAATTGAGTTTGTCGATAGCATTTTCTTTGAGTCTGGAAATAATGGTCGTAAGATTAGAATTGCAAAGAACATTTGCGCAGCTTGCCCGGTAATTCATAAATGCAGAGAAGCCAATCGCTATGTGCCATTGGGCATTTTCTTTGGAATGACGGCATTGGAAAGATGGCGATGGAATGGCTTTAAAGGATATCCGAATAGCAATAAGATATCCTTTAGAATTGCAATGCAGGGAATGGCATAAAGAATGGCGTAAA
>AP72_2010_repI_A100DRAFT_1000053_pt1 | contig 18873 bp, 17 predicted proteins | sample AmaPasrepliIA100_FD_9193 | JGI IMG/M metagenome (IMG submission 9193)
CGACGCCACTGGTGCTCTCAGTTCACACCGTCGTTAGCTTCGATTTCGCGATCGGCATTGTCCCGGGGTGGCACACGACGATTTTCCCGCCGTACTTCGTCGCCGGCGCAATCTACTCAGGCTTCGCGATGGTTCTGATGCTCGCCATCCCGATCCGCAAGATTTACGGCCTGGAAGACTTCATCACTGAGCGCCACCTGCAGAACTCGGCGAAGGTAATGCTGGCCACCGGCCTGATTGTAGCTTACGGCTACGGAGTCGAGGCCTTCATGGGTTGGTATAGCGGCGAGCGCAACGATAGCTTCTTGCTCTGGAATCGCCTCCACGGGCCCTATGCGTTCTGGTATTGGTCGCTGCTCATTTGCAATATTTTCATCCCGCAGGTGCTCTGGATCCGCAAACTTCGCACCAGTCCGATCGCACTGTTCTTTGTGTCTGGTGTAATCCTCGTCGGAATGTGGCTCGAGCGCTTTGTCATTGTTGTGCTCAGCTTGCACCGTGACTTCCTCACGTCGTCGTGGGGAATGTACTATCCGACACGCTGGGACTACATGACATATTTCGGAACCATCGGCATGTTCCTCATGCTTATGTTCCTGTTCTTGCGCGTGCTGCCCGCGATCTCCATCTTCGAGATGCGCACACTTCTGCCTGAGGCCGAGGTGAAAGAGTAATGGCGAAACGAGATCCCATCTATGGGCTGATGGCCGAATTCGATTCGGCGCAGGCGCTCGTCGATGCCGCCAAGGAGACGCACGAGGCTGGCTACAAGAAGATCGATGCCTACAGCCCGTTCCCGATCGAAGGTCTCGCCGAAGAGATCGGCATGCATTTCGATGAAGTCCCGCTGACCGTGCTCATCGGCGGCATCATCGGCGGATGCACCGGCTACCTTATGCAGTACTGGATGTCCGCCGTCGACTATCCGCTCAACATCGGCGGAAAGCCTCCGCACTCGTGGCCTGCGTTCATCGTGATCACGTTTGAAATGACGATTCTGTTCGCCGGAATTTCGGCGGTGTTAGGCATGCTTGCCTTCAATGGTCTACCGATGCCGTATCACCCAGTCTTCAACGTCCCCAGATTCGCCCTGGCATCCAAAGATCGTTTCTTCCTGATCGTGTTCTCGTCCGACAAGAAGTACGATCCCACGCAAACGCGCGCTTTCCTCGAAGGCCTTGCCCCGCGTTCCATCTCGGAGGTGCCAAGCTAATGCGCCTCCTCAAGGAATTGATACAGGCTGGCTCGACTGGACGGGCGAAGGCGCCCGTCCCCACATGGAGTTTGCCCGAGCAAAGCTCGACAGCGGTGTTCGTTGCGGCGTTACTAATGCTAGTAGCTGCTACCTCCGCATGCCGTTTAGACATGCACGTGCAGCCCCGTCAAAACCCGCTCTCCCGCAGTGATTTCTACGCCGACCAGCGCTCCGCCCGTCCGCCGGTCGAAGGCACAGTCGCCCGCGGTGACCTGCGAGCGGACACGTATTTCTATACCGGCAAGATCGGTAACAATCCGGGCGACGTCATGCCTTTCCCGGTCACCAAAGAAGTTCTCGAACGCGGCCGTGAGCGCTATGACATCTTCTGCGCTCCATGTCACTCGCGCGTCGGTGACGGCAACGGCTTCGTGCCCTCCCGCGGATTCGCCCGCAGGCCCCCGTCGTATCACATCGCGCGCCTGCAGAAGGCTCCGCTCGGTTACTTCTACGATGTGATGACCAACGGTTTCGGCATCATGCCGGAATACGCTTCGCAGATTTCGCCCGAGGATCGCTGGAAGATTGTCGCCTACATCCGCGCGCTGCAGTTGAGCCAGAACGCGACGGCGAATGACGTCCCAGCCGGACAGAAAATTCCATCGGAGCCACCAAAATTCCGCGAGCCGGGATCCGGCGCAACCCTGCCGATCCTCGCACCAGAGAAGTCGGAAAAAGAATCTGAGATGAACAAAGAAGGTCAGAAATGAGCGCGCCGCCAAAACATCTCGATCTGTCGGCGCCTCCGATCATTAAGACGATCGGCCAGCGTGCTCTGATCGTCGGGGTCGTTTTCAGCCTTGGAGCGATCGCGCTTGCATTTATCCGCCCCGAAGAGTTCTATCGTGGATATCTTCTCGGTTACATGGACTGGCTCGGTGTCGCGCTTGGCTCCATGGCCATCGTCATGATCCGTCACCTAACTGGTGGTGGGTGGGGCACCGTAATTCGTCGCGTTCTCGGCGCCGCCATGCGCACTCTGCCCGTGCTGGCGATCCTCTTTATCCCGATCCTCATCGCGGTCGCGCAGCACCAGATGTATCCTTGGCTTCATCCGGATGCGATCACCGATCCGCACATCAAGGAGCATCTCGAGAAGCACAAGTTCATCCTCGAGTCCTATCTGACCCCGTCCGGCTTCATTATCCGCGCCATCATCTATCTTGCGGTTTGGAACCTGCTCTGTTTTCTGCTTTCGCTGTGGTCCAAACAGACCGACAAGCCCGGAGCCCCCGACAACACCCAGAAATTTAAAGCCGTCGCCGGCCCCGGCCTGATCCTTTACGGATTCACGATCTCCTTCGCCGCGATCGACTGGATCATGTCTCTCGATCCAAGCTGGGTCTCCACGATCTACGGCCTGATCATCCTGATCGGAGAACTCATCGCGGCCATGTGCTTCGCGATCGTCGTCGAACGGATCCTCGTCGACTACAAGCCCATGTCCGAGATGCTCAGGCCCGATTTCGTCCACGATCACGGCAAGTGGACCCTCGCTTTCATCATGGTCTGGGCCTATTTCAATTTCTCGCAATGGTTGATCATCTGGGCCGGAAACCTGCCCACCGAGATCACGTTCTATCTGAAACGCATCCACAACGGATGGGGATACGTCGCGGTATTCCTCGCGTTATTCCATTTCTGCATCCCGTTCATCATCCTGCTCTCGCGTCCGTTCAAACGTAATATTCGCAAACTCGTCTGGCTTGCGGTTTGGCTCCTGTGCATGCGATTCCTCGATCTGTTCTGGAACATTGAACCGAACTTCTCCACGAATTTTACGGTCACCATCGCCGACATCGTCGTGCCCGTAGCGATTGGCTGCATCTGGATATCCTTCTTCTGTCGTAATCTTGCGGCCTTGCCACTGTTACCTGCCTACGATGTTTCGGCCGAAGACGTGTTCGAGCCGCATCCCACGCACACGCCGGGAATCCCGGAGAACGCATGAGCCACGATCCCCATCCCGCGACTCAAGGCAACCGTGGTTTCGAGCACAGAGACATCAGTGTTGCTGCGGTCATGTACTTCATACTGGGTCTGGCGGTCGCACTGTTTGTGAGCTATTTCGTAGTTCGGGGCGTGTATTCGTATTTGACTCATCGCTTCGACGCGCAGCAACCCGCTGTCAGTCCGCTGGTAACGAACGTACCTTCGGACACCCGAAAGCTTCCCGACGAATACAAAACTGACTCCAAAAGCGCCGACTACGAGAAATACCTCGAGAAGAATTTCCCCCAGCCGCAGCTGGAAACCAACGAGCGTTCCGAACTCGATGACGTCCGTCTGCGCGAAGAAGATGTTCTCAGCACCTACGACTACGTCGACAAGAATGCCGGCACCGTGCGGATTCCCATCGACCGCGCCATGGATCTCTTAGTCCAGCGAGGACTCCCTGTCCGTGCGCAGGCGGCAGACGAATCCAAGTCGGGGCCGCAGCAGCAGAATAAGGAAAAGAAGAAGTGAACGATTCGGGTCAAAACTCGAAGTTAAAGATAGACCATGTGGGGACGGGCGCCTTTGCCCGTCCGGTCGAGCAAAGCTCGACAGCCGCGAACGGAAAACGCAACGCAATTCGACGCGCAGCAATACTGCTGGCGATATTGACCCTGGCCTCCACTCAAGCCTGGTCCCAAGGCATGACCCAAGGCATCATGTCGCCCCCGGCCAACGCCCGCCCGCCATACCTGACAAACGTAGGCATAGAACAGCATCTGGATGCTCAGGTGCCCGCCGAACTTACCTTCACCGACGACACGGGCCACGCGGTCAAGCTAGAAGACTACTTCGGCAAGAAACCCCTGATCCTGAATCTCGTCTACTACAACTGCCCCATGCTCTGCGGCGAAACCCTCGCAGGGCTGACCGGCTCCATGAAAATGATCAAGTTCGACGTCGGCAACCAATTCGACGTCCTGACTGTCAGCTTCAACCCGAAGGAAACGCCGCAACTCGCGGCCGAAAAGAAGAAAGACTATCTCAAGCGCTACGGACGCCGGAACGCCGCCGCCGGCTGGCATTTCCTCACGGGCCCTGCGGACTCGATTAACGCCCTCACCCAGGCGGTGGGCTTCCAGTATCAATACGACGCCGCCAAGAACCAGTACGCGCATGCAACCGCGATCATGGTTCTGACTCCGCAAGGCCGCATCTCGCGCTACTTCTACGGTGTGGATTTTCCGCCGAAAGACTTGCGCATGGGACTGGTCGAGGCCTCCGAGGGCAAAATCGGGAACGCAGTCGATCAAATTCTTTTGTATTGCTATCACTACGATCCCGCCGCCGGAAAATACGGCGCGGTCGTAGCCAACATGCTCAAGATAGGCGGGGCGATTACGGTTCTGATCCTGGCTGGAATGATCCTGATCTTCCTGCGCATGGAAAAAGCTGTGATGCGCCGGAATAACTGGAGTCACGTAAGAGGAAGTTAGAAGAATTCAGAAGTAAGAAGTCAGAATGCAGAAGTAAATGCAAAAACGGTTTTAGTTCTGCATTCTGCCTTCTGACTTCGCCAAAAGGATATGTTCGATAACTTTCCATTGTGGCCGCAACGGGCCTCGACCATGGCGGGCAACGTCGATGCCCTGTTCATCTTCCTGCTCATCGTGACCGGGATGATGACGCTCCTCGTCTTCTGCGCTATCGTCTATTTTGCGGCGCGCTACCGCTATCGCAAAGGTGTTGCGGCAGAACAGATCGAAGGTTCCATTCCCCTCGAGTTGACCTGGACGATCATCCCCTTCGGCGTTTTCATGGTGATCTTCGCCTGGGGGGCGGCCGTCTACTTCCAGGGGCGCACGCCGCCTCGTGATTCCACCGAAGTCTACGTAGTCGCCAAACAATGGATGTGGAAGCTCGAACACGCCGAAGGTCAACGCGAGATCAACGAACTCCACGTTCCTGTCGACCGTGACATTAAGCTGATCATGACATCTCAAGACGTCATTCACAGCTTCTTTGTACCCGCGTTCCGCATCAAGCAGGACGTCGTTCCCGGCCGCTATACCGTCGCATGGTTCCGCGCGACTAAGGCGGGGACCTATCACCTGTTCTGCACACAATATTGCGGCACGCAGCACTCCGGCATGATCGGCTCCGTCGTGGTCATGGAGCCCGCGCAGTACCAGGCCTGGATGTCTGGAGGATCCGGCGGCCCGCTATCTGCCACCGGCGAGAAGATCTTTGCCGAGCTCGGCTGCGCCACGTGCCACCGCAGTGACACAAAGGGACGCGGTCCCAATTTGCAAGGTGTCTTCGGTCGACCGGTGCAGCTCGAAGATGGCCGCATGGTCAACGCGGATGAAAACTATCTCCGCGAATCCATCCTTGATCCCGGCTCGAAGATCGTCAGAGGATTCAAGCCCGTGATGCCGACGTTCCAGGGATTAGTCAGTGAAGAGCAATTGGGTGCGCTGGTCGCCTACGTGAAATCGTTGTCTCAGTCCGGACCGGCCGGCTCTAAGAGTGCCGCGGCCACTGCGCCCGAAGGCGCTCCAGGCAAAGGGAATCAGGTGCAATAGTTATGGCAACACCGATCAGTCCAAACGTTGAACGGGAGAATTACCTCAACAAGCACTACGGGGTCGGATCGTGGCTTTTCACCACCGACCACAAACGCATTGCGCTCCTCTATCTCCTGTCGATCACGTTCTTCTTTTTCATCGGCGGATTTTTCGCCCTGCTCATCCGTCTCGAACTGCTCACGCCCGCCAGCGATCTGGTGCAGGCNGATACCTATAACAAGCTCTTCACCCAGCATGGGCAGGTGATGGTCTTCTTCTTCCTGATTCCATCCATCCCTGCTGTGCTTGGCAACTTCCTCATCCCGCTGATGGTTGGCGCGAAAGATCTCGCCTTCCCAAAGATCAACTTGCTGAGCTGGTATCTCTACATCATCGGCGGCTTGATGATGATTCATTGCATGCTGACCGGCGGCGTAGATTCCGGTTGGACCTTCTACGTTCCGCTCAGCACATCGTTTCTTAACACAAAGGTCGTTGAGGCCGGACTCGCCATATTCGTCGCAGGATTCTCCTCTATCCTCACCGGGCTCAACTTCATCGTTACCATCCACCGCATGCGCGCTCCCGGCATGACCTGGATGCGCCTGCCGCTCTTTGTGTGGGCGCACTATGCCACCAGCATCATCCAGATCCTGGGGACGCCGGTGGTTGCTATCACCCTCGTCCTTGTCGTCGCTGAACGCTCCTTACACCTCGGCATCTTCGATCCCAAGCTAGGCGGCGATCCTCTGCTCTTCCAGCACCTGTTCTGGTTCTACTCGCATCCCGCCGTCTACATCATGATCCTGCCCTCGATGGGAGTCGTCACCGAGATCATCGCCTGCTTCTCGCGCAAGCGCATCTTCGGATACAGCTTCGTCGCCATGTCCTCGATCGCCATCGCGGTCTTCGGATTTCTCGTCTGGGCACACCACATGTTTGTGGCGGGCATCTCGGTCTATGCGGCTCTGATCTTTTCCCTGTTGAGCTACGCTGTGGCCGTTCCTTCTGCTGTAAAAGTCTTCAACTGGACCGCTACCTTATATAAGGGCTCCATCCACTACGATGCGCCGATGCTTTATGCCTTCGGCTTCCTCGGACTATTCACCATTGGTGGTCTCACTGGCCTCTACCTCTCGGCACTGGGCGTCGACATGCACGTCCACGACACCTACTTCGTCATCGCCCACTTCCACTACATCATGGTCGGGGGCGCGCTCATGGGATATCTCGGCGGTATGCATTTCTGGTGGCCCAAGATTTCCGGGAAGCTTTATCCAGAAGGCTGGGCCCGCCTGGCCGCGCTGATCGTTTTCATCGGATTCAACCTGACGTTCTTCCCGCAGTTCATCCTCGGATACCTCGGAATGCCGCGCCGTTACGCTGACTACAGCCACATGCCTGAATTCCAGATTCTCAACGTCTTCTCGACGGCGGGAGCGACCGTGCTCGGCGTCGGCTATCTGCTTCCCATGATTTATTTCCTCTGGTCAATGCGCTACGGAAAGCCTGCGCCCGACAATCCGTGGAACGCCGCAGGACTCGAGTGGCAGACGCAGTCTCCGCCGACAACTTTCAATTTTGACGAAGAACCTGTCGTGACCTGGGAAGCTTACAACTACGACGAGATTGCCAAGGGCCACAAGGAGGTTCCGCAAGTTGTCGGATAGCCAAGCCATGGCCGCTCACTCACATCACCACAACCCGGCACTCCTGCATCACTTCGCCACCGAGGAGCAGCAACGCAACTCCGCCAGCTTCGGCATGTGGATCTTCCTGGCGACCGAAGTCATGTTCTTCGGCGGCCTGTTTTGCGCTTACCTGATCTACCGTCACTGGTACTTCGGAGACTTCGCTGCCGCCAGCACATCCATTAATGCGAAGCTGGGTGGCGCCAACACGGCGGTGCTGATTTGCAGCAGTTTGACGGTAGTTCTCGCGATTTGGGCTGCCCAGACCTCGCGTCGCGCTCTGATGATCGCCATGCTCGTTCTCACGATGCTCTTCGGACTCGTCTTCCTCGGCATCAAAGGCATCGAGTACTACGACAAGTTTGAAGAACATCACGTCCCCGGCGCAAGTTTCAGCTTCGAGCATGTGCCGATTCCAAGCCAACCCGATCAATATGCGAATCCGCGGCATGCCGAGATCTTCTTCGCCCTGTACTTCATCATGACGGGGTTACACGCCCTGCACATGATTATTGGTCTGGGTATTTTCTCCTGGCTCTTTTGGGCAGCGTGGAAAGGCCGCTTCACCCCTGAATACCACACGCCGCTCGAAATCGGAGGTCTGTACTGGCACTTCGTCGATATCGTGTGGATCTATCTGTTCCCGTTGCTCTACCTGATCGATCGGCATAAATAGCGCCGTGGTGGATTGAGGCACTCATGTCTGGACATTCAACATCGGAACACGCAAAATCGCCGCTCACGACGTACTTTGCCGTCTGGGGCGCACTCCTGCTCGGCACCTGGCTGACGTACCAGGCATCTCTGCTCGATCTCGGCCGCTACAATGCGGCGGTTGCCCTAATCATCGCCACCACCAAGGCCCTGCTGGTCACTCTCTTCTTCATGCACCTCAAAGGCGCGAGCGAAAAACTCCTGAAGCTGGTAGTAGCTTCCACGATTTTCTTCTTGATCCTGCTGCTAGCTCTCTCGATGTTTGACTACGGCACCCGCAGCTTCAGCTAGCCATCGCGGACCTCATACCTTGTCTCCAACCGCCGTCATCCCGAGCGGATGCCGCTTTAGGCGGAGCGAGGGATCTCCCTCAGGCAACTCCCTAACCTTGAAACTTTGAAACTTTGAAACCTGCATCTTGGGTTATACTCGCCCGTTCAAGCGAACCACGAGGTGACTCATGGCCTTCTGTAATTCGTGCGGTGCACAACTCGCCGATGGCACGAAATTCTGCAGCAAGTGCGGCGCAGCCGTCTCTGGGGCTCCCATTTTCTCCCAACCAGCCGCTCCCGGCCCTCCACCGTCGCAAGGCAGCAGCAGCGCGCTCAAGATCATCCTCGCAATCATCGGAATCATAGTCCTTCTCTGCATCCTGGCTATGGTCACCTGTGGCATCGTATTCCATCGCATCGCGAAAAATGCCCGCGTCTCGCAGAAGGGCGACGATGTGAAAGTCGAAACACCATTCGGCAGCATGGAGACCTCGTCCGATCCCGAAAAAACTGCCCAGGAACTGGGCATCGATATTTACCCGGGCGCACGAGTTCAGAAAAATGGGACGGCATCTGTAACCTTCGGCAGTTTTCATACCGTAACTGCAGTTTTTGAGAGCAGCGATCCCGTCGAGAAGGTCTGCGACTTCTACCGGCCAAAATTCCCAGGCGCCAGTGTCAATAGTTCCGACCAGAACCAGTGCAGTATCATCTCGGGCGAAAAGGGGAACAACACCACCATTACCGTTCAGTCCAGCGGCGATGGTTCGCGATTTACCATTGTTAAGATGACCCGGAAATAAACACCTCAATCGACCCAGGGGAGCAAGAATCCGTGCCAGCCTCAAATTCATCTGTGACCGATCCCCTGGGGCTGCACGAGGCCCTGCGCCGCAACGTCCGCGGCGATGTGAAGTTCGACAACGGCAGCCGCGCCCTCTACGCGACGGATGGTTCCAACTACCGTCATGTCCCGATCGGCATAGTCCTACCTCGCGATGCCGACGACGTGCTCACCACGATTGCAATTTGCCGTGAATTCGGTGCTCCGCTCCTCTGCCGCGGAGGTGGTACCTCACTCGCCGGACAATGCTGCAACGTCGCTGTCGTTCTCGATTTCACGAAGTACATGAACCACATCCTCGAGATCGACCCTGAGGGCCGTGTTGCGCGAGTCCAGCCAGGAGTCGTTCTCGATCACCTTCGCAACGCCGCCGAAAAACATCACCTGACCTTCGCCCCCGATCCTGCCAGCCATGACCGCTGCACTATCGGCGGAATGATTGGCAACAACTCCTGCGGCGTCCACTCCGTAATGGCCGGAAAAACGGACGAAAACATCGAAGCGTTAGAGGTAGTAACCTACGACGGCGTCCGCCTAAAACTGGGTAAGAACTCAATCCGAGATTATGTAGGGGCGGACGCCCTCGTCCGCCCCGCGACTCTGAGGGAAGCGAAGAGGCGCGTCCCGGTCCCAGCCAACTCCCGAGCTGCCGAGATCGAGGCGGCTCTCCAGCAAATCGCAGAAACCTACGCCACTCAAATCCGCCAGCAATTCCCTAACATCCCCCGCCGGGTCTCCGGCTACAACCTCAACTATCTCCTCCCCGAAAACGGATTCCACGTTGCCCGCGCCCTTGTCGGCTCCGAAGGCACTTGCGTCACAGTTCTAGAGGCCACCTGCCGCCTGGTCGAAAGTCCCCCGCAACGAGTGCTCGCAGTTGTCGCCTACCCTGACATCTATCAATGCGCCGATGCCGTTCCCGAGATCCTGACGCACAAGCCTATCGGCCTCGAAGGGTTCGACGATCTCATGGTTCACTACGAGCGCGCGAAAGGCATGAACACCGAAGGCCTCTCGCTCCTTCCCGAAGGCGGCGGATGGCTGATGGTTGAATTCGGCGGCGATTCGATCCCCGGCGCAGAGTTGCAAGCCCAGCGCATGATTGACGCGCTTCGTCGTGGTCCAACACCTCCCAACATCAAGATCTATTCGGGCGCTAATGCCAAACGCGTCTGGGAAGTCCGCGAGTCCAGTCTCGGCGCGACATCGCACGTTCCTGGTGAACCGCTGTACTGGGAGGGTTGGGAAGACGCCGCCGTCACGCCAGAAAACCTAGGCGGATATCTCCGCGATCTCCGCAAGATGATGGCCGCATACGGCTACAAAGGCTCGCTCTATGGACACTTCGGCCATGCCTGCGTCCACACGCGCCTCAACTTCGATCTTGAATCAAAAGAGGGCATCTCGAAATTCCGCAAATTCATGGAAGCAGCCGCCGATCTGGTTATCAGCTACGGTGGCTCTCTCTCCGGCGAACACGGCGATGGGCAAGCCCGCGCTGAACTCTGGCCCAAAATGTTCGGCCCGGAGTTGATGGAAGCTTTTCGCAAGTTCAAAACCGCATGGGATCCCGTTGGCAAGATGAATCCCGGCAAGCTCATCGATCCCTACAAGCTCGACGAAAATCTCCGGCTTGGCGCGGACTACGCTCCGTGGGAGCCGAAGACTCACTTTCAGTTTCCAACCGATCACGGCAGCCTGAGTCACGCCGCACTCCGCTGCGTGGGAGTCGGCAAATGCCGTCGCGAAGAAGGCGGCCTGATGTGCCCCAGCTGGCGCGCCACGCACGACGAGGAGCACTCCACTCGTGGCCGCGCACACCTGCTCTGGGAGATGACACAAAATCCCGAACGCAGTGACGCGGTTATCCGCCATGGCTGGCGCAGCGAAGAAGTCAAACACAGCCTTGATCTCTGCCTGTCATGCAAAGGCTGCAAAAGCGACTGCCCCGTAAGTGTGGATGTGGCGACGTACAAAGCTGAGTTCCTCTCGCACTACTACGAAGGCCGTATTCGGCCGCTGAACGCCTACACCTTCGGCAACATTGACTTCTGGGCGAGCCTCGCGGCGAAAGCGCCTGGGCTGGCGAATTTGACCACCCAACTTCCATTCTTCCGCGATATTGCGAAACTAGTCGCAGGCATCCCCGCAAAACGCCGTATACCTCCCTTTGCCCCAGAGACTTTCAAGCAATGGTTCTTCCGCACCGGTGGCTCGAATGGAAACTCCACAGCAGCCTGGGAGAGCGGCCCTTCAGGGCAAAACCCGGCGCCCGAAGACCAAGGGGCTTCAGCCCCCAAGCTCCTCCTCTGGGCCGACACCTTCAACAACTACTTCCTGCCCCAAACCGCCAAGGCCGCCGTCGAAGTCCTCGAAACGGCTGGCTTCCGCGTTCTCGTCCCCCGCGCCAACCTCTGCTGCGGACGTCCGCTCTACGACTTCGGCATGCTCGATCGCGCCGAGCGTCTGCTGCTCGAGATCCTCGACCAACTCGAGCCCGAAATTGAAGCCGGCATCCCGGTCGTCGGTCTCGAGCCCAGCTGCGTGGCCGTCTTCCGCGACGAACTCACCAACCTCTTTCCGCACGACGCCCGCGCTCAGGCGCTGAGCAAGCAAACGTTCTTGCTGAGCGAATTCCTCGAGCAGAAGCTGGGCCCCGGTGCCAATCTTCCGCAACTTCCCCGCAAAGCGCTGCTTCACGGCCACTGCCATCACAAATCGATCATGAAGATGGCCGCCGAGGAATCTCTGCTCCGCCGCCTCGGTATCGACTTCACTGCCCCCGCTCCCGGATGCTGCGGCATGGCCGGATCCTTCGGTTTCCATAACGAGCACTACGAAATCTCGCAGACCATCGGAGAACTCGAACTGCTCCCTGCCGTCCGACAAGTCCCCGACGACTGGCTGATCATTGCCGACGGCTTCAGCTGCCGCGAACAAATCGCCCAGAACACGAGTCGCCGGGCCTTGCACCTAGCAGAAGTTCTCCAGATGGCCCTGCAGCCCAGCGCCCTGGACAAAGACGATCCTTATCCGGAATCGCGCGGAGCCCGCGAACAACAAGCAGAAATCCGAGCTCAAATGAAACAAGCCGGAATGAAAGCTGGAGCCATAACAGCAGCCGCGCTAATAATGTGGGCACGAACCCGCAATCGCCGCTAGCTTCAGACTCTCTCTAGGCAAGGTCCATGTGGGGACAGCCGCCTTCGGCTGTCCCGCGAGCATGCAAGGCGAGCCCGACCTACGGGAAAAACATCCGAGATCTGGACCGTATCTAAATCTTAAGTTATTGTAAATAAATAGTTTACGTCCACTATCCCGTCCGNCCCTTTTCTGGGAGAATAGATGGAGCAGAAAGTCTCCCGCTCACAGTTGTCCACCCTGTAGGCCCTTGCGAACTGCGACCTGACAACTGGGAACTGAGAACGCCCATGGACCGCGAAGTCACCACCATCGTCAGTCCCGATATTGCCCACGACCTCTCGATCAGGGTGCAGGAATCCCAGGCTCCGAGCCCAGCGCCCCTGCACGGCTCTATCCTGGTGCTGATCCAATACGACATCTGCGAAGAGATCCGCCTCGACGTCATTAGCAAACTTCTCCAGGCACGCCACGCGCAGGCCACCTTTAAGAGCAGCCAGGCTCCCGGATATGTTCGATATCAGCGTCCTCCTGTGGCCGACCGACTCGAACCCCTGGTCCTCGACTCCGGTGAGCGCCTTACGGGCGAGATCAAGTACTTCGACTATGGCGTAGTCAGCCTCGTCTTCGAGCTGCCGTTCTGCGGCGATTGGGATAAGCTCATCGAACTTTCCGCCCGTTGGACGTCCGACACCAATTTCGAGAAGCTGGCTAATAAGGTCATTCGCCAGCGCCTGGAGCGCGCCGCGCCCGCCCTGATCAAGCCCTACAAAGAGGAGAACTGGCTGCAGGAGGATTACTACATCTTCCATGTACGTGAGATCCATGGATCGTCCTCCGCCAGTGCCAGTGATCTGCTCAACCAGCACGGCGATCGCATCTCGCAGATCGTGCGCGGAGAAACCTCCACTCTCAGTGAAGGCGAGCGGGCAGAGATTCTGCAGAGCCGTATTTCCTACTATCCCACCGATCTCGCGGTGATCGGATGGAATGCCGCTTTCATCTACGACACGCCGAGTGGCGCCGAGACTGCGATCCAGTTGCTGCAATATGCGAACTCGCAGCTGCTCGAGTTCCGTCATTACGACGAACTCATGACGCGTGAGTTGGAGAACGTCTATGACTTCCTCGAAAGCGGAGGCACCAATACCTGGGCCCGATGGCGAACCGCCCGCGCGGCCGCGAAACTTCACACGGTGTTGTTGGACGTGAACGAGCTCACTGAGCGCGCCGATAACGCCATCAAGTTCCTGAGCGACATGTTTTCTGCGCGCTTGTACAAGTTATGCGCGCAGAAGGTGGGCGTGCCGGATTACAAAGACCTTGTGCAGGAAAAGCTTCACACCGCAGAAGACCTCTACCGCTTCATGATCGAGCAGTTCAACCAGTCGCGGGCCTTCGTGCTGGAATTGATGGTGGTGGTGATTTTGATCATCGAGCTGATCTACTTCTTTAAGGGCCACCCAATTTAGTTCTGGCGTTTTATCGAGATAGTTGTTTCTTTTCCCTTCGGGCCTTGGTCGTCAGTTCCTGCGAAGGTTTTGGATTTAATCGCGAATTCGAATCAACGTTGGTTGTCCGCTCCGATATTTCTCTGATTCCGTATCTTCTCGAAACGGTCGGAAAGCGCCTGAAGCTTTTCGTCGGAGAGCGTCTCAATATTGATCATCTGATTGCTGGCAGGCCGAATCGCTCGGATGATTTCATCCAGCTTGAGATGGATGGCGCGGGCGTCTCGATTCTGTGTGTTCTGAATCAGAAACACGATCAAGAAGGTCACCACAGTGGTTGCGGTGTTTACGACTAACTGCCAGGTATCGGAATAATGGAAATAAGGTCCCGTTGCCGCCCAGAGCACGATAGTTGCGACAGCCAAGCCGAATGCCCACTTCGAGCCTACCCAGGATGACGATCTTGTCGCGAACACTTGAAAGCCATCGGCCAATGATTTTTCTTTCTTTTCCATGCGCATCCTCCGCTATGTTTGCGCCAGCTTTGATGCGGATGGCATGGAAGGCGTGCATGCAATCTGCTGTTTTTCGGTGATTAGCCCGATGCGGTATCAGTTCGGTGTGCAAGCACCTTCATGAGCTTGCGCGAGGCTGCGCGGAATGGCGCTCTTCTTTGAGTGCGTTCTGTAGTGCGCTAAAAAGGCTTGGCATCGCCGGCATTGTCAGACGCTCTTGTTCACGCTATTCATTTGTCCTTACAAGGAAAAACGGCTTGACAGATATATCTGGTGCTGATATATCAATAACTGATATATGGCGAAAGAAATCCCAGACCCTGTTCGGGAGTTGCTACCCCTCACTCCGGCGGTGTTTTATATCCTCTTCGCGCTCACCGAAGGTGAAAAACACGGCTACGCGATCATGAGGGAAGTAGAAGACATTTCCGGCGGCCACTTCAGCATGGGGCCCGGAACACTCTACACAACCATCCAGCGGTTGCTCGAACTTGGTCTCATTGAAGAGACCTCGACCTCATCGAATTCCGAACGCCGGCGGCGCTGTTATCGTTTGTCACGTAGCGGTCGCCATGCACTCGAGGCCGAGTTGAATCGTATGGAGTTGCTGGTACGCTCCGCCCAGCGGAGGAAGTTGGTGCCCCGTGAAGCTCGTTGAGAAACGATCTTCCATCCTCGACGTTGGCCACAAGGTCTACACGAGCCTTCTAATCTTTTATCCCAAGGATCTGCGTATCGATTTCGGCAACGAGATGACCGAAGTCTTTGATGAGAAGGCGTGGGAAGCGTACTCGCGTGGTGGCTTTTCGGGCCTGCTGCGTGTCTGGTTTAACGTCTCGTGGGAAATTGTTACGGTCGCATTCCCCCGCCGCCTTGCGGAGCGGGGGATTCCGATCATCGCCGTGACCGCCACTTTAGCATTGATGCTGTGGTTTGCAAGCTATATCAGTTACGTGATGGAAACAGCCTGCTCAGGCTGCGGCATTAAATAACATCGGCCTTTTCAATCTGGAGGTTTTTTATGAAGGGATGCGTGTGTCTGTTTCTTCTCTTGGTCGCCGCGGCGGTCTCCGCGCAGTCAAATGAGTCACCGGACGAGGCCGCTGTGCTCAGCGTTCAGCGTCAATGGCTGGAAGCATCGCAGGCGGGCAACGGCAACGCATTGCATCAGATCATTGACGACAGCTTTGTTGGCAGCACGCCGAACAATCAGATCATCAACAAGCAGAGCCTGCTCCCACCGAAAGGCAGTGAGCCCACGTTTAGGAATAGCCATTTTGCGGACCTTACAGCGAGAATCATCGGGGACACCGCGGTCGTATTCGGAAATATGGTCACTCCCGAAGACTCGACTACCTTGCGTTGCGCCATGGTGTACGCGAAGCGAGCGGGAACTTGGAAGATGATTGCCGCTCAATTGGTGCCTGTGGCGGAGACAAGAGGACAGTAGGTTGGTGACGCAACCCCGGTAAGCTCGACGAACTGGAGATGTGTGTTTTATGGGCGATCACTGTGGAAAGTTCTCTGTCGCTCATTATCGGGTTAATGAGGCTTCTCACCGTTATAGACACCTGAACTCAGTACTGCTAGCCTGTCCGGTGTCGAGCTCTCAGGTTCACTGCTCATTCATCCCTACTGCTGGCGTACTACTTGCATTGAGCCTTTCACTCTCTTGTCAATCGAAGCTCGACAAGGCAGGCCCAAAGACCCCGTCTTCGGGGGAATCGACTGACTCACAGACTGCCGACCTGATTGCCAGGGTCAAAGATGTGTCGGCGTCCGAGCTAGAAAAGGGGGCTGCCTACGGTCGGATTCGAAGACTGGCTGCGTGACAACATCGGACCGGACTGGACCACTGCCTGGCTCTTTAACCCCGCAGAGAAGGTCCATGCTGCAGGTCTCGTCTTCACCGCAGCGTGGACATTCGCGGGTGACAATAAGGATGGTCGATACTTTAGACTCTCGATCGGAACCGCCACGAATGCAAATCAGGTTCTTCTCTTCTGGCATAGCGGAGCAGCGAACGTTCAGCATAGGTGGGTCGGGTTGGAGCATCTTAGCCAGTTACCGCGGTTGCTTCATCACTCGAGCCAAAGCCAGCACACTTTGCAGGGCAGAAATGAAGAGCGAAAATAGCCATCCGCCTTATCAGTCCGATCCAGGCGCCGAGAGCCTGAGAACGTCGCGTCACCTCCGTTGGTGAAACATCCGATTGTGCTCAAATCCCCGTGATGAGACCTCATAGGCGCACCAATGCATCTGAATTTTGGTTCTTTGAGCAGTGGCGGCGATCGGGCCAAGCCTGAATAACGCATGCGCGGCGCGCTCGCGACGATCGCATTCTGGTGTGCAACTCTACGGCTGTGGTTTGCACTCCAAAGACGAACGTGCCCAGTTCGTCAAAACCCGCGCATGAGATCGTGAACGATCCGGAGAGTCCTGTTTCCAGGATTGAAGAAGCTGAAAAAGTGAAGGAGAGGGTGGCAGTCGGTGCCCATGTTGTCTATGAGGCAGTTCGGCTTGAGGGAGAAGATGAGTTGGAGCGGCCGGCTGTGGCACTGGCGTGGTCGGGCTTCGCGGCGGGACTCTCGATGGGCTTCTCGCTGTTGGCCGAGGCGGCCCTTTCCGCCTGTCTCCCCGATCGGCCGTCACGCCGGTTAATCTCCCAGGCGGGATACTCGGTAGGGTTTCTGGTTGTCATCTTAGGGCGCCAGCAGCTCTACACCGAGAATACGTTGACTGTGGTCCTCCCGCTGTTGCTCCACAAGAACCTGGAAACTTTCTTAAGAGTTCTTCGGCTTTGGTCCATCGTCTTGGCGACGAATGTGGTCGGAACGTTTCTGTTTGCCTTGACGGTCGGGAGATTGCATTTCCTCGATTCCGGATTACAGCAGAGCCTTCTAGAGGTTTCGCAGGCGCATATGGGGCCAGGCTTCTGGACAATATTCGCGCGCGCAATCTTTGCAGGATGGCTGATCGCACTGATGGTCTGGATGCTGCCGAATGCCGGCTCTTCGCGGGTGGCGATCATCGTGATCATCACTTATTTGATCAGCCTCGCCCGTCTTAGCCACATCATCGCTGGTTCCACGAACATATTCTTCCTGGTCCTGACTGGGCACTTGCCGCTGGGCGGCTATTTCACGGAATTCTTTTTTCCCACTCTGTTGGGGAACATCTTCGGTGGTGTTTCACTGGTGGCGGCGCTGGCGCATGCACAGGTTGTGGGCGGAAAGAGATAGACGAGTCGCTGTCAGGCTGATTCTGTCAATGGTAATCGTGAGCTGGCTATCCCTACTCGGATGTGCGTCTACTGCTAGCCACTCTGAGATAATCCTTGGTTAGCTCAACATCGGAGGTTACTTGAAGGTACTGCTGCTGGAGAACATCAGTGCGGTGGCGGTGGAGCAGTTCCGTGCTGCGGGATATGAAGTAGAGTCGCTGAAGGCGGCGCTGGAGGAACACGAGCTGATCGAGAAGATTCGCGGGGTATCGATTCTGGGTGTGCGGTCGAAGACACGCGTCTCGAAAGCCGCGATTGATTCCGCGCCAGAGCTGGTCGCAGTGGGGGCGTTTTGCATTGGGGTCGACAAGATTGACCGCAATGCTGCGAATGAGCGCGGAGTGGCGGTGTTCAACGATCCGCATTCGAACTCGCGCTCGGTGGCCGAACTGGCGATGGGCGAGATCATTCTGCTGCTGCGCCGGACGTTTCAGGCGTCGACGGAGATGCATCGCGGCGAGTGGAACAAGTCGGCGGCGGGTGCGCACGAAGTACGCGGGCTGACGCTTGGAATCGTGGGATATGGAAAGATCGGCTCGCAGCTTTCCGACCTGGCCGAGGCCATGGGCATGCGGGTCATCTTTTTTGACAGCGCACATGTGCTGGCGCGTGGGAATGCGCGTGGGGTTGGCTTTCGCGAGCTGCTGGAAGCCGCAGACGTCGTCACGCTTCACGTCGATGGCAAGCCGCAGAACAAGGATCTGTTTGGCGAGGAAGAGTTCCGCGCGATGAAAGACGGGTCATGCTTCCTGAATCTGAGCCGCGGGTTCGTCGTCGATCATGACGCGCTGGCCTTCTGCCTGAAGTCGGGAAAGATCGCGGGCGCAGCGATTGACGTTTTTCCCAAGGAGCCAGAGTCGGGCGCGGGTTTCGAGAGCGTGCTGCGAGAGCTGCCCAACGTGATCCTGACGCCGCACGTCGGAGGATCGACGGAAGAGGCACAGGAAAATATTGGACAATTTGTCTCAGCCAAGCTGCTGGACTATGTGCGCACTGGTGATTCGACGTTGAGCGTCAACCTGCCGTCATGCCATCTGGATTTCGAGGACGGAGCGTACCGGCTGATGCACATTCATCAGAATGTGCCGGGTATTCTGCGTGCAATCAACGACATCCTGGGCGACCGTGGGATCAACATCGAGCGGCAGGTGCTGAGCACGCGCGGGACGATGGGATACGCGATTTATGACATCAATCGTCCGTGC
>AP72_2010_repI_A100DRAFT_1000054_pt1 | contig 18834 bp, 11 predicted proteins | sample AmaPasrepliIA100_FD_9193 | JGI IMG/M metagenome (IMG submission 9193)
GCCACCGAGCCTCTCATTCAGGGCGATAGCTCGATTTTGCAGCATCCCGATGCGGCTTGGTTGGAGATCATCGGGCGCAAACAGCCGGGCGCCGACGTTCGATCGATCGAGACGCAGATGCGGTTGGAATTGCATCAGTGGCTGCAATCGCACCTGAATGAAATGTACGCAGGTGCGGCATTGGATATTCCAAAGCAAGTGCTTTACCTGAGTCCGGGCGGCGCCGGTATTACGAGCCTGCGTCAGCAGTACGAGGACCGGCTGCGGATCTTGATGATCGTCTCGGGCATTGTTCTGCTGATCGTCTGCGTGAACGTTGCGAACTTAATGCTGGTGCGCAGCCTGGAAAGACGTCAACAGATGGCGTTGAGTATGGCCTTGGGTGCGCAGCCGATACGTCTTGTTCGAGGGGCCTTGACGGAAAGCCTAGTGCTTTCCTTGCTGGGAGGTGCTTTGGGTCTCGATGTTGCGTTTGCCGGGAGTCGCCTGATACTGCATTTCGCGTTCGAAACGATGAGAGCCGTACCGATCAGCGCCTCGCCTTCCATGCCCGTCTTGCTATTCGCGTTTAGCATCTCGCTCATAACCGGTATCGCATTCGGGATCGCTCCGGCTTGGATGGCGACGCAGGCAGATCCGGTCGACGCACTTCGAGGTGCTAACCGGTCGACGCGCCGGTTCGGCTCACTACCCCGCAAGACGCTCGTTGTTCTTCAATTGGCGCTTTCCCTGGTGCTGCTCTCCGCAGCGGGATTGCTTACAGCGGCGTTGCGCAACATCGAGCATCAGAATTTTGGATTTGAACTGGATGGGCGGACCATAATCCACATCGATCCGGTGCTTGCAGGTTATAAGCCGGAGCAACTCGAATTGCTGTACCGCCGGATTCACGATTCCTTCGCGAACCTTCCTGGTGCCGCCTCGGTTGCTTGCGTCCAATACTCACCGATGAGCGGTGATAGCTGGAGCGAGCCAATCTCGGTGGAAGGCAAATCGGAACTCGGGCGGAACACCGATACTGAGTCAGGGTGGGCTCGAGTTACGCCGGGATTCTTTGATGTTATAGGCAATCCGATCGTAAAGGGACGTCCAATCGATGAACGGGACAAAGCCGGAGCCCAGCACGTCGCGGTAATTAATGAGGCATTTGCGCGAAAGTTCTTCAAGAATGAGGATCCGATTGGGAAGCATTTTGGCCAAGGCGGCATGGAATATGCCAACAATTATGAGATCGCCGGTGTGGCGAGGGATGCGAGATATCTACCGTACAATCTCCAAAAACCTGTAGGTCCTTTTTTCTTTTTACCCAACACCCAATCGACCAGCTATCCGGATCCGTTTGCCGCATCGACTGACATCCGCTCGCACTATCTGCATGATCTCGTGGTGCGCATGAGGTCCGGTGCGACGATATCGGAATCTCTAGCCCGCAGTACGCTTGCGTCCGTGGATCCCAATCTTGCCATCGTACGTATGCAGACGCTGAGCGACCAGGTGGCGAACAGTTTTAGCCAGCAACGATTGATCTCCTGGCTCACTTCCTTGTTTGGCATTCTGGCTCTGGTTCTTGCATCAATCGGGATCTATGGAGTGACCGCCTACAATCTTGCCAGTCGAACGAACGAGATCGGAATGCGTGTGGCTCTGGGAGCCCGTCGCAGCGATATATTTGCGCTGATCTTGCGAGGGTCCTTTCTTTTAGTCGCATTCGGACTGCTGCTGGGCATACCGATAGCGTTGGGCGTGGGTAGGTTCTTGGGCAGTCAGCTCTATGGACTCAACCAATACGATCCGATGGTTCTTTCAGCGGCGGGCGCCACTCTGGTGTTATCGGCGCTCTTGGCCGCGTTCGTTCCTGCTTATCGGGGAAGCTCTATCTGTCCGATGCAAGCACTTCGATCCGAATGAGCAGCTGCATTCAGAAAGCGCAACCACCTCGGTTGGCACAGGTTGTGTGTTGTGAGCTGACCTCGCTTGTTATCTCGCCAGGATGAATGTCGCAATCAGCAGCACGCAAAATGCTGTCGCATGCTTGAGTTCGCTCCATCCCAGGCGACGCACTATCAATTGCGTCGGTTCCTGCACAAAATAAAACCATCCTCTGAACAGAAGCGGAGCGAATGCCAGCGATGCGATCGGTGGCATCAGCCGGGCAAGACATGCCACCGTGATAATTGCGGTCATCAGGGCTTGGCCGAGAGCGAATGCCCAACCGTGGGCCAGTTTCGCGCGGAATCCCTGGATCTTCGCCGTGTGAATCCGCAATTGAACGTAGTGGATCTGATCCCCGGCGAAGAGAATGTTCGCAATCCACAGCATCCACGCCGTTGCGTTGAACTCTCCCGTGATTACGTAATATGCCGCCGGAGCCGAAGCTGTAAGTCCGATGATTCCTACCATCTCCGAAATCATCCGGGTCCGCCGCCCAAGCTTCTTCAGCAGCGCTTGCCCAATAAACGCAGCGGCTACACCAGCGCCCAATGGCCAGAGATCGGCGTTTCTTCCCGCCCAAAGCAACCCGGCGAGTGCGACAACTGCAATTCCTCCCAGCAGCACAATGAACGAACGCAGCGTGTGCGACTCTTCCAGAGTCTGCGCTTTCATGGCCGTTGTTCCGAGAAGATTTTCCAGAGGAGTCCTCAGCCAGAACAGCGCGAGAGCAGCAGTCAGTAACAGGATGAGAGGGAAGATATGGCTGGCTTGACGAAACGCAACTCCCGCTCCCGTCACCATAGGAACCAGCAGCAGGCCCCACGCGCCATGCTCCCGCGGCATGATCAGTGCCCGCCGCCGTTCACGCCGCGCCTTCTCGCTAGCGGCGTCCTCCACAGAATTAAAAGTTACTTGGTGCGATTCAGAAAAATGTATTACCGACACGATTGCACCCCAGCGGGCGAAAGCCCAATTAACGTACGTGGCCTCACTAATCCGTCGAAGTTGAAGTGGGTACCCCGGGCCTCGCCGAATTTGCGAGACCCGGGAACCACCCTCAAAGAACCGACTATCGCCATCCCGCCATGTCAATGTGCGTCATGCCCTTCACTGCACGCATGTATTGTGCGCGTTCAAATGCTGCCGGATCAGGGCACTTGACCTGGCTCATGCTCCCCTGCATCTGCTGCACTGAATCGTATTCGTGTTCTTCCATCCACTCGCGGAGTTCGCGTTCTACATGCCGCAGATGGTTGATCCCGTGACGCATCAATGACGAGCAGAGCATGGTTACGTTCGCGCCGACCATCAGCAACTTCACTACATCTTCAGCCGTGTGGACGCCGCTCGTGGCTGCCAGACTCGCCTTCAGCCGTCCATACAGAATTCCGATCCAGGTCAGAGGCAGCCGCAAAGATTGCTGCGAACTCAACAGCACGTTCGGACGGATCTCGAGTTCTTCCAGGTCGATATCCGGCTGATAAAAGCGGTTGAACAGCACGAGCGCATCGGCGCCGGCATCATCGAGCCGGTGCGCCATATTGGTAAAGTTGCTGAAGAATGGGCTCAGCTTCACGGCCACCGGAATCGTGACTGTATTCTTCACGGCGCGAACGATGTCGATATACGTTTTCTCCACATCCTCAGCCGTCAGCTTCGGATCGGTCGGGATGTAGTAGATGTTGCATTCAATCGCGTCGGCGCCGACTCGCTCGATCTCGCCGGCGAACTTTGTCCATCCTCCCAGCGTCGATCCGTTCAGGCTCGCGATAACAGGGATGCTGACCGATGACTTCGCTTTGCGAATGTGATTGAGATATCCCTCGGGCCCGGTCTGGAATTCACTCGGCTGCGGGAAGTAGCTGAGGGATTCCGCGAAGCTCTCTGTTCCGGCAGCAAGATGGTACTGGAGATCAACCTCTTCCTGGCGCAACTGCTCTTCAAACAGGGAGTAGAGCACCACGGCGGACGCGCCAGCATCTTCCAGGCGGCAGACTCCGTCGATGTCGCGCGAGAGCGGGGAGGCCGAGACCACCAGAGGCGAAGCTAAATTCAGGCCGAGATATTTGGTGCTAAGGTCGATCATCGAATTCTCCTTGCTTGCTGGCAGTCCAATTAAGGGTGCCCCAAGTCTCGCCGAATTTGCGAGACCTGGGTCTCCGACTTCTCAGTTCGTAACGCCGACCGTCGGGTGGCCCAACCTAAACGTCGCGGGTTGTGCGACGTTTAGGTTGGGGAAGTCTCCTATTTCGCTCCCACCGGACTCGGTTTTGCCGGAGCCGCTTTCCCAGGCTCCTCTTTCACGGCAGCCGCAGGCTCCGTTTTCCGTGACGCCAGGTACTCGTACATATGGAAGCGCTTCTCCACATCCTGTTGTGCCGCCTTCCACAGCCGCTCCGCATCCTCCGGCTTACTCTTGGTAAGCATCTTGAAGCGTGTCTGTTGCAGCAGGTACTCCTGCACCTTTCGGCTCGGAGCGCGCGAGTCGAGCGACAGCGGATTCTCCCCCATCTCAGCCTTCTCCGGGTGATACCGATACAACAGCCACTGGCCTGACTCGACCGCTATCTTCTGATCCGTCATCGCCGTCGTCATATCGATGCCATGCGCGATGCAGTGCGAGTACGCGATGATGATGCTCGGCCCGTCGTACGCTTCAGCTTCCAGGAACGCCTTAAGTGTGTGTTCGTCCTTGGCGCCCATAGCTACGCTGGCCACGTACACGTTGCCATAAGTCATTGCCATCATGCCGAGATCTTTTTTCGGTCCAGGCTTGCCGCCTGCAGCGAACTTCGCTACCGCGCCTCGAGGCGTTGACTTCGATGCCTGCCCGCCTGTATTCGAGTAAACCTCGGTGTCGAGCACCAGCAGGTTCACATTGCGCCCGCTGGCCAGCACGTGGTCTAAGCCGCCGTAGCCGATGTCATATGCCCATCCGTCGCCGCCGATGATCCACACGCTCTTCTTGACCAGCATGTCGGCCACAGCGAGAAGCTGCTTGGCGTCCGGTTTGTTTATCTTCTGCAGCCTTTCTTTCAGCAGGGCTACCCGCTGACGCTGATCGTAGATATCGGATTCGTCTTTCTGCTTGGCTATGATCAGGGCCGTCGCGAGATTCTCGCCGACGTCGTCCGCGAGTCGCCGCACCAGTTCCTGCGCATACTCGGCCTGTTTGTCGATCGAAACGCGGAACCCAAGTCCGAATTCGGCGTTGTCTTCAAACAGCGAGTTCGACCAGGCCGGCCCGCGTCCTTCGGTATTCTTAGCCCACGGAGTTGTGGGCAGGTTGCCGCCATAAATAGATGAGCATCCGGTGGCATTCGCCACCACGGCGCGATCGCCGAACAACTGTGAAACGAGCTTCACGTAAGGTGTCTCGCCGCATCCCGAGCAGGCTCCCGAGAATTCGAACAGCGGCTCCTGCACCTGTTGCTGACGGATCGTGCCCACCTTGATCTTCCGGCGATCGAGTTCCGGAATCTTGAGGAAGAATTCCCAATTCTCTTTTTCCGGCGCTCGCAACGGCGGCTGAGGAACCATGTTGATCGCCTTCAGCCGCACTTCGCTCTTGTTCTTCACCGGGCAAACATCGACGCAAACGCCGCATCCCGTGCAGTCTTCCGGCGCGACCTGAATCGTGTACTTCATGCCTGCCCATTCTTTGTCGCGCACATCGCACGATTTGAATGTTTCCGGAGCACCGTCCAGTTCCTTGCTGTCATATACCTTGATCCGGATAACAGCGTGCGGACAGACCATCGCGCACTTGCCGCACTGTATGCAGATCTTCGAATCCCACGCCGGGATCTCTAGCGCTAGGTTCCGTTTCTCCCATTGCGCAGTAGCCGTGGGGAAGGTTCCGTCGCAGGAGAATGCGCTCACCGGTAACTCGTCTCCCTTTCCTGCATAGATGGTCGCGAGTACGTCGCGTTCAAATTTTGGGGCTCCCGGGAAAACAGGGGGAAGTTCAACTTTGCTGCTAACCGCGGCAGGTACGATCACCTCAAACAGGTGCGCCAGCGTCTCGTCAACCGCCAGCATGTTCTTTTTGACGACCTCTTCGCCCTTCCTGCCGTACGTGCGGCGAATCGATTCGCGGATTGCCTCGATCGCTTCTTCTCTGGGCAGAACCTTGGAGATGGCGAAGAAGCACACCTGCATAATCACGTTCATGCGCGATCCCATACCGGTGTCTTTCGCAACCTGGTAGGCATCGATCACAAAAAACTTTGCCTTCTTGGCGATCAGTTGTTTCTGCACTTCGCGCGGCAGATGGTCCCACACTTCGTCCTTACTGAACGGGCTGTTCAGCAGGAACACGCCGCCTTCCACCAGAGAGCTCAACATGTCGTACCGCTCCATGAAGATCCACTGATGGCAAGCCACGAAATTCGCTTTCGATACCAAATAGCTCGACTTGATCGGCTGTGGTCCAAATCGCAGGTGAGAGACGGTCATCGCCCCCGATTTCTTCGAGTCATAAACGAAATAGCCCTGCGCATAGTTGTCGGTGTTCTCGCCGATGATCTTGATCGAGTTCTTGTTCGCACCCACCGTTCCGTCAGCGCCGAGCCCGTAAAACATTGCGCGAACTACGCTGTCGGGCTCCGTCGAAAACGTCGCATCGTAATCAAGACTGGTATGGGTGACGTCATCGTTGATGCCGATCGTAAAGTGATCTTTCGGCTGCGGCTTCTTCAGGTTGTCGAAGACAGCCTTTACCATCGCCGGCGTAAATTCCTTCGACGACAGCCCGTACCGCCCACCAACGATCGTGTAGGGACGGACGCCTTCGTCCGTCCCGCGAGCCGAGCGAGCGTTGGTCGAGAACGAAGCGGGAACCGGATATCCTTTGCTGATTGCTTCGTGAACTGCGTTCACCACATCCACATACAGCGGTTCGCCGATCGCCCCGGACTCCTTCGTCCGGTCGAGGACCGCGATCTGGCGAACCGTTGGCGGCAATGCCTCCATAAACGACTTCACACAAAACGGCCGGTACAACCGGACTTTCAGCACGCCAACTTTCTCGCCGCGTGCATTGAGATAGTTCACCGTCTCATCCGCGATCTCCGCGCCCGATCCCATGACCACAATCACGCGTTCCGCATCCGGAGCACCCGCGTAATCGAACAGATGGTACGAGCGCCCAACGATCTCCGCGAACTTGTTCATCACCTCCTGCACCTTCGCGGGTGCCGCGTCGTAGTACTTGTTCGCCGTCTCGCGAATCTGGAAGAACACGTCAGGATTCTGCGCCGTCCCGCGCAACACCGGATGATCCGGCGACAGCGCGCGCTGACGATGCTCGATCACTCGATCCATGTTGATCATGGCCCGCATATCGTCTTCATTCAGCATCTCGATCTTGCTGACTTCGTGCGAGGTCCGGAATCCATCAAAGAAATGCAGGAAGGGAATTCTCGTCTCGAGCGACGCNGAGTGCGCGATCAGCGCAAGATCCATGGCTTCCTGTACTGANTTCGAGCAGAGCATCGCCCATCCCGTAGTGCGGCAGAACATGACATCCGAGTGATCGCCAAAGATCGACAGCGCATGCGTCGCCACCGTCCGCGCCGTAACATGAAATGCCGCCGGCGTTAGCTCGCCGGCAATCTTGTTCATGTTGGGGATCATCAGCAGCAATCCCTGCGACGCCGTGAACGTCGTCGCCAGTGACCCGGTCTGCAGTGCGCCATGCACGGCTCCCGCCGCGCCTCCCTCGCTCTGCATCTCGACCACGTGAGGAATGCTTCCCCACGCGTTCGGCACCGCCTGCGAAGCCCACTCATCGGCCCACTCTCCCATCGGCGACGAAGGCGTAATGGGATAGATCGCGATGACTTCATTTACCCTGTAGGCGACGTGTGCGACGGCCTCATTGCCGTCCATCGTCTTGAACTTGCGCTTCATGTAATCCCCCGTTCAGTTATCTCGACGGGAACCACTCGGTGGTCCTGCGATAAATAGAGGATGCCCGACGCCAGGGGCGCATGTCGGGACGTAGATTCACACCGGGGTGTGATTGAAATCACACAGATTCAGCAAGTCCTTGCGTCCTGTAAACTTAGCAGTCTGTTGTTTTGCAACAGCTATTTTCAGGAGGAATAAGATTGCCCGACCACTACCATGACCCTGCCGATCTCCGTCTTTTAAAGGAGATGAGCAAGCTAGCTCCCACGGAATTCACCGCCTGGCTCAACCTCGACAAGATTGTTGGTCGCGAAGAAGGTGCCATCCCAAGGAAATATCGCGAACTAATCGCGTTGGCGGTGGCATGCACAACGCAGTGCAACTACTGCATCGAAGTCCACGCCAAAGGCGCAAAAGCAGCCGGGGCATCCCGCGAAGAAATAGTCGAAAGCTCTCTGCTGGCGGCAGCTCTAAGAGCCGGAGGCGCAGCCACCCACGGAGCCATGGCCCTAAAGTTCTACGACAAAGCCTAACCGTGTTGTGTAGCCCCGGACGCCTTCGTCCGGGGCGCCCCCAGCGCAAGTTGTTGGCGCGGGGCGTGCTGCCGAAGCGTCATGCTTCTTGAGTTTGGCGACCATTCGAACGATCCCTACGCTGCGGTCAATGCTGCAGCATGAAAAGTGGAATTCTCAAACGCAAGTGATTTCGGAGAAGAGTTTTGTGGAAGGGAACGGCTTCAGCCGTGCCGTCAGCAGCGAACCAAGACTCGGCTTTAGCCGCTGAGGGACAGCCGTGGGACACTCACATCAGGTGCTGCAAATCGATTAGTCTCCGCATGCGCGCGCATCGTTCTCTGATCCAGTTAACGCTGCTCTGCGCGGAGAGCGCCACCACCGCACGCGGAGACTTCGCTTTTTCCGCAAGGGAGGGTTGCCTTGTCGACATCGCATCAAGTTGAAGACTCGACTCCTGATAAGACCTTTCGGAAAATAACTTCATGGCAACGACTTCCAACATTGATTTCGCAGGGTCCGGTTAGATCTTTCCCGTTCGGAGAAGGGCGATTCCTGCCAATATAAATGCAACCCCCCTGTGAACTTGGAAGCGAGCCACTCTCGTGCAGCAGAATCATGCTCAGTGCGAGAGCACTAATGGCTTCAAATCCCAAAACGACGATATAAGTGATTGCCATCTGCTCGCCGCGCATGGCAACCGTCTGTAGAACAGTGCCGATTGAAAAGAAGACCACCACCATTACCGTCGGGCGAAGGCGAGTCAGCCCGGCTGACAGTTTCATGAAGTATCCACCGATGCTGAACGACAAAGCTGCCAATCCAGTGAGCGTTGTAAACATCGCTGCTCTCCGTGCCGCACTCACGCGCGCCTTACTTCTTCTCTTCCAACTGCGAATAATGCAGATGAGCAAGCTTCCATGAGTCACCACGACGCACCCACACTTCCGTCGATTGAAATGCAAAAGTCCCATCTTTGGTTGTGGGCCGATCGGTTTCCGTCACTAGTGCGACGCCGTCGTAAAAACGGAAAACCCGTGGGTCGATCCTCCGTGTGATCACTTCCGGCTTACGGGTTCGCTTGCGAACTTCATCGAGTTGTTGCTGCTTGCTGACCACTCCAAAATCGCCGGAGATCGTAAACTCGGAATCCTCGATGCGATCAAGGGTTGCAGCGTCTCCAACATCGTGCGCGTGCAAGCATTCCACGTTGAGCTGATGAATGATTTGCTCATCACTCTCAGGTCCAGTTTTCGTCGAGCCATCCGGCTGAACTGGGGAAGTCGACCCGCAAAGTGCGAAGGCCATCAGAACTACGACGAACGAGAGCCATCTTGAGTTTTGCATTGTCTACCTCGGAAGAATGGGGTTTCTGAGCTTCTCTTTCACATCCACTTCAGGGCCGATTCCCGAACGCTTTACACGCAAGCGATGCCCGGGAATTCTCCCCAGAATTCCCAGGTCTGCTCGCGTCGTACACCTATTCCGGATCGCTCGGATCGTTGAACAGGACCGTCAACTTGATGCTTCCGTGCCCGTATTGCGGGAAGTTCGGTTTCGCGGGATTCGCCGGATCAAGGGTCGATGCCGTGTCATCCGGTGGAAACAAAACCAGCGAGTTGAGAAATGCAATCAGATTGTCCTGAGCTCCGGGCCAAAGCGCCACATATGCGTTCCGCGACTTCAGCGCCTCGCCCCCGTGACGAAGAATCACATCGTTGAGTGTCATGCTGCGTCCATCATGTCCATACGGACCTGTGCTGCCCACGCCCCACAAGGGACGCGTCAGGAACTGCGTTTGCATGGTTCCGTCCCAGTTGCGCTCGTAGAAATTCGTTCCCAGATCGTGACGCTTGAAATCGGTGAACAGGTCTTTCACCACGAACGAATTTCCCGCGGCCTGCTTCAGCAGAGGGAATCCGCTGCCGTCATCCGAGACATTGAACAGCGGAGACGCCGTCGCGAACAAGCTGTTGAATACTCCGTTGACAGGATCGTAGTTCGTCTCCAGGTCGGCGACGCGACGATCATGATTGATCGTCATATCGGCGATATGGCACGATCCGCAACCGATTCGGTTGAATACGGCGCGTCCACTTTCAGTACGATAGGTCTGCTGATAATGAGCCGGCTTGAAGTAATTCATCAGATAGAACTCGAGATAGTCGACAAGTGCCGTATCCACCTCGTTTCCGTTTTGCGGATCGGGAGCTGGAGGAGCAGAGATCTTGTCTTTGGATCCGTCAAGCTCCATGCCGGCAGGTGTGACCACGCGTCCTCCCCCACTCGCCGTGGTCAGATCCGGATCAGAAGACGCTTCGAGGCCCATCTCTTTATGGAGCGCACCGACAACGAACTCCCGTATCGAGATGGTCGATCCTTCAGCCATGAACGGCTTGATCCGCAGATCGGGGTCGACGCCGACCACCTGCGAAAGGTTGACGGATCCGTCCGGGTTCCCGGTGACGCTTCCGAACTGCACGCCCTTGCTCGAAAGCTTCAGCGTGACCGCCTTCTTCTTCTGTTGTGCCTGCGACACGGCAAGGTCTCGCGTCGACCGCAAATCAGCCGTCATCTCGTCAGCCAGCATCTCTTTCAACCCAAGGCCAAATAGGTGCGGAGCATCCCGGCTGTCGGGACGAGTGGCAACATTGCCGCCAGCTCCGCCCGATCCGCGCGGACGCCCGTGACAACCGGCACAGCTGTCCGACAGGCCGGCGCCAATCGCGATGTCGGTGTTGATGTCCCCGACGCCATCTCCCACAGTCGGCCCGACGCCCTGCGCCTGCGTGAACTTCCGCTGGAACAGTTGCCGTCCGCGCCGAATCGAGCGAAACGGATCTCGATTGATGATGTACAGCGAAGAGTTCGGCATCGTTACGTTGCCGCGGCCTGCGCCGACCTCGTCGGTAAGAGATTTGTTGATGCCGGCGCCAGCGGTATTCGGCGCTTGCTTGTTATCGATCAACTGCGCCTGCGCGGTGATTGCGATCAAAAGCGCGCCAGCCGCGAATGCTAGAAGCTTCCCCAGGTACTTCATACAACTTCCCTCCTTTTCGGGTCCAGATGCTCCACCCGAAACGCCCCGTGCAGGGCCGTGTCTACTAGAGAAAGCGGAAATAGCCCACAAAACACGACACGGGAAACAAGAAAGCGTGGAGCGCAATCAGCCGGCGCGACGGGAGAAGGAACCGCGACGGAGACGGGCCTGTAAGTCCTTTAGTGGCTTCAGATATTGGTTCCCTACTTCATGGTGCGAAGCCATGGCTTTTGCCGCCGCATCTGACAGTGCCTGCGCCTTATCAGATTCGCCGAGATCCAGATAGCAGTTGGCCAGCCCGATTCGAGCCAGCGCCAACAGCGGACTCGTGGCATCGAGCATACTCTGCCGCAATGCGACGGCTCGTTGCAGCAGCGGCAGGGCGTCAGAGGGATGGCCGAGTTGCAGGTTTGCCAATCCTTGAACGAGCGCCGCGCGAGCTTCCAGCCACTTCAAGTAGTCCCGAGCCGCACTGTTTGAAAGCTCCTCCAGGACCTGTGCCGCGAGCCGCCTGGCGTTTTCGGCGTCACCTCGCGCGAACGCGTTTTCTGCCCGGGACACCTGCACCCGCAAAGAATCCAGCTCCAGTGTTCCTTGGACCGGCGGCGGTGGATGGAAAGCATCTAGAGCCGCATCGGCCTCCCCACTCCGGCCCGTTGCGATGAGCAGTCTCGCCCGTTCGTCGGCTGCCATGTAGGGTGTTGGATAATTGGTCTTCTTGGCGATGACATCGGCTTCGTCGATTAATCGTGACGCTTCTGAATAACGGCCCATGTCGATAAGAATGTAGGCCTGCAGGTAAAGCATCTGCGCCAGGTAGCGTGTGCCCGGACGGTTTTTGCGGCGATTCTCGACCGCTTTCTCAACATAACCGAGTCCTTCCTCCCACCTGCCGACATTGGCCAGGCCGCGGCCATATTCGAGATACGCTTGAGGCGCGAAAAAGGGATCCTCATCGCGATGGGTACGAAGCAAGATGTCTTTGGCGCGAGCTGTATGCCCCAGACCCTCTGCTGTTCGGGAGGTGGCAATGAGAAATGCGCCCAGGCGCAACTCGGTTTCGAGCGTGTCAACGTGGTCCTCGCCATTCAGCTTCCGGGCAGCATCCAGAGCCTTGCGAAGGCTCTCGTCGGCCGCGGCGAACTCGGTTAAATCCTGTTGTGCCTGTCCTATGTAGGCGTAGAACCGCGCCAAACTTATGTTCGGATCTCCGTCGATCTTGATCGAGAGCTGAATCGCTTCTTTCAGCAGTGGCTCGGCCTCACGCGAGCGACCTAACATGGGAAGCATCAATGCTTCCTCATACAACGCTTCCGGCGCCATTCTGGCCTTGGGATATCTCCGGTAAACTTCCACCGCCTGGCGTCCATACTCCACGGCCATCTTCAGGTCAGAACTCTCGTAGTGCTGCGCCAGCATGATGTCGAGATCCCCTCGCTGTTCTGAGGTCAAATCATGGTGCTCATCGAGAATCCGTTTCGCTTCGAGCAGCACCTGTTCCCCCTCCGTCATGGAGCCTGATGTGTGCATTGCGCCTCCCAGTTGGATCAGAGGCTCGACCAGTTCCAGAGAGTTGGAACCATAGAGGCTGCGCGCCAGGTCAACCCGTTTCCGGCGCAGGGTGGCCGACTGTTCGCCCAAGCCGAGATCGGAATACATGGACCCGAGCGTACTTAGGATTCTGAGCTTGGCTTCCGGTACGTCTCTCATTTCCTGATCAATCTTCCGCGACCCAATATCGAGCAATTCACGGGCGGTGGTCTGCCGTGCCTTGACAGGATCATCCTGCGACGAGGTGTTAGCTCGAAAGATATCTTCGAGGAAGCCCTCCATCGCTTTGGCAACGCGCGACTCATTCTTTGCCACGTGAGCCTGCCAAAGAGCTGCGCTCAATCCTGCTGCCAGGGCGAGCACGACCGAGGCGACCGAAGCCACGGCCCATCGTTGTCGCAAAAGAAACTTCTTCGTGCGATACCAGGAGCTTTCCGGCTGCGCAATGACGGCTTCGCCCGCGACATACCGCCTGAGATCTTCTGCGAATGCCTCGGCTGTCACATAGCGCTGGCTCGGATCCTTACGCAACCCCTTAAGTACGATGGCGTCGAGATCGCCGCTCAACTGGCGGCGCAACTTGTCCGGCGTGGTGCCTCGGTTTTGGGCTGCGAGGTCTACCGACGCGGAGGCGAGCGTGGCCGATGGGCGGGGAACCTCGGCTTCAACAATGGCCTTCAGTACCTCTGCGGCAGAACGCGCCCCGGAGCCGACTGGATGCCGTCCGGTTAGCAGCACATATAAAAGGACCGACAGTTCGTAAACATCCGTCGCTGTGGTGACTGCGCCGCCGGTCAGTTGCTCCGGCGCGGCGAACAATGGTGTAAACGCTGAACCCGCTTCTTGCGTGATGAAGGTGGCGGCACCCGGTTGCCCTTCTCCTTCGAGCAGCTTGGCGATTCCAAAATCCAGCAGCTTTACAGATCCTTCTTTGCTGACCATCACATTCGTCGGCTTGATGTCACGATGGATGATGAGGTTCGCGTGCGCGTGTGCAATCGCTTCAAGCACGCCAAGAAACAGGCGGATTCGGGCACGCACATCCAACTTGTGCGTATCGCAGTAAACGTCAATCGGTTCACCCTCTACATATTCGAGGACGAGATACGGCTGTCCGGCGGAACTGACGCCGGCGTCCATGAGTTCAGCGATGTTGGAATGAGAAAGGCGTCCCAGGATGGCGCCCTCGCGCTTGAATCGTTCTTCACCACCGCCGCCAATCAGGCTCGTGCTGAGAAACTTGACCGCTGCCTTGCGCTCAAAGCGCCCATCACTGCGCTCCGCTAGCCAGACGGTTCCCATGCCGCCCTGTCCGATGGCCGCGACCAGGCGATAGGCCCCGACCGCTTGCCCCGCGAGTCCCGGAACATCCTGCATCGAGATCGGGGTTCCTTCCATGAATCCTTCTTTGCGGACTGCTTTGTGTTCTTTGAGAAGTTCTTCTACCTGGCGCGCGACTCCGGCATTCTCGTTGCGCAGCGCATCGAGCCACTGGGCGCGATCCGTTTCCGAAAGGGTCAGTGCCTTGTCGAGATAGGTATTCAGCAGACTCCACTGATCAGGGCTCAGCGTAGACATCGTAACCTCACAACCGCAGGTCGGTTCGTAACTCCCGATGCAGGTAGATTCTTGCCTTCTCCCATTTGCGCTGCACGGTTCGTTCTGACAGATTGCGCATCACCGCAACCTCAGCGAAGGAAAATCCGCAGAAGAACTTCAGGTCCACCAGTTCGGCGAGTTCAGAATCTACTTTTGCCAGCTTGTCGAGCGCTTCACTGATGCGCGTCAATTCACCTTCATCGGCCACGTCGCCTACGTGCGAGTTATTCAGCGAGGTGATCTCGAACTGGCCGCCACGCTTCTGCGCTTGCCGGTTGCGGGCATGGTCGATGATGAGTCCGCGCATGACGCGGGCGGCGTATCCCATGAAGCGATTCTGGTCCGGGAATACGGATTCGCGGCTTGCCATATCTAGGTAAGCTTCGTGAAGCAGAGTCGTCACGCTCAGCGTGACATCGCCACCGCGTCGCGCCAGTTCCCGCTTCGCCATGCGATGTAGTTCTTTATAAAGAGCACTGAACAGGGTCTCGGTCGCGGAACTGTCCCCGGCTTCCGCGGCGATGATTAACGAAGACAACGTCGGCACTAGACCCGCGCCCCCACTTCAATGAGGAAGTGTCGCTGAGGTTCTCGCATTTTGTGGGGATAGTCAAGCCTCGCGTGCAGGCTGGAAAATGATGGATTTGTAACCATCGGATTCTCCCCAGATATCGCGCCGTAGCGCCTGTTTGAGGCCCATTGATTCGGGCTCCCTCTTACTAGCGCCAGGCAATCGGATTTCTCTGAGGAAATGGTGTTTCGAAACGGCATTTCGTTACAGAGTCGATGCGTTGCATCGGAACTTGCCGCTCACTTACTGCCGTTTGTGTGATCCCACCGTCGGGTTACGGTCCAGTTCCTCCGGTGTGACAATCCGCACAGTTGACCTGCGTCAGATCGCCAATATCCACCGGATGCTGGAAAGATGGCGCGGGCGCTGTTGCTGCCGTAATCGTGCCGTCTGACTCCGACAACAGGGTGTGGCACTGATTGCAATCTTTACTGACAACTCGTCCATCAGCACTGACGTGCTGGCCATCATGGCAGCGGAAGCATCCTGCAGAGTAGTAGTGTCCCAAGTTGTTGGGATGCGTCTGCCAATTGAGCTTCATGTCGGGAAAGGTGGTCCGGCTATAGATCTGTTGAACTTCCGTGACTGCGTTGCGGATTTCCAGTTGCTTCGCTTTGGCAACGTCGGCGTACTTCGTCGCGTAGAAGCTGTCAATTCCGCTTGCGATGCTGCCCATGGCTTCGTCGTTGCTCTTGTACGTCGCAGCCAGCACCGCTACAGCTTCTTGCTTGATGGAGGGCAGGGAAGCGTCGATGCGGCGGGCCAGCATAGCCTGATCGACGGACTCATCCGGCGAAACATAAATGTGTGTCGGACGGTTGTGGCAGTCGACGCAATCCATGTGATGGCGTGGCGACTTGGCAATTTGATCCTTCGTCAACGTTGAATCTTTCGCGTAATATTCGGTGACGCGACCCTGCATGTCCTCGACATGAATGTAAGGAATCACCTGGCGCTTGTCGTCGGTCGTAACATAGTCGATCTTGTTGCCGATATTCATGTGCCAGTGAATGCCTTCCGGAGCACCAGTCGCGGGATCTCCCCCGCCCGTCTTGATGATCATGCGTATCTGGCGCAGCGAATTCTTCTCGTCACTGCCATAGTGTGAAAATACTTTTAACTGCCCGCCGTAAAACTTCTTCGGCCAGTGGCATTGCTCACAGGTCTCCTGCGCTGGGCGCAGGTTGGCGACGGGAGACGGGATCGGCCGCGGGAAGGTATTAAATATCGTCGCAAAAACCTGGCGGCTGCCCGACAGTTTCGACTTCACAAACCAGGTTGCACCGGGGCCCACGTGGCATTCGGCACAGGCGACGCGAGCGTGAGGAGAAAGCTGATACGCGGTGTACTCCGGCATCATCACGGTGTGGCACAGCTGCCCGCAGAATGTAGTAGATTCCGTGAATTCGTATGCCTTATAGCTTCCGGCCGCACTGACCACGACGAATACCAGCAGAAATGTAGTGAACGAAATGACCGCGCGGCGCTGCGTGCCGTCGTTCAGGTCGATACGCGGATAAAACGAAGACGGCTCCAGTTTCTTGCGCCGCTCCAGCAGCACGCCAGCCAGCATCAGTAGCAGACCGAGAATCAGAAAGCCCGGCGAGACCATGTAGGCGAGGATCCCGATATAAGGACTCGGTTTGGTCGCGATCTGATCGATGAGGAAGAAAATGAAAACATTGGCCAGGCTGACGATGGCCAGCGCCACGCCCGCGAGGCTGACCGGATTGCGCAGCAGCATGCGCGAGCGATGCCAGGGTTCAACAACAGGCGGTGGAGTCTTCTCACTGTCCATGCTTGACCTCAGTAGGCTCCGATTCTTCCTCTGCTGATTCTTGCTCTTCGGGTACCGTTTCGATCTCAAGACTGTCGTCCAGTCCGTGCTCGTCGCGGTAGTGGTGCAAAGTCATCTTCCCATCCCACCATGCCCAGTTCATGGGATAGACATCTGGATCGAGAAACACCTGATAAAAGTGCCAGACAACGATGGCCAGCGTCGCCAATATTGCTTCATAAAGATGAATAGCCGTGGCGATGTCGAGCCACCAGCGCGGAAGGTGATTTCCGAAGAAAACCTTCGCCCACAGCATGATGCCCGTTCCAGCCATCACGAACATGCCCCAGACCAGCGCCCAGTACTCAGCCTTCTCCGCGTAATTGAAGCGCGGAAATTCCGGTTTGCTCTTGGAGAAGCCTAAATAGTACGAGAGATTCTGGCATGCGCCTAAGACATCGTCCAGCGTGGGGAACAGGTCACGCACAAGGCGCCGGCCCGCGCGCGTCAGGATGGCCTCAAATAGGTGATAAATGCTGACGCCGATAAGAACCACGGCTGCGACACGGTGTACCAGCTGCCGCATATGCTCGCCCAGCGACAGCATCGACGCGAACCAGGAATCCGGGAACTTCAGTGCGAATCCGGTCAACACGAGCACGATAAAACTGGTGAGCAGCGTGGCATGTTGCACGCGAAAGCGCAACGGCATGCGGGTCACGAAGTGCCTGTCCAACCTTCGCCGCGCAATCAGCTTAGAGCGCCAGATGATGAAGTTATGCAGCAGCATGCCGCCGATCACCGCGAAGATCATTCCCAAATAGAAGCGGCGAATCCAGCGAACCGCCTTGCTGCCGACATCGGCCGAAAGGGGTGCGTCTACGTGCACTTTGGCGGATGTGAACTTCTCGGTCACTCCGGGATGACACTGCCCGCAGGTGCGCGCCAGGTTCGAAGCGTGGATCGTCGATCGCGGATCGCTGGAAGGGAAGATGCTATGAGTCCCATGACAGCTGGCACAGTTCGCGACGACTTGCGAACCCAGGCGAGAGGCCAATCCGTGATAGCTCGCCAGATAGGTCGTAGCCCGCCGTCCTGCCACTCCGAATTCCTGCGACAGCCGGACTCCTTCGTGACATCGGGCGCAGGTCAATTGCGCCACATTCTGCGCAGACACCGGAGAATTAGGATCGGTGTGCGCCTTTATGGAATGGATTCCATGACAATCGGTGCAGACGGGTGCCTGCCAGTTCGCTTTGGCGACCGCCTGTCCGTGAATGCTCTGCTGAAACTCCTTCGAAATCTGTTCGTGGCACTTCCCGCAGGTTAGTGGAACGTTGAACTTGAAGATTGGGGACTTCGACTCCTTCGCGTCGAGAATCTCGTGCGCGCCGTGGCAATCCGTACAGACTGCGGCCTTGTCCGAGCCATTGGCCACCGCATGCCCGTGGACGCTCTGTTGATAAGAAGCCACGGTCTGCACGCTGAGGCCACTGCCGTCCATGACGAATTTTTGACTATGGCACGTTCCGCAGGTCGCAGGAATGCTGGCGTGGTTCACACGCGAATTCGGGTCGCTGGCTGGCAGAAGTTCATGCGGACTACCATGGCAATCGACACACGTGGCGGCATTGCTGTTTCCGCCCTGAACGGCGTTGGCGTGGAAGCTGCGATCGTACGCTGCCTGCTGATCGGCGTGACAGGTCGTGCAAGTGATGTGTTGCGGAGGCGTCTCGTGGGCGGAGCTCTTTACGTCCGTGTGGCAGTCCACACACGTAAACATGCTACCGTGAATGGAATCTTTGAATTTCTGAGGATCGACGTGAAGGCTTACCGGCTTTCCGTTCATTTCGTGCGACAGTGTGGCGTCGCTGTGGCAGGTGAGGCATTCGTCGACTGTGGGCTTGGGAGGGTCTTTCTTGGACGCCGCCTGAAGCGC
>AP72_2010_repI_A100DRAFT_1000055_pt1 | contig 18787 bp, 13 predicted proteins | sample AmaPasrepliIA100_FD_9193 | JGI IMG/M metagenome (IMG submission 9193)
CGGTCAAGAAGCTGCGTAACCAGTCCGATATCGCCGTGAAGACGCTCGCCAACGTCAGCTAGGGCATCCTCCGCTTCCCACTTCCGCTTGGCCTAACGAATCGACATCTTTTCGTAGGCGAGATATAGCAATCCAATCCGCGCTGTCGGATCGCTGGCGAAATGGCGCTGCAACGCCCCGTGATTGATCGCGTTGTCGAGCGCGGCCATGATCATCGATTGATCGAGCACCAGCCGGCGATGACCTACAGAGCCACTGATGGGGCTGACGGCGTCATAAAAGCCTCCGTCGGAGCTGTAGACGTCGGGGAATAGAGTCCGCAGGTTGACGATATTCGTATATGCCTGCTGCGGCAGAACCGAGAGCGCAAGGAACGAGGCGTGCGGGGTTAGGGTATCCTCACCGGCGCAAGACCAACATTGCGACAAGCCTAAGTTCGGGTGGCTCGCGTCCGCCCCACCTCCAAAGTAGGGAAAGAGCAGGCCCTCGACACCGAAGCCGCCATAGTTGCCGGTATCGTCTGCCGTGCTCGAAGGAGACATACCCCAGACCGGATAATGCAAGGCTTGGGTTGTGTACTCGACTTGCACTTGCGCCCAACGAAAATCGTTGAGACCGAAACTCCGCTGACCAAAGGTTGTTTCTGGCATCACCATGTTAGCCATCAAACCTTCGAACATCCCACCAGCCCACGTGGGAACGAAGTTTGGGGACGTACCTTCGTATTGGTAGTGGCCTTCCCACACATTAAACGACTTGCCGGACTGGGGGTCCTTGTAAGTGTGCCAATAGCCCTGCGCAGGCCACTGACCGATCCAGGAGAAATCGGGGTCGGTGGCGCACTGCTTGGGAGGTAATACGCGCCATGAGCGCCACCACACATCGCCTGGCATCTGGTGACGGCCCATGCCGATGTAGATAGCGATGCGCGGGTCGCTGTACAAAGCGCCGTTGTGATATCCGGCGGGCCCCTGGTTGGCAAAGTAACCGCCAAACATCTGACCGGTTGGTTGATTCGGGTCGGGATCCGTCGGCGCGTTGACGTTGCAGCCGGGGGTCTGATATCCGCTGTCGTAGAAGAGCCCGAAATTCATCGGCTGAAGAAGGGCATCGACTTGCGGTCGCAATTCCGGCAATGCCTGACGCGCGACGATCAGCCCGGATGCGTACCAGCCATTGTCGACCGCAGAAAGAAAGTCACAGTTATCGGTATGCGGCAGCGGATCGTTCGCGCAATCAATGTCGCCGGGGTTGCGAATTTTGTGCCCATTGGTTGTGTCGTACCACTGATAGAGCATGCCCTGGTAGCGATCGAGCGTGGTGACCTCGGTCAGGGTCGAACTAATGAGCGAATCGGCAGTCGACCTCGTGATCAGGTTCAGGTCTTTGGCAGCGACGACTGCCCAAAGATACACGCCAATATTTGACGCAGAAGTGTACTGACCCTTGCCGCTCAGCGGGCCTCCGCCTGCCCAGGTGAGGTTGTCCATCGGGAGATTCGTGTTGGGATCGATGTCAGCGGCATAAAACTTCCATGTGTCGGCAGCGATGCTATAGAGAACGGCGTTGTGTCCGATGGTGTCATCATCTGCCATAAGCGATGGCGGCAGGAACAAGGTTGAAAGAATTGAGATGACGGCAACGATGCAGATGGGGCAAGACGCGTGTGATTGGAGTCGTTTCATTTTTTCCTCCCAGACACACGCTGTCGCACCTCACCTCAATACGCGGGCCCAGATTTCTGGTTAAACCAAGAGCTGTGGAGGACAGCGTTCAGGCAAGTACGCTAGGAGGTGATCGCCAGAGCGTCAATCGGGGAAGCACCGTAGGTCCCTCCCCATTGTCCGGACCGACGTTGTGGTGTTCATGCTCCACGCGGCGAACACGATTAAGGAGCTGCTGCGAAGAGCGCCGAGCAGAGCCAACGCAAATCATCAACCATGTCATGGCTGAGCGCACAACGAGGTCACGATGACAAGCTCGTTCAGAGCCGAAGCATCCCTATCTCCACAACGCGGTAGTGGAGATAGGGATTCCTCATTACGCTCGGAATGACAAGTTCTTAAGGGTTCGACAGGAGCCACAAAGGCGCGAATCCGGCTTCAGAGTCCCTTGTAACTTACCGTGAACGTCTTGGACGCCTTCTTGGGTATCGTGCCCTGGTAGTTCATGACGAGTGAGCCATCAACTCCAACTTCGACAGTCCGGGACACATTCGCAAACGGATTACAGGGGTGGACGATGCCCGGAATGGTCTGGGCAAATCCGTTGAAGTCGGGAAATGGAGGTGTCCCTACGTTCTGCAGCACCAGGCCAAATGGATGGGCCCCCGAGAAAAAGTTATTCCAAGCCATCGCACTATTCAGCGTGCCGTCGAAGTTGTTCGCGAGCACGCCGTCGACATCCACATCTGCATAGCGCAACAACAGCACGGGACGGTTGTCGGCGGTATTATTCTTGAGTGTCATAGCTACCTTCACTGAAGAAGTGGCGGCCTGTTGCGTGATGGTCTGGGTGAGAGTCCACAGTCCATCGCTGGTTGTGCGGACAAACTTCTTTGAGATGGCCGACGGACTTGAAGACGTAGTCGGTCCCCAGTTCAAACTGTCCTCAAAGGCATAGTCAAAGTACTCCGTGCCGGTAAAACCGTCACAGAAACCATATCCTTCAACGGGGTTCACAATCTGGAAGCGACCTGCAGGCGTGATCAGTTGCGTAACGTTGCCGTTGCTGGTGAGGCAATAACTAAGAAAAGTGTTGTTGGCGCCGGAGGTGAACAGAAACGAACATCCCGGGTCGGCCTGTGGACTGCGTGGGGCTGCGTCAATGCTGCTTTTCTTACTCAACGCGGTAGCCTGCTCCGCATTGCCCTGCAGGCGCTCAGACTCCGGAAGTTGGGCAAAACCAAATGAACAAAGCGATAGCGCGACAAGTGCACGCACAAGTATTTTCACAAGACTATCTCCTATCGTAAATTTGATCGTTTAAGCGAATATGTGTACCGCTGACGAAACGAGAGGGCCCAGGGTCTTGCAGCGTTAGGGGAAGTTATTATTCGGGAGGAAAAAGACCAGGAGTGCGACAGGTCTTCCCTTTCCGAGAAACGGGGTCTCGAAGACTCGGTCACTGCCTTAGTGCGACTTGACTATCCTGGATGTTCACGCCCCCATGTGGTTGTAAAACTACAAGGGACGGATCGAAGGCTTGTCATGCCCTTGTCAGCGGTTTGTAAGATAATTGGAAGAAATATTCTGGCGGCATCGCTCGAGATCTGGAAAGCCGCCGGAGGATGAGCCTCGAGCTCGGTTGAATCATCAGCCCTGACATGCTGAGCGCAGATTCGGATCCTGGAGGCTTTCGCGTCGCATGACTCTTGCAAACGTTGGTGCAACCGAGCGCATCAGCCATAAAATGCTTCCCACATGACGCGACGGAAGGTGAGCCACGGATTCAGATGGCGGATATAAATGACGATTTCTCCGGGGTTCGCTGCCGCAGTCGAAACAGTGTGGTGCTGGCACAGGGGGTGTTGCGAAAATTCCGCAATGGTCCCTCGCTGCAGCACCTCCGACGTCTGAAAATTTTCCTTGCTGGAACACCCCCAGTCAGACCACGACCCCGCCTCGGGATCAATGGTTAGACTCTGCGGTAACGGACCAGAGATACGGAAAGACGCGAACCCGTCTTTCGCGGTTTCGGCCTTGAGCCAATTGCTGCCGATGAGTAATCCGACCTTCCAGTTCTTCGCTGGATGTCCGGTTTTGTAGTCCAATACCCGCACTTGCACCACAGACGGGCCCTGTGAAAAAGAAAGACCGCAACTCACGCCAACGACTATAAGGCTGGCCAGGATTCGCAGCATGTGCATAAATACACGCCGACTCCGGACGGTTCAGCAATGCACTGGCGATAAACTGATAGTCAATCGTCAAGTGTTTGAGAGCACTGCGATTGTGGAGTGATGTCAACGAGAAACGTGCCGCACCGACGGCGACAGTGGGTGAAAATCGCGATCTCACTCATATTCCTCGCGGCAACGAAAAAAAGACGGGCGATGTTCGCCCGTCCTTAAGGTTGGGCTGAAAGCTGACGGCTGAAATACTGACAGCTAGTTGATATCGAACTGCTCCTGGTGCACCGCCGGATCGCTCTTCACGATGATCGTCCGCTTGGTCATTTCTTCCATTTCATTCAGCAGACGAGCGTTATTCGCTTTGAGTTCCTTGGCGACATCGGGATGCACGCGCAGCATGACGTCTTCGTGCTCCAGGTGCTTCGCGATCTTGCGCATCTCGACGTAGATCTCGTTGCAGATCGTACTGACCGACTTCACGTATCCCGTCGACTGGCAATATGGACACGGTGCGCCGATCGTGCGTTCGAGCGATTGCTTCACGCGCTTGCGGGTGATTGCAACCAGGCCGAAATCGTTGAACTGCAGGGTCTTTGACGGAGCGCGGTCGTTGCGCAGTTCCTCTTCCAGAGCCTGCATGACGCGTTGGCGGTTGCGGCGCTCATCCATATCAATGAAGTCGATGATGATGATGCCGCCCAGATCGCGCAGACGGATCTGGCGGACGATCTCTTTGATCGCGTCGACGTTCGTCTTGACGATCGTGTCTTCCAGCCGTTGCGTCTTGCCGACGTATTTGCCGGTGTTGATGTCGATCGCGACCAGAGCCTCGGTCTGGTTGATGACGATGTATCCGCCGCTCTTCAGCCAGACTTTCGACTTCAGCGCCTTGTTCATTTCTTCTTGCAGACCGAACTGCTCGAACAGAGGCGTCTCCTTGGTGTAGAGCTTGACGCGCTTGACCATCGCGGGCTGGAATCGGTTGAAGAAGCGGAGAATGCGCTCGTATTCCTGTTCGCTGTCGACCCAGATCACATTGAAGTCGGCTGTGACCTGATCGCGCAGCACACGCTCGACGACGTTCAAGTCGTGATAGATCAGCGCCGGTGGTTTCGAGGCTTCGGCGCGGTTCTTGATGTCCTGCCACAAGCCTTTCAGGAAGCGGATGTCCGCGCGTAACTCCTCTTCAGAGGCGCTCTGCGCTGCCGTACGAACGATGAATCCTCCATGACCGTTCTCGCGCTCACTCAGAATGATTCTCTTCAGTCTTTGCCGTTCTTCTTCAGAGGAAATCTTCCGCGACACGCCCGTGTGATTCACGGTCGGCATGTAAACGAGGAAGCGGCCGGGCAGCGCGATATGACTGGTGATGCGTGCGCCCTTCTTGCCGATGGGTTCTTTCGCGATCTGAACCAGGATCTCCTGTCCTTCCTTAAGAAGGTCGCTGATCAGAGGAACCGGAGCCGATTCGCGCCGGCGGAAGCGTCGTCCTCCACCGCCGCGTCGACCGCGATCGCCACCGCGCCGCTCGTATCCGCCTCGTTCGAACCGACGCTGGGAACGCTGCGTGTACCCGGCAGTTGCGGACGGAGCACGGACTTCGGCGCGGGCATCGACGGTGCCGTTTCCTCGTGCTTCCGCGTCGAGCAGCGCCTCGGCCTCAGCCTGTGCTTCTTCCAATTCCAGCTCTTCGCTGTCTTCTTCAGGCTCGGCCTGAGTTGCTTCCGGCGCTGAAACGACACCTTCGGCGGCGAGTGAATCGATGTGAATTTCTGCCACCGCTTCGCGCGCGTCGCCGTTCAGATGCTCGGCCGCCTGCGTCTCTTCCTCGAACTCGTCATAACCCTCGTCGGAAGAAGACTGGTAGTGAATCGTGTCCGCTTCTTCCTCGTCGATAGTTTCTTCTTCCATCGTTCCGGGAGCCGCGAACATCGGTTCTTCGTGAGATTCGTGACGATGTTCTTCTGAAGAGGCGACTTCAGGTGCGACCTCGGTCTCCTCTTCGAAGCTAACTTCTTCCTGCTTCTCTTCGGTTTCGTGGGCTGTCTCAACTGGCTTGGATTCAACAGCCACCGGCTCAGGGGACGGCCACTCCACAACGGGAGCGGCAACTTCCTCGGGACGGCGGAACTCGCGGTTCCAGTTCGGCGAAGTGGTGGCCGATTCAACAGCTTCCTCGGTTACCGAATGCGAATCATCGTGCTGTTCGTGCAAGGGCTCAGCACTAGCCACGCCCGCAGCAAAAATTGGTTCATCTTCAGGAAACGTAGCCGCGAGCGGCGCGGATACTTCCGAAGAGGACAGGGGCGTGTTTTCCGCCGGTTCGCTGGCTACCGCAGTCTGAGCCGGCGCTTGCGAAGAATACCGCGAGTATTTCGAGATCGATTCGCCGGGCAACAGGATCGGCGTATATCCCGCGGGTGGTCCCGAAGTCCGGGGACTGGCGCTCTCTGCGGGACGCGAGAACCGCTGTTCTGAGCCACGGTCGCCCCGATCACCGCGATCATTCCGCTCTCCCCCACGGTCGAATCCGCGCTCGCGGCGACCACGACCGCGCCGACGCCGTCCGCGCCACTGTCCGCGGTCGCGCCCTGATTCACTGCCGTTTCCCGAGTCGGCGGTTTCACCGCCGGCGATAGCAGCCTGGGATTCGCCTTCGGCTTCTCCTTCGCCGGATACCTCTCCAGCTTCCGCACTCTCACCTTCGACGGCAGCTATCTCAGGGGATTCGGCCGACGCTGCGCCTTCCTGCCGCGCTGGCTGCGGACGCATATCCTGCACGCCGCGATTGGCCGGAACCACCTCCGTCAGATCGTCATCGTGCTCTTCCAGATCCATGAAATCGGAAACGTAAAGGAAGGCATCGCGCTCCAGGCCGATGTCGACAAACGCCGACTGCATGCCTGGCAGCACGCGTGTGACTTTTCCTTTGTAAATGGATCCCGCTAAGGTGTACTCGTTTTCTCGCTCCATGTAGATTTCAGCGAGAAGATCATCTTCGACCAGCCCAACCTTGGTTTCGTGTGGGGTGGACGAGACAAACAATTCTTTATTCATGCAACACTCCGGTTCCGCCGGATTCATCAAGGAATCCGTACGGTTTCACCGGATGGAGTTAGAACCTGCGCGGGAGGATTGAGGATGGCGAAGCTGCCCCGTTTAGGGGACGGCGTGAGCTGGAGAGACTTTCTCCTGGCTGAGTCCGCTGCAAAAACTGAGATCTCTTTTGCACGTAATCGCTTTTGTTCGCCGGAGTTGTGACCGCACTCTCAGACCCGTTTGGGTCGGGGGGCCGTTCCCTCCCCGGCTGACTAGTCAATCCTGCCCGGCCTTCTTACTCCAAGGGCCGGTGATTTGCCCTCTTTACGCGAGGGCGATCGATATTTTTGGGCCGCACCGTCGGAAAATTCGAACCGGTACAGCAAACTGCTTCCTGCCGTCTTCCCTGTCTAAACTCGTCTGTTCCCAGCGATTTGCCCGAACCGGCTCACCCAGTCCGGCTTAATTCACGAAGCGACGCATACGGACGTTCATAACCATCCCCAGCGCCAGGAACATAAACAACACGGAAGAACCCCCATAACTCATCAGCGGCAGGGGTATTCCAGTGACCGGCATAAAGCCAACCACCATGCCGACATTGACCAGGACATGGAAGCTAAGCACAGCTACCACACCCATCACCACGAACGTGCCAGCGCGGTCGGGCGCTGTTTGCGCGTTCTGGGTCAAACGCATCAGCACAATGAAGTATAACAGCAGAACCCCGAGAGCGCCTACGAACCCGTGTTCCTCGGAAAAAGCCGCAAAAATGAAGTCCGTCTGGGGGATAGGCAGAAAAGCCCCATGTGTTTGCGAGCCTTTGCCACCCCAAATGCCCCCTGAACCTACCGCAATCATGGATTGCTTAACTTGATACCCGGCACCCTGGGGATCGGAATCCGGGTCCTGATAGCTGGTCAGCCGCTGTTTTTGGTATCCCTTCAGCACGTGATGGCTGACAGCCGGAACATATAAGACGACGCTAATACCGATCGCCGCGACCAGAAAAATCGCCAGCCCCTGCCTCCATTGCAGCCCACCTAAGAACATGCCCATGGCGGCTATAGGGATATAAGTCAGTGCCGTACCCAGATCCGGCTGCTTGAGGACCAGGAGCATGGGAACTCCGATGATCGCGCCGGCCTTGAAGAAGTCGCTCCAGGAAAGCTCCCTCTGGCGCATATCAGCAAAGAACTTGGCCATGGCGAGAATCAGGATGAGTTTGACCCACTCGGAAGGCTGGAAGTGGTTTCCTCCGGGCATCTTGATCCAGCGCTTCGCTCCCAACGCTTTGGTTCCGAACAGCAGAACCGCTACCAGGGACGCCACCGAGGCAATGTAGAACCAGTGAATCTGGTCGAGCAGCGCCTGGTAGTTGATCAGGCTCATCAGGAACATGACGCCGACGCCCGCGACGACCCAGTAGATTTGCTTGATATGCGCGCCGGCAAACTTGGTGTGCATGGTGGCGCTGTGAATCTCCATGACCCCAAGGCCGCAGATCAAGAGCACAAAGCCCATCAGCAGCCAGTCAAAATCGCGAAATGAAACGTAACGGGACATGAAATCAGCTTCTTGCTTCTAGCTCTTGGCTCTTAGCTCTTAGCTTGTTGTGAGTCGACCGGGGAGTTACGCGATGATGGTTCGGAGAAATAAGAACATGCCTTCGGGAAATCGGATTCATCTCGCCATCCCCGGTGCGGCTGTTGCCAGCACCATCTTTTTCTTCGGCAGATCCACGGCGAACCTTGCCGCTTTCAGGTCGTCGTTATCGCCATCCGAACCAGGCGCGGTCCACAGACCACCGATGTCGACCGTTCCGTCCTTGGGCTGCTGGACCAGCTTCTGTGGGGCCCGGTGCTGCTTGTCGACGTAGGCTTTGATCACCTGCGTCGCCAGCCGGGCCGCCAGCCTGCCGTGCTCGCCTCCCTGGAACAGGACGCAAACCACGATGTCAGGATTGCGCCGTGGCGTGAATCCGACAAACCAGCCATTCTGTGCAAAATCATCCTGGTTCTTGGCTTTCGCACGCAGAGCCAATGAGACAACCTGTGCCGACCCCGTTTTGCCCGCGATGTCAATGCCCGGAACGTGGGCCGAAGGTGCAGTCCCTTCAGGCAACAGCACGCGCGACATCGCGTCGGTGATGAAATTCCAGCCGTTGGGATCGATGGGAACCTGCTTGACCTCGGTGTAGCGCGCCGCCTCAACATAGCCTGGAGGCATGTCCACAGGATTGATCACATGCGGCACAACCATGCGTCCGCCCATCGAAATCGCGCTGATAGCGCGCAGCAATTGAACCGGAGTGATGGCGATAGCGCCTTGTCCGATCCCTACCGAGATCGTTTCGCCAGCGAACCACTTCTGCTTGAAGTTGCGGATCTTCCACTCTTCCGATGGCATTACGCCGTTGACTTCGTTCGGAAGATCGATGCCGGTTTTCTGCCCCAAACCGAAATCGGTGGCGTACTTCGCAATGCGATCGATCCCCATCTTGTTGGCAAGCGTGTAGAAGAAGACGTCGCACGACTGATAAATCGCCTTTTCCAGATCGACGGCGCCGTGTCCGCCCTTCACCCAGCAACCAAAACGGCGGCCGTAAAACTCCGCGCCTCCAGCGCAGTTTACATGCAAGTCTTGCGCGATGTGATCCTGCCAGCCCGCTACGGACATAATGATTTTGAATGTCGATCCCGGTGCGAGCTGCGCCTGAATTGCCTTGTTCAGAAGCGGCTTGTCGGGATCGTTGACGAGCTTGTTCCATTCATCGCGTGAAACGCGTACTGCAAAATCATTGGGATCAAAGGTTGGTCCGCTCGCCATCGCGAGAATCTCTCCGGTATGCGGATCCATCGCCACGACTGCACCGTTCTTGCCTTGCAACTGCTCTTCGGCAGCAATCTGCAGATCAAGATCGATCGTCAACTTCAATTGCTTTCCGGGAATTGCTTCGGTCTCTCCCAGGCGGCCAACTTCGCGGCCCTTGCTGTCGACCAGCGCCTGGCGCGACCCGTTCTTGCCCATCAGCAGCGTGTTGTACTGGCGTTCGACTCCAGAGATACCCACCACATCGCCTGGGTTATACAACTCAAACGCGGGCTGGTTGAGCATGTCGTCGCTGACTTCACCGACGTATCCGATGATGTGCGCCATGAATCCATTGCGCGGATACAGGCGCCGGTGCGCCATGATGGTATCGAGTTCCGGAAGCTCATTGCGATGCGCTTCGATGAATTGCAACTCGTCGGGAGTGATGTCTTCTTTGAGGAAGATCGGCTGATATTGCGGCATCAACGCAAACCGTTTAATGCGCGCGCGCACTTCGTCGGGATTCAGGTGCAATCCCTGCGCGATGAGGTCGGCATCGGCATTCAGATCGCGAGTGGAGTCGCGCAACAGCAGCGCCGAAAATGACGGATAGTTGTCGACGATGACGCGCCCTTCGCGGTCCAGAATCTTGCCGCGGGGCGCAAGCACGGGAACGTTGCGAATGCGGTTCTTTTCGGCAGCGAGTGAGTAATAGTCGCTCTGCATCACCTGCAGGCGCCACAATCCGTAAGCAAGGATCAGGAAGATTCCGAGAATGATGTACTGCGACGCCGTGAGGCGCATCGCAGGAACCTTTTCGTCGCGGCCAAACATCAGTGGTCAGTGGCCAGTTGCCAGTTGCCAGTAGAGCCGATAAAAGCCTTCAGGCCGCAACGTGTCACTATTCCTCGCTGGAATGAAATCGGATAACTCATATTCTACTGCCTAGGTCCGCTGGTCTGGGAATGGGAGGGGTAACGGAAGTCACGGAACGGCACGGTTTTAAGGCTCGCCAGCGATTGACAACTGACCGCTGCCTAGGTTCGTTGTTTGAACCGGTCGAGCATGAAATACAGCAAAACTCCAATTACCCCGTTTACGATGCCCGCCAATATTCCTTGCGGCAGGCTCCAGTGCTGGGTCGAATTGACCAGTCCGCGGGCGACCGTGAAATAAACTGCCGAGTGCACGAGGTAAAAGCCAAGGGTGACCAGCAAGCGGGCACCGGCATTCTCCAGATCGAGTTTCACGCCAAGAGACGAGGCCCCATACCCCACTACGGTCTTGGCGATGCCATAGATTCCAATCGGGTTATGGCCCAGCAAGTCCTGAAATAATCCGATAACGGCCCCCGTAATGAGCCCTGCAATCGGGTTGCGTCGGGCCATGGCGAAGAAGATCGTGACCAACAGCGGCAGGTCCACGTATGCCGCAAAACCCGGAAAGTACTTGGGCACGTAGGCTTGGACAACCAGAGCCAGCAATGGAACGCCGATCGTGACCGGAATACTGAATCGGTAGACCTCAAGCTGCTCCCCGGATGTGTAAGTGATGGGCACGCTATTGAGGGCTGTTGTTGTCCTGTGGGGGTTGTGGAGTGTCTGCCGATGGCGCAACCGGAACCGGCTTTTGTTCCACGATTAAAGGTTTCGGCGGCTTTTGCTCGCTGGCAGCGGGATTCACCGGCTTCGGCTTCGGGGCCTCCGACGAGTACGATGTAGTTTTTGGCGCTGCTGCACCTGTACTGGTCGGCCTCAGAGCCGAATTGCCGGACGCACTCTTCGCGGCGCCCGCAGGACTCCCGGCAACCGGCGGGTTCGGCTTTGGCGTGGCATTCGCAGGACCGGAAGAGGAGGCGGCCGTTCCGGTGGCCGCCGGCGTTTCCGCCGGTTTATCGGGCACAGACGGCAAGCGCTGCGCCAGGATATCCGCAGCGCGAACTCTCCCCGGACCTTCCGCCACGGCCTGCCGCTCCTGTTTCTCGGTCAGCACCAGTACCTCTTCAAGCTTGGCGAGATTGGCTGCGGGCTTAATCTTGATATCCAGGAACAAGTCTTTGCCGCTTGAAACTCTTGTCACGGTTCCGACTGGCAATCCTTTGGGGAATATCTGGTCGCCGCCGCTGGTCAGCACCGTTTCTCCGGGCTGAACCTGCTCGTCGCTCATGACGCGCTCCAGCATCACCTCGCCACCAGCGGATCCTCGCAGCACTCCTTGCAATCGCGACTTCTCAAGGATCGCTCCCACGCCGCTAGTCTGATCGCTGATCAACAAGACGCGGGACTCGTTGGGCCCGGCCAGCAGAACTTTGCCAACGATCCCGTCTGAGGTGATCACAGCCATGTCAGGACCGATTCCGGAATTTTCGCCCTTATCGATATACACCATCCGCGAAAGATCACTGCCTGCGGTGCCAATGACCTGAGCCGCCACGGTCTTGGATACGAATTGTTCCTTGAAGGAGAGCAGGGTCTGCAAGCGGCGCGCCTGTGCGGCGTCTTCGGTGAGGCGGACCTGTTCGAGCCGCATCTGCTCGATCTGCTCTTTGAGTTGGCGGTTTTCGGCGCGCACTCCACGCAGATAGAAATAGTTGTGCCAGAGGTTGCCCGTCGAGGTCTGTACCCAGACGACGGCCCGTTCGAAAGGAGTAATCGCGCTCGCGGCCCACATGCGGATCAGACGCGTTTCCGCTTTCTCGCCAGCGCCGGTTTTGACCTGTACCGCGAGCCCGAGCACCTGCAAAAACAACACCAATACCAGGATGATCAGGTTGCGGTAGCGGCCGAGGAAGGATTCCATAACTTCAGGGGTCAGGGATTAGGGCTAAGGGGTTCGTTGGATGTTCGCTGGTCCCTGACCTCTGGCCTCTGCCCCCTTTTTCTATTCAATCGATATCTTGCGCAAGAGTTTGAAGTCGCTCAGCATTTTGCCGGTGCCCAGCACCACGCTGCACAGCGGGTCGTCGGCAATCGAGACCGGCAGCCCGGTTTCTTCGCGGATGCGCTTATCCAGATTCTTGAGCAGCGCGCCGCCGCCTGTCAAAACGATGCCGCGGTCGCTGATGTCGGCCGAGAGCTCCGGCGGCGTACGTTCCAGCGCGACGCGGATCGCATTCATGATGGTCGAAACACACTCGCTCAATGCTTCGCGAATTTCTCCGTCATCAACGGTGATCGTCTTGGGCACGCCTTCAATTAGGTTACGCCCTTTGATCTCCATCGTCATCGGCTTATCCAGCTGATGCGCCGATCCAATTTCCATCTTGATCTGTTCCGCGGTACGCTCGCCGATCAGCAGGTTGTATTTCCGCTTCAGATAGTTCATGACGGCTTCGTCCATCTGGTTGCCTGCCATGCGTACCGAACGCGAATAGACAATGCCGCTCAAAGAGATGACCGCGATGTCTGTGGTGCCGCCACCGATATCAACCACCATGTTGCCCGATGGTTCCGTAATGGGAAGGCCGGCTCCAATCGCCGCCACCATAGCCTGCTCGACGAGGTGCACTTCACTCGCCTTCGCGCGATACGCCGAGTCCATGACTGCGCGCTTTTCCACCTGCGTAATTTCTGAAGGTACGCCGATCACGATCCGCGGATGCACCAGCATCTTGCGGTTGTGAGCCTTCTGGATGAAGTAGTTCAACATCTTTTCGGTGACTTTGAAGTCGGCGATCACACCGTCTTTCATCGGCTTGATGGCGACGATGTTGCCGGGCGTGCGGCCCAGCATTTCTTTCGCCTCTTTGCCGACGGCTTCGACTTCGCCAGTGTTCTTGTTGATGGCGACAATCGACGGCTCATTGACCACGATGCCCTTGCCGCGCGCATATACCAGCGTGTTGGCGGTACCGAGATCGATCGCCAGATCGCTGGAGAAAATGCTGAACAGCGACCGTAAGTTGTGGCTGCGCGTGGGGCCTGAATGGAATCCGTTGTTTGACATGACGACTTAGTCCGTCTTTCTCACAATGCTGTCCGGGCCGGAATCGCTCCCGGATCGAACTATAAATTTTTAGGGATAATGGTCATCTCTATTCTACGTGATAACCGCTAACCCTGCTTTCACCAATCACGTTTCAAGGTTTCAAAGTTTCACAGTGCAACCCACTGATACGAATGCTGGCACCCGAAAGACGAAGAACGTTAACCCTGCAACGCATTTAACTTTGAAACGTTGAAACCTTGAAACTTTGAAACCTTCTTCCCGAAAACTGGAACCCTTCTCTACTGGATCACTATCTTTTTCTGCTGCGTATTCACTCCGCCAGCGGCCGTTTGCGCCGTAACCGTGATGACTGCCTCGCCTGAGGGCAGCGGCGGCGTGAAGTAATGAAAGCCTCCATCAGTGGTAACCAGCGGAACTTCACTGCCGTTCACCATGACACGCGCCCCGGTTTGTGTCTTGCCCGTGATTTCAATCACGTGCCCATGCTGAATGAATGGATCCAACTCCAAATCAATCGCCTCGGTTGCTTTTCCGGTGGAGATAATGTTGAAGCGGTTTTTCTCGCTCTCTACCGACTCTTTTCCGGCGGTGTCGTACGACTGCACCATCCAGTAGTAAACGCCCTCGCCGAGATTGGTGACCGTCACTGCAGCCGTGTTCACCTTTTTGTCAACGAGTGTAGAAGAAAAATAGGGATTGCGGGAGATACGAAGGCGGTAACCAACTGCATTCGCCATCGCTGTCCAGGAAAATTCAACATCCTTGATCGGAGCTCCATTGGAGAACAAGGGCGCCATATTGGCAGGGGCGATGGGAGTGGGTGGCCCGATCTCTCGAGCCTTCTCCATGCGCGACTGCTGTCCCTGGAAACTTACCTTTTCCCAGTTTGCCAACTGCACGGTCTCGCCATTGCGCGTGACCTCGCCCGCGCCTTTCTTCATGATGATTTCGTGCTGGTCTGCCTTGGGATCGTTGTGCACCTGCGCCGCCGAGTCTGGAGCGAGCGACGCCGTAGCGCCCGCCACAATCACCTGTGACTTCGAACCTTGGCTATAGGTCGCAGTTGAGAGATCGACCGTTCCAGTGCTTACCGCCACCGCCACGTTGGTCTGCTGCTGATCGTTGGCTGAATTCTCCTGGATCACGATCAGTGAATCCTGCTTCACCGTGTAACTCGTACCATCGTTGAAGACGACCTTGGCCATGCCTTCGGAGCCAGTCTGGACCACGTCGCCCTTCTCGAGTGGAACGTTGTAACCCGCAGCCTCCCAAGTATTGCTGTTTCCCTTCTTCACCCGGACAGTGCCATCGAGAGCGGTGAAGTGAGCCTGCTGTGCTGTGACCGCGCCGGTCCCGGGCGGCGGAGCCATGCCTGCAACTTTCTCCAGTATTTTGTTGGTCGCGTCACCCGCCTTCTGCAACGTGTTCTGGGTGAACTGGGGAAAGGCAACGCGCATCGCGACAAAAGTGATTGCCAGGAAGGCGAGGATCACCAACGCCACACTACGGTAGGTAATCGTGGTCCACGCGATGTGGATCCCCGGTTTGCGGTTGTTGGAGGCCACTTTAGATCGAGATTTCCTGGTGAATCTGTCCTTAAAGAATGACGGTAGCACAGGAAAAACTGAGGAAGCACACGAGAGTCTCTGCCGGAGGTTACCGAAGTGACCGGAGCCTGGAACTGGATCAGGACGATTTCCGGAAGGCGCGAGGTGCTGGAGAGCAAATACGAATCTTTACCGATGACAAACGGACCTCAGCCTACAATCGAGGTCATGAAGTGGGCGATCCTCGTCGGATTGCTGTTTCACACTTGTCTGGCTCTGCCGCAAGAACCCCCCGACATCTCTGCCGAGCAGCACTATCGGCGGCTGCTCGAAAATGAGCAAGTGCGCGTGTATTTGCTGACCCTCCATTCCGATGAATCCGCTTTGGTGCGTCTCCGCCATGGTTTCTTGACCGTGACATTACAGGATGGCGAGATCATCATCTGGGACGAGGGAAAGTCGCCGATCCAGCACTTTCAAGTACATGTAGGGGAGGCTAGCTTTCGGTGCCTGGGCACTTTCTGCGCGACACCACAACTTATCGAGAAAGGTGTCGCTGGCGGTTTTCGCAATGACCGACCGAAAGACTACGGAAACATCACGGTTGAGTTTCTGGACCCCAACGTCGGTTGGAACATGACCCAAGGCGGCACGATCGGCTCGCTGCCTGCGATGTTGCTGGGGGCAGCGCTGGTCCGCGATGTTGTACTCCAGCCTGGCGACTCGTTTCCGGCTCCGGATAAACCGAATGCGCGACTTGTCATTCCAATCTCGGAGGTCGATTTGAAGTGTGGCCCTGGAAATCGAATTCGCAACTCTCCTGGCGAGGTGGCATGGATTGCCGTAGAACAACGGGCGGTGCTGACTAACGCAGGCCGCGATCCGGCGCGTTTCATCATGATCGAGTTGCGCCCGGGAGACCACTCGCTCGCGCCTTCTAGCCCATGACACGGTCCTTAGGGCTCGGCTATTCTTTGTAGTCCTCCTATGGCCACCTCTAGTGTGTCGAGTCCCAGTTCCGATCGCGAACGTAGCTCACTTCTGACAAATGGCATGGCCATCGTCTGGGCCATTGCTCTTGCCAAGTTCATGCTTCACGTCTACTTCAACAATCGCTACGGCTACTTCCGCGATGAGTTTGATTACATGTCGTGCGGCGATCACCTGCAGTGGGGATACGTCGATCAACCTCCGCTGATTCCGTTCCTCACGCACCTCAGCCGCGCCGTACTTGGAGACTCGCTGCGCGCGATTCGATTTCTGCCCGCACTGGCATCGTCTTTGCTGGTCGTTCAGGCCGCAGCGACCGCGCGCCAACTTGGTGGACGTTTCTATTCCCTGCTGCTCACCGCGATATGCGTCGCAGTCGCGCCCCAGTACGTGTCGAACGGAGGCCTGCTCGGTACGAATGCGCTTGAACCTAATCTGTGGCTGGGATGCGCGCAGTTCGTGATGCTTGCGATCCAGAAGGATGATCCGCGGTACTGGATCGGCTTCGGCATCGTCGCCGGTCTCGGGATGGAGGAGAAGTACACCATCGCAACCTTCGGGCTGGGAGTTGTCATTGGTCTGCTGCTCACCGAACAACGACGCACATTTTTCAACAAGTGGATCTGGCTGGGAGGCGTGGCCGCGTTCCTGGTTTTTCTCCCCAACCTGCTTTGGAATATTCAGTACGATTGGCCCTTTGTGCAGTTGATTCGCGCTATTCGCGCCGAAGGCCGCGATGTCGTGTGGGGGCCGTTTGACTTCTTCCTCCAACAATTGATGGAGGTGAATCCAGTTGCAGGACCTGTCTGGATCGCAGGCGTGCTGGCGCTTCTGTTCTGGCGTCCGCTTAAGCCGTACCGCGCACTGGGCTGGAGCTACATTGTCAGCTATCTCGTCATCTACCTGCAGCACGGAAAGAACTACTACCTTGCACCGGTCTACCCGATGTTGTTTGCCGCCGGGGCAGTCGCACTCGATTCCTGGCTTGCCGAGTCGCGCTCTTCCCTCGCATGGCTCAGACCCACGATCGCCTGGAGCATTCTGGTCAACGGCATATATTCGCTCCCGATCACAGTTCCGGTTCTGTCCCCTGAGCACTTTCTTGCTTACACTAAGACACTGCCCGTGAAGCTTCCGATCAATGAGCACTCCCACGCTCGGGCGGCGCTGCCTCAGTGGTATGCCGATCAGTTTGGCTGGAAAGAGATTGCCGGCGAAACGGCCGTTGCCTGGAACCGCATACCAGCGAGTGAGCGTGCCGACTGTGGAATCTTCGCGCAAGACTACGGTCAAGCCGGCGCCATCGATTTCTTCGGGCGCCGCGAAGGCCTTCCCGGCGCGATGAGCGGAGATCGCACTTACTGGCTCTGGGGTCCGCACAACTATTCGGGCAACTGCATGATCGTGCTCGATGACAGCAAAGAAGTTCTGGAACGCTATTGGACCGATGTCGAATACGTGGGTACTTCTGCGCCGAATGAATGGGCGCTTGAACAGCAGATCCCGGTTTTCATCTGCAAGGGAAAAAAGTTCGAATCGTGGTCGGGCAGCGTTTGGCCGCACCTGAAGCGCTGGCGATAATCAAATCTGACACTCTCAGCGAAGTCGGGGAGATTTTCTCAGCGTTCTCAGTGGTCAAAATCTTTCTTGAACCACAGAGTTCGCTGAGGAATTCCGCAGAGAACACCGAGAAAACATCTTCATTTTCTTTCCTTGGACATCAGTCGACACACGGTTTCCACATCGGTAATCGTCGAATCTCCCATATGCTTGAGCGAGGCTAGCGAATGGCTCGCAGCTTCTTCGTTGCCGAAGCCGCACGCATCCTCAACCAGGATCGGCCAGAAACCTAAGTCAGATCCCTGCCGACATGTGGGATCAATCCCAATTTCCAGTGCGATCCCGGCAATGATGAAGCTGCGAATCCCGCAATCGCGCAGCGCGATCTCCAAATAGGTTCCCTCCAAGGCCGACATCGTTATCTTGTCGACGACCCCTTCGCTCGGGAGAGGCTGCAACTCCGGCACGATCTGAAACCCGGGACTTTCGCGCAGGAACATAGGCTTCACTTTTTCCATCGAGTCGACGCGCTGCCAGGCCATCGCGGTGCGGAATTGAAATGCTCCCATCAGTTCTTTCGGCAGAGACATATGGCGCGTGAAGAAGGTACGAATTCCTGCGCCTCTGGCGGAGGTCAGCAGCCGACTAACCTGCTTAGAGATCTCCGGTCCGTTCTTGATCTGATGAACGATGCCGACCTGCATGTCGTAAATGATGAGTGCGGTGTTCTGCGCAGAAATGATTTCATCAAGCGACTGGGGAATCGTGAATCCTTCGAACTCTTGCATGGATGACCTCATCCAAGAATCTATCATCAGCTATGAACGAAGGTTTTCTCGGAGAACTCCGCGGGTTTTCTCCGCGCACTCTGCGGTAGGGTTTTAAACGCTGAGATCGCAGAGGAACCGGGGAGCGAATTGTGGCCGAGGCCGCCTTGCCGCTCCCTCCCTGCAGGTTGTAGCATCAAAAGGTTTGGGCATTCATAGCTCCCAGCTTAAGGAGAAGTCATCATGGCGACTGATACTCTAGCCACCCC
>AP72_2010_repI_A100DRAFT_1000057_pt1 | contig 18775 bp, 11 predicted proteins | sample AmaPasrepliIA100_FD_9193 | JGI IMG/M metagenome (IMG submission 9193)
GCCCGCCAGTCCGGTGCTGTACACTACATAATCCGTGGCGCAATCGGCCTTGGTCACGTCAAACCCAAACTTCGCCGGATAGTTGCCCTGCCCCATGGACGCGCCAGATCCAAGATTCACTGCCCAGTCACGGTGCAAGGAATTTTTATAAGGAGCAGTCTTCTTTTTCTTCTTCGCAACCAGAGCGCTTATCGACGCCGGAACAACATTCACCCGCGCAGCCGACAAGTTCCGCCGATAAATCTGCTGCATAAACCGCGGCTCATTCGCAACCCGCGCATACTCCTCGGCCGTAGTCGGATTCGAGAACACAACGTGACCGTGGCTCCAGTCGGACGGCAGCGATACTCGCTTCTTCACAGGACCAGCGGCCTGCCCCGTCAGAATCCATGCCAATGCCACCAACGTGAATACTCCGGAAAAGTACCCAAGCGAACGCGCGCCAATGCCTCTCATCGTTTCTTTAACTCCGTGGCTCGCACATAGACGCTCGCGAGACCCTAAGGTTCTGCGGGCAGCAACGTTTCCCGTTTATCGAATCCGTCCCGTGTCGCTTGACAGAGTTGCGTTCCGCCCCCGGCGTCAACGCACCCCTGCACAACCGACGAAAATTGGACGTAAACCTCCGTCAGTTGGCTGGTTTGCGGGGAATTTTACTCTTTTCTTCCCCACCCAGCAATCCAGATTTGCGATCCTGCGCCGCCGAACTCCCGTTCAGCGCCTCCCTTCGAGTTTGCATACAATAGTCGGAACCCGTCGGTTTGTGACATCATCAAAGTACAACCCGAACATCAAACTCATCTAGGGGGCTCTGGGACAGACAATTGGACGCATACGAGTCGACAGAAACCATGGATCAAGCAGTGCGCACCAGTGACGTCAGAACTGTACTGACGAAAACAGAAATTCAGCATTTAGCCGTTGAGGGCGGCCAATCGGCTGAGACCCTCATGAACGTCGTTGCCCTCATTGCCAAGCGATTCCGCACCGACGTCTGCTCGGCCTACCTGCTTGAGCCGGATCGCGCCAACCTCGTTCTTGCCGCCACTGTCGGCCTACGCCGCGAATGCATCGGAAACCTCCGAATGGCCGTCAACGAAGGACTTACTGGCCTTGTCGCCGAGCAGGTGCACCCCGTCGCTGTCAGCCAGGTCAAGAATCATCCCCGGTTCAAATACTTCAGCGACTCAGGAGAAGACGCCTACCAATCTTTCCTCGGCGTCCCCCTGATCGATCGTGGAGTGCTCCAGGGCGTCCTCGTCGTCCAGACCATTGAAGCCCGAACCTTCGACGCGGATGAAATTCGTATGCTGACGGACGCAGCTTCTCAGGTCGCTCCCATCGTCAGCGAGGCCCGCACGCTCGATCGCTTCATCGCCCCATTGCAGGAGCGCCTGTGGGAACTGGGCCGCAATCTGTGGTGGAGCTGGGACCACAACTCCGGCGGAGTTTTCCTCGACCTCGATCCTGGCCACTGGAACGATCTGAACCACAACCCAATCGCCCTGCTGGGCGAGACGCCTCTGGCCAAGCTGGAGTCTCGCGCCACCGAGATCATGCTGCACAGCCGCGTGAACTACGCCTATCGCCGCCTGCTCGAGTATCTCGAAGCCGACCGGACCTGGGGCACTCGTCATGCCGGCGTGTTGCGGCCTCATCCTGTCGCCTATTTCTCGGCCGAGTTTGGCCTGCACGAGTCGTTGCCCGTTTATTCCGGTGGTCTCGGAGTGTTGGCAGGCGATCACATCAAGAGCTCCTCTGATCTGGACATCCCCCTGGTCGGCATTGGATTGTTCTATCCGCAAGGATACTTCCGCCAGCACCTCGACATCGGCGGATGGCAGCGCGAGGAATATCTCGAAACCGATGTGACCCAGTTGCCGATGGAAGCCGCGATCGGAAAAGACGGACGCCCTGTGCTCGTCTCCATCGACACTCGCAGCGGCAGCATTCAGGCCAAAGTCTGGCGCGTAAAAGTCGGTCGTCGCGATCTATACCTGCTCGATTCTGACGTGGAAGGCAACGCTCCTGAAGATCGCGAACTCACTTCGCGGCTTTACGGCGGCGATCTCCGCATACGAATCCGCCAGGAATTGTTGCTGGGAGTCGGCGGACTTCGTGCCTTGAAGGCGCTCGGAATCTCTCCCGGAGTCTTTCACCTCAACGAAGGCCACAGTGCTTTCGCGGTGCTGGAAGCGATTCGCATGCGCATGGAAGATGAAGGCCTCACCTTCGAGGCTGCCGTTCCGCGGGTCTCGCGCGAAGTCGTTTTCACCACGCACACGCCGGTTCCTGCCGGGCACGACCGTTTCGATGCCCGCCTCGTCGAAGAGCACATCGGCCCTCTTCGCGAAGCGATAGGCCTCTCGCAGGACAGCTTGCTGGGACTGGGCCGAGAGAATCCTACCAACTCCGACGAACTCTTCTGCATGACAGTCCTGGCCCTGCGGCTCTCGCGACGCGCCAATGCAGTCTCCGCTTTGCACGGAGAAGTCTCGCGCGCCATGTGGACCGGCCTCTTCAAAGGCAAGCCGGAAGACGAGATTCCAATCGGGCACATCACCAACGGCGTCCACGTGCCCTCGTGGCTCGCTCCACAAATGTTCCGCCTCTACGACCGTCACCTCGGCACCGACTGGCACAATCGCGGCAGCGAGGCCAAAATCTGGCTGGGGATCGAAAACGTCGACGACGGAGAACTCTGGGAAACTCACCTCAACCTCAAATCCCAACTCATCGAGTTCGTTCGCCGGCGCGCTGTCGCGCAAGCCGAGCGCCGCGGAGAATCACTCGAAGTCCTTGAGCGCCTGGAGCGGGTATTAAGCCCGGATGCTCTAACCATCGGCTTTGCGCGCCGATTCGCCACTTACAAACGCGCGAATCTCATTCTGACTGACATCGAGCGGCTCGCTTCGATGGTCAATGATCCCAATCGTCCTGTGCAGTTCGTATTCGCAGGCAAGGCCCATCCGCTCGACGAGCCCGGCAAGCGTATGTTGCAGCAGATCGCCGAGCTCATGCGCGATCCGAAGTTCCGCGACAAATTCGTCTTCGTGGAAGACTACGACATCAACGTCGGCCGCCACTTCGTACAGGGNGTCGACGTATGGCTCAATAATCCTCGACGGCCCCTCGANGCCTCAGGCACCAGCGGCCAGAAAGTCGTCCTCAATGGCGGCCTCAACCTTTCGGTTCTCGATGGATGGTGGGCCGAGGCCTATGACGGCGCGAACGGTTTCGCCATCGGGAGTGGCAAGACTCACTCGAACATGAATGTCCACGACTCCCGCGACGGCGAAGACCTGATGCGCACGTTGCGCGACGAGGTCATTCCGCTCTACTACCAGCGTGATCGCGACGGCTTGCCGCGAGGCTGGATCAAACGCATGAAGCGCACGATCCGCACCCTAGGCTGGCGGTTCAACGCCGACCGCATGGTCATGGACTACACGCTGAAGTGCTACGTGCCCGCCGCCGGAGGCACATCGAGTGATATGCGCGCTAACACCTAAGTGAGGGAAAAGAAAATCCTGGCGGAGAGGGAGGGATTCTCTTAACGCCATTTTCGTTATCTGACTGTGATCCCCTACAATTCCGCGAGAATAGCCTGCTATTCAGCGGATTACAAACAATTTCATTCGTGGACTGTAGTTTCTCCTTTTCGCTATAGTTCCACGGAAACTGGTATCAGCGGTATCAGGCATCGCTGGGGAAGCCTAGCTTTCCGGAGTTCGATTTGACAAACTGCTCAGAGCTGAACTATCAGATTCGCTGACGGATTGCTAACTAGCGCAAGTCAAGTCGAACCGATCACGCTTGGGGCTCGCCCGACGAGAATAGCGAGACGTATGGGGCCAACGGTCCTTATCCTGGGAAGTTCATGCGGTGCATTAGATCCAGAATGCGTGGTTCAGAGCGCAAGTCATCGAATCGGGGATCAACCTTCAGCAACGTCATCCATTCCCCGTGTTCTTGATAGCCAGTTTCCAGCCACTGAAGGGCTTCGTCCTTATCGCCGAGAGCAGCGTAGATTCGGGCTACGAAGTAAGCGCTCACATGTGACCTTCCCATCAATTCCTGCAGAATCGCTTGCGCCCGGTCTCGATCCCCAAAGGCAGCGTAGCCTTCTCCAAGTAATCCGGTGGGAACGGTCGCGCGCTGCGAAAGGGCCGCGCAATGCTCCAATGCGGTCACAGCCGTGGCAAACTCACCTTTGGCGAGATGCGATAGGCCAAGCCAAGCAAGCGCCTGCACGGAGTTCGGATCCAATTCCAGAGCCTTCCTACAGTTCTCGATCGCCAGATCAAACCGCCCCCCACTCCAGTAAACAAAGCCTTGGCCAAAGCGGATGTTACTCCAGTGTGGTTCGAGACGGGTGGCTCGTTTCAACTCCGTGTAGCCTTCTTCATACCGGCCCATCATGCCCAGGCACATCCCGAACCAAAGGTGGGTCGTGGCGTATCGCGGATTCAGGTCGAGGGCGCGTTCAAACTCGTTCTCCGCGGCAATGATGTCAAAATCATAATGAAACCTCGCCCACGCCAGAGAAGTGTGGGCTTCACCCAGGCTGCGGTCAAGTTCAAGCGCCTTGCGCGCCAAACCGATGGCCCGGCCGCAGCCTTCTCCTGGAGGCACGAGCCCCCATAGCCCCATGATGGACAAGGCATCGGCGAGGCCGGCATATGCTGGGGCGTAGCACAGATCCTTGGTTATCGCCTGATGCAGACACTCGACCGCCCTCGGAAACCCGTCTCGGCTGCGCTGATTCGAATAATGACGGCCCTTGAGATAGGCCTCGTATGCTTCTGGGTCGACAGTCTGCACGCGGGCGAGTTCGGTTCGCTCGCTGGGAGTGAGTTTGACCCGCACTTCGCGCGCGATAGCGTGAGCGACTTCAGCTTGCAAGGTGAGGACGTCACTCAAATCGCGTTCGTAACTTTCCGCCCAGAGATGTGCTTCCTGCTGCGGATCGATGAGTTGAGCCGTGATGCGCACGCGTGCACCCGCGCGCAACACGGTTCCTTCAACAATTGTGTCCACTTCAAGCTCGCGTGCAATTTCCCGCAGCGGTTTGCGGGCTCCCTTGTAAAGAATCGACGAAGTACGCGAGACGACACGCAATTCCCCAATCTTGGCCAGAGTCGTGATGAGAGCTTCCGTCAAGCCTTCGGCAAAATACTCCTGTTGGGGATCACGCGACAGGTTCTCCAGCGGCAAGACAGCCAGCGAACGAAACTTTGGACTCTCCAGCTCAATGGTTCCAATGAATCGGTAGCCGCGCTTGGGCAGAGTTTCGATGTAGCGTGGAGTATCGGCCGTATCCCCGAGCGCTTCGCGGAGACGCTTGATGGCATTGTTGATGCCGTGGTCGAAGTCTACGAATGTGTCGGCCGGCCAGATCTGTTGCCGCAGTTCCTCACGGGGAACGACCTGTCCTGGATACCGAATCAACATCTGCAATATCTGAAGGGGCTGTTCCTGCAGTCGCAGCTTGGTGCCTCGGCGGGACAACTCTCCTGCGAGAGTGTCAAATTCCAGATCACCGAAGCGAACCACGCGTCCTTTAGCGCTCGTGCTCATCGGCGAGTTTCATTGCTTCCAGCGCGCTTGCTCCTTCGGATACAGGCTTAATGGGCTATTCTTCGCTAGACGAGCCTACATCCGTAGGCCGACTTGGCGTTCGATTTTCTGAAACCTTGGATCGTCACGAATGGTATCTAGGAACGGCCAAGTCCTGAGAAATACGAGATTCGTCTCGCGGCCTTCGCAGGCCTTTTCCAGCTTCTCGATCGCCTGGTCATACTTCCCCAGAGCGGCATAAACAAACGCCGACGCCATAGAAGGAACGTACGATGTCAAGGCATCTTGTTCCAATGCATTCAACATCTTCCAGGCCTTTGCCGGTTCGCCCGAGTTGGCCTCTACCCAACCGATAAAGGCCTTCTGATAGGACACCATCCCACCCAGTGCTATACCGTTTTCATAGGCCTTAATTGCATCGGAAGGCCGTCCGGTCTGCGCGTAAGCAGTCCCGAGAACGAGATAAGACAGAGTCATCTCGGGGTCGACCTCGATGGCAGTGTGCGCCTGCGTGATGCACTGATCATATTGACGCGCAAGCAGGAGCACGAAGCCCAACGCGGCATTGAGAGTCGCGGACACGGGATCGCGGCTTAAGGCTTCCGTAGCTTCGTTGATCGCTTCACTGTAGCGACCTGATTCCACCAGAAAATAGGAATAATGGTAATGAGAGATGGGGTAATTCGGATTAAGCTCGATGGCGCGTTTGTATTCTTTCTCGGCCGCGCTCCAGTTCCAATCGTAGGTGTGCAGGATGAGGCCCAAAACGGCATGGGCCTCGGCCAGATCTGGGTCGAGTTCTAAGGCCCGGAGTGCGGCGGACCGAGCCTTCGGGTAAGCTTCGTTGGGGTCAACCGAGCCGTAGTAACAAGGCACGGCCAGGCACTGCGCCAGTTCGGCATATGCAGCCGCATATTTCGGATCCAGCTGGACGGCCTGGCGCAGATATTCGATGCCGCGTCTGAAGCCCTCTGAGCTCCTCTTTTCGCACCATCGCCTGCCCCGTACGTAAAGGTGGTACGCCTCGATGTTTTCTGTGTACCGTTTCACCAATCGATGTTCGGTTTCTCCCGTCATTTTCAAGCGGAGTTTACGCGACACTTCGCAGGCAATGCTGTCCTGCACGAGGAACAACTCCGTAAGGTCACTGTCGTACTGGTCGCCCCAGATTTCTTCACCGCTTTCCGCTTCGAGCAGGTCGACATGCAATCGTAGTTTGTTGCCGCGTTGCCAGATCCTGCCGCTCAACACGACCCCCACATCCAGCTTTCGCCCGATGCCAAGAGGATCCGCGACCCCACCCTCTACCCGGGCAGCACTCTTCCAAGAGATCACGCGCAAGTTGGGAATCTGGGACAGGCTGTGCGTTATGCTGCCCGGAATGCCTATAGCGAGGTACTCCGTATCCGGATCCGAGCTTGCGGTTTCAAATGGAAGAACGACGATGGAATCGATCGCGGAGTTACCGATCCGTGTGACCGTGATCTTTTCGTCTAGTGGCGCGATGAAGCGGTAGCCCCGTTTGGGCAGGGTTTCGATGAAGAGTGGCGTTTCCGCTGTGTCGCCGAGTGCCTCGCGCAAGCGTTTGATTGCGTTGTTGATGCCATGGTCGTAATCGACGAAAGTGTCCGAAGGCCAGATCTTCTGTCGTAGCTCTTTGCGGGTGATGATGTTTCCTGGTTGATCGAGTAGAAGACACAAGATCTGCAGAGGCTGCTCCTGCAGACGGATCCTGACCCCGTCCTTACGCAGTTCGCCCGCCCGCTGATCGAGTTCGTACATCCCAAACCGAACGACTAGATCTGAGGACCGCGATCCCCCCATACAGTCCCCCCAAGTGGCGCAAAGAGTGTAGCACCAGCCGCTTACGGACTGTAGCGCAGAATTTCCGAAGTTTGGCGCTAAGGTCCGGGTGCCAAGTGGGTGGAGTTTCTGCGCAATGGCTAACCCCGGGGTTNTGGCTCTAAAGACGCGTAGGATATGAATTCAGATGCGGTGTGACGGGTAGTTCAGCCTTTGCAGCAATTGGTCGAACCGCCTGTCAGAGCGCAGAGGGTCGAACCACGGATCGGTAGCAAGATAGACGACCCAAGCGGCCCGTTCCTGAAACGCGCGTTCCAGCCACCTGAAGGCTTCATCTACCTCACCAAGGGCAACATAAATTTGAGCTATGAGGCAGGAGTCTACATACCTGCGTCTACCAAGCTCTTGCAATTGGTGCAAAATTTGCTCCGCGTCTCCCGTTCGTCCAGCGCGAGCGTATGCATATCCCAAGTCTGCAATGAAGAACAGCTGCGTACCGAATGAAAGCTTAACGGCCTCTTGGGCATAGGTGATGGCGGTGTCAACCATCCCTTTGCCGATATAGCACCGTGCGCGGCCCCACAGCCCTGCGGCGAAATTAGGATCGAGGTCGAGAGTTTTCTCGGTTTGCTCGATCGCCTGGTCCCATCTTCGCCCGAGCCATGAAATCCCAGCATAGCTTGTTCCTATGATCAGCGACAAAGGTTCGAGCTGAATGGCATGTTTGAGTTCGGCAAAAGCTTCTTCAAATCGGCCCATGACACCTAGACAGTGGCCATACGACTGATGTGCAGTGGCGTACAAAGGATTTTCTTGAACCGCGAGCTGAAACTCCCGTTCCGCCGAGCACAAGTCCCAGTCATAATGCATAATGGCCCAACCTAAGGAAGTCCGGGCTTCTGCTGTTTCCTCAATCTTCAGCGACTTGAGTGCTGCACTCTTAGCCTTACCGCAGCCTTCAGTAGGAGACGCAAAACTCCAAAAACCTGCTCTCCCGGCACAATCTGCCAGTCCTGTGTGGGCTGCGGCGTAATTCGGCTCCTTCTCTATCGCGTGCTGAAAGTAATCTATTGCTTTGTTGAGATCTCCCGAGGTGCGCTTATTCCAGTGATGGCGCCCTTTGAGATAGGCTTCATATGCCTCGGGATCGATGGAGCGGGCCCGATCAAGTTCTATTCGTTCTTCTGGGCTGACCTTGACTTGGACCTCGCGCGCGATGCTACGCGCGACTTCGGACTGCAATTCCAGCACATCACGCAAGTCCCGGTCGTAGGTTTCCGCCCAAAGGTGTGCATCGAAACGTGCGTCAATGAGTTGGGCAGAAATCCGAACTCTCGGTCCGGCCCGCATTACCGTTCCTTCCACGATTCCGTCCACCTGCAGTTCTCGCGCGATCTCACGCAGTGGCCGGTGTACTCCCTTGTAATGCATGGCCGAAGTTCTTGATACCACATGCCAAGCGCTTATCTTGGCCAGGTTCGTGATCAACGCCTCGGTCATACCATCAGCAAAGAATTCCTGGTCGGCATCGCGGGAAAGATTCTCCAGCGGGAGTACCGCTAGCGACTGAATGCGATTCAGGGCGGCTGGTGTCGCCACCTCTGTCTTGCCTACAAAGCGGTATCCACGTCGTGGCAGGGTTTCGATGTAACGCGGCGTTTCGGCCGTATCCCCCAGCGCCTCCCGCAAACGTTTGATGGCGTTGTTGATGCCGTGGTCAAAATCAACGAAGGTATCGGCTGGCCAGATCTTGTGCCGCAACTCATCCCGCGTGATGATTTCGCCTGGTCGCTCCAGCAGAATTCGGAGAATCTGGAATGGTTGATCCTGAAGACGGATGCACTCGCCTTCCTTACGCAGTTCTCCCGCCTGTTGGTCGAGTTCGAAACACGCGAAGCGAACAACGGCATGCGAAGACCGGGATTCCTCCATGCACGCCCCCAGTTACGGCCATGAGAGTTTAGCACCAGCCGGTTACCACCCACAGCCCCGGGATCCCCTGCTTCGATGACTGTGGAGAGTTATAAGAGCACTGGAGGAGCGAGCCGTGGGATTTACTCGCCTTCACGTATCTGCGATAACACCACGCAACCTGGGGTGAGGTCCGGGGGTGGACTTCAAGGCGCAATCCCAGGCAGGCGCGTTCCGCACATCGAGAGGGACGTCTGCCGTCAGTTTCCCCAACAGCGCGATTACAAATCTCGCAGGAGAATCGTTATGAACACCAACTTGTTACGCAGTCTGTTGGCGCTGGGATTGGTCCTGGCAGCCACTCTTATGCCCTGTCAGGCGAACGCGGCTCAATGTTCTACGGCCTCGACTTCGGGAAATTGGGCCTACACCTACAGTGGAACCATCTTCACGGCCAGCGGACAGCTTCCACTGGCATCCGTCGGCCACTTTCACCAGGACGTATCGGGGAATATTACGGGCAGTCAGAACCGCAGTGTGGCTGGCCAATCCGGTCTCGAGGATATCTCGGGAACGAATTCGGTCTCTGGTGATTGCACCTCGTCCTTCACCATCAATGTGCTGGTGAACGGGCAGTTGCTGCGCACCGCTCAGTTGGCTGCGGTTTATGACAACAGCGGAAACCATGTGCGGGCGATCTTTCAATCTTTGAGCTTGCCGGATGGAACGAACCTCCCGGTGGTAATCACGATCGATGGAAACAGAGTTACTTCAAGACAGTAAATGCAAAGGCAGGGCGTAAGTCCTGCCCGCATTTTTCCTCAAGAGGAGGTATCGCCATGAAGAAGGCTATTTACTTGCTGATCCTATTGGCAGCGCCCGTCACCGCACACAGTCAGTCTCAACTTCGCACTGAACCGGGCTTTGAGAGGCCACAAACAATAACCGCCAACGCAATGGAGAACGGCAGCCAGATCCTGGTTCGTTGTGGTAATCCGAGCTCCAAGGTATACACCATTGCCGATGGACTGAAGCTGATTGGCAGACTACGCCCCGCGGTGCTCCTCATTTCTGGTCTCTGTCACGAAAACGTCGTGATCAGCAGCCTGGACCGAGTGACGCTACAGGGAAATCCAACTGCGACCATTGACGGTGGAACAGATCCCAATGTCGGCACGGTCGAAATTGCAGATTCGCAAAGTATCGTGCTGAGCAACCTGACGATCACTGCAGGCGGAGAAGGGGTCGGTTGCTTCGGACAAAGCCTTTGTCGGCTCAACCAAGTGACCATCCAGAACAGTCTGGCCGACGGCGCCGCAGTGGGGGCGAGGGCGCATATGCAGATCGCAGACTCCATAATTCAGAACAACGCAACTGTCGGTTTGTCGATTGGCGCTGGTTCGGCTAACTTCTTTGGCGGTTCCATTACGAGCAACGCCGCTGACGGTGTGTCCATGAGCGGTGGCGGTTTCCTCGGCATCGCCTCAGGAGACCATATACCGAATGTCACGATAACCAACAATTTAGGAAATGGCATCACCGCCGGGCAGCAGAACAGCATCGCCATCAAATCCGCGGACATTCGTGGTAACGCAGGGGATGGCGTTTCATTGCAGGGTGGATCGTCGCTACGAATTGCGGCGAGCAGCATTACGAATAACGGCGGCCATCAGGTTCGCATCGGGGATCTCTCGTTCGTGCGCTTTGTAGGTTTCGCCAACAGCATCAGTGGGGCGAACGCACCCGATGTGATTTGCGATCCGATGTTCTCCGCCACTCGAAACCTCGCCAACCTCACTGAGACAACGACCAATTGCCCAGCAGAGTTGCCGACACTACCGTAAGACGGCTCCCCGTCGAGCCGGCAACAAGAGCCACCAGAACGTTACACATGAAATCGCACAAGGAGAGATTGCGATGCTTCGCTTCGTTGCATTAACAATGCTGATCCTATCCTCGATCTGGGCATCGGCTAATCCGACCCCAGTTATAGATTGCGATCGAGGTCAATCGCTGAACCGAACCCTTGACCGGATGGCTAAATTCGAACCTGCCACGGTGAGATTCAGAGGAACGTGCACGGAGTATGTCGTTATAGACGGATTCAACAACCTGACACTTACCGGGATGGATGGAGCAACCATACAGCAACCGGCCAGCGACCCGTCAACCGGCCCCATCTATGTATTGTCCGTCAAAGCTTCTCGCAGCGTCGCTCTTTCCGGATTTGCTGTTCATACACGACCCTCGGCCTTTTCGGGAATCGGAATCGGCAAGGGCAGCACCGACATTCTGGTCAAGAAAGTGACCACCGACGGTTCATGGGGAATCGTCGCGTACGAATCAAGCCAAGTCTGGCTGGTACAAGTGAACGTCAACATCACAGCCGGATACGCCGCTGTTTCGGCCTTTGACAAATCTGATGTCCACGTCGTGGACGGGCTACTGCAGCGACCGGCAGACTCAGGATTCTATGCCGGTCTCCTGGTAAGTTCGGGCCACGTCACGATTCAGGGTATGACAATTCGTGATATGCAGCAGAGCATCGTTGTGAACGATAGCGGAAGCGTCGACCTGGTGAACTTCGATCCGACGGCATTGGGGGTTGACGTAGTGATTGATAATCCGTCTGGCACAAACTTCAATGGCGTCGTCGTAAGTGATGGCTCTTCGCTCAACCTGAACAGTGCCAAACTCCGAATCTCGAATCCTGGACAGTCCTGGGGCGGCGACACCGGCGGAGTTTTGGTCACCAATGGCTCGACCTTGACCGGAGGCTTTAACCTTAGCGTCGCTGGTAGTCAAGGCCAGGGCGTGATCGTGAGCAATAACTCTCACGCACAATTTGCGGGTTCGAGCGTTACCGGCAGCGGTCACGGAGGACTGGTCGTGCTCAACCTATCCACCGCCGGTGTCGACTCCAGTAGTCCTTTGACCACCATCAGCGGGAATGGGACGGACTTGTTCTGCGATTCAAGGTCGCAGATCGCTGGCGCATTGAACGTCGCGAATGCGAATACCGTACAGTGCAACAACATCCTTGGGGACACGTACGAGAATTTGCCGTAAGAAGCTGGCTTGATTAGGAAGCATTGACTCGCAACGGGGTAGGTTCCGCTTGTGAGACCGACTCCGAATCCGGATTTATCAGGATAAAGATTGATGATTCGTCGGTTCTGGGAAGATGTATGATGTGCGGCCAGAACCCGGCAACTGACCGACGAGTCATATCCGCCATAAATACTCGCAAGGAGGGTTTATGAAGCTGATCAGCCTCGCCGGGTCCATTCTGTGCTTGTTTGCCTTGTCCTTGGTCGCGAGTAGCCAGAGCAGCAGTGTCTCTGGCGATATTCGGGGGACGATTACTGATTCCTCCGGTGCGGTCCTCGCGAAAGTTACTGTCGGTGCGACCGAACACCAGACCGGACTGCAGCGAACCTCTACTAGTGATACAACCGGTCAGTATCGCCTGACTGGCCTGCCGCCAGGATCCTATGAACTCACCGCCCAACTCCCTGGATTTGCGACTGGGGTTCGGAAAGAAGTCGCTGTCGCGCTCGGGCAAACGATGATCATGGATTTTCAGCTGAAAGTATCCTCGGTCGCGGTGAAAATCGAGGTGAGCGATGTGCAGTCACTGCTGCAAACAGACCAAGGAAGTCAGATCAGCAGTGTACCTGCTCTGTATATAAGTAACCTGCCGATTGATCGTCGCGACTACCTTAGTTTCACTCTGCTGATGCCCGGCGTTAGCAATGCCAACGTGATGGCCAACAATGCGGACTTTCGAGTGAAGCAGACGCCGCAGAGTGGTTTGTCGTTCTATGGGAGCAATGGGCGTGGCAATAGCATCACGGTGGATGGTGGCGAGGCCAATGACGATGCGGGTGGCGTGCGCCTGAATGTCAGCCAAGATTCGGTGCGGGAGTTTCAGATCAACCGCAGCAATTATCCCGCTGAGTTGGGTGGCGCGAGCGGCGCCTCCGTCAATATCGTGACTAAGTCTGGAACCAACACTATCCATGGCAGCCTGTACGGTTTCTTTCGAAATGATGCGATGGATGCTCGCGATCCATTCGCCTTTCTACCCGCGCTCGCACCCGACCCGACTTTTTCGAATTTCAATCTCACTTCCCAAGGCACGCCGGTAAAGAACTCTCTGAATCGGCAGCAGTTCGGTGGCTCTCTAGGTCTTCCCATCCGAAAAGACAAGACGTTTCTGTTTGTGGGGTATGAAGGCCTACGCTCGGATGCCGAGGATTCTGTACCGCTGCTGACTCGAAGCAGTATTTTTGGACCGACGTCATCTCAACAGACGATTAACACCAAGCTCTTAGGTCTCGGCAGCAGCCAAGTTCCCTGCCTCAGCGGCCCCGTAGGCGAAGCAGTAGCGGCAGAATTGCCCCCTCCCTATACAAACATGACGACGCTGCCTGCCGATTTTTGCGCCGCGGTCCTCGGCGGTGCACTGACAGTAAATCCAGCGAGCAGTCCCCTCGATGCCTTCGTCGTCAGCCAGATTGAGAAGGATGGCGGGTTGTTTCCATTTCCGGTTCGGCAACATGAGGTGTCAGCTCGTCTCGATCATTACTTCAGTAATCGAGACCAGGCAGCTTTTCGCTACAGCTTCTCGCATCTGGAAGAATCGGACCCCGATGTGCAGGCCCTGATTGGCTTCTCGCGCGGTTCGTCAGTTCTGAATTGGGACAGCACTATGCAAGGATCCTGGTTTCATCAATTCAACGCAGGTGTGATCAATGAAGCGCGAGCGCAGTGGAACTGGTATCAGTTCAACGTGGATACAAATGACAAGGGCGGGCCGGGTTTGGATGTGCAAGGTTACGGATTTTTCGGCCGTGGCATATTTTTGCCCAGCCATACCACGGCGCGACGCTATGAGTTGACGGACAATATAACCCTGGTTCGCGGCCGCCATTCCATGCGGACAGGATTTTATGAACTGATCCGTGGCAACAACACAGTCTCCGATACATTCTTCGCCGGCCGCTTCGAGTTTCTCGAATTACCTGGATTTCTGCTTAGTCCTTGTCTCTACGCACCACCAGCGTGTGGTCTTGACGCCACGACGCGTGCGAGTGCGATCAGCACCTTGCAATCGTGGGGATTCGGATTACCGGCTTTTTATGAACAAGGCTTCGGCAATCCCCAGTACGCCCGTACCAGGCCGTTTACTGCGGCTTACTGGCAGGATACGTGGCAAGTGCGTCGCGGCTTGACCCTGAACTACGGTCTCCGCTACGAATTGGATTCTCAGCCTGAGCCCCTTAACACATATACCAAAAATTTCGGGCCGCGTGTCTCGTTCGCATGGGACCCGTTTAATGATCACCGCACCGTCATCCGCGGCGGCTATGGAGTCTTCTTCTCGCCGATTTACTTTCAGATTCCCGACGTTGTGAAGACGCTGGGAAATATCAATGACACCCGGCAGATCGCCAACACCCTGGTCAGTATCTTTGGTGTGCCGGGAAGTTCAAATCCTTACCAGAGCTCGCCTGCGATCTACCGGGTCATGTTCGCGCAGGGAAAGATCCTGTGCGGTACACCGGCGGCGGGCCACAACTCGTGTATCACAGCGGATGACCTCGCAGCTCCGCCAATCAGCCTGCAAATCACGAATAGTGGTCAATTACCGCCCGGGACAGTGCTGTTCTTTGGACAGTCAGGTTACCGGAATCCGCAATCCCAGCAGGCATCGTTCGGTATCGAGCGCGAGATAGGGAGAGACTTTACGATTTCGGCGAATTATATTTACGTGCATACGACACACCTGCCTTGGGCGATCGATAAGAACCTGCTCCCTGGGGCGCCGTTCACGACGGATCCAACCACCGGAGCTTCATTCCAAGACTGGGGCGCACCCGAATGCTCGACTCCCAATCTCTGCTTCGCCGATCCCACACGCACGATTCTGCAAAACAACGAATACGCCTCCGTAGCCAACGCCGTCTATCACGGCGGCATTCTGGAATTAAAGAAGCGCTTCTCGAACCGCTTTATGCTCCTGGCGAACTATACCTACAGCAAAGCGATCGATGATTCCACGGATTTCAACAGTGACTACGCGGCCTTCAACGAAGTGGACTTGCGAGCGGACCGCTCAGTTTCTGATTTCGATCAGCGGCACAAAGTGGTGCTGGCAGCCGTGATCGAAAGCCCGTGGCAGAGCACGCCTATCCTCTCTGGTTTTGAACTTTCACCAGTCATCAGCTATAACAGCGGCCATCCTTTTAATCTGCTGGCTGGAGCTGACGTTAACGGTGACAATCACTTTACTAATGATCGTCCTCCTGGCGCTCCTCGCAACACCGGACTCGGCCCGGAATATGTTTCATTCGACATGCGGCTGAGCTACACGCTTAAGCTAGGGGAAGGTCGCTCCCTCCGCTTTGTTGCGGAATCATTCAACCTCACCAACCGAACGAACTACGGAAGGGTAAACAACATCGTGGGTAACCCCTCTTTTATAGAGCCTCCGTTTCGAGTTCATGGAAGCGCGAATCTAACTCCGAGTCAGCCGCTAGGTTTCACGTCGGCGATGCCTAAGCGCGAGATCCAGCTTGGTGTTCGCTTTGATTTCTGAGTGCTCAAGCGAGTCGGTCTCTATTGCTGTTGGAGCGATGATGGAGACAGCGGCTTTTGCAGAATCGAACTATGCCTTGGGTCATTCCGCTCATGCACTTGCGCGGCTGAATCAGCAGGGGCAGATATTCACTGCTTTCAGGCGGCTGTTCTTCCTCGCCGACTGTCGTGCCAAAGGGCCCGTCACATTCACGGCGACTTCTGTTACCCAGTCCTTCACAGGCCGCTTGTCTTCTAACACCTTCATTGATTCACCAGCTTTGAGACTGGAAGAAGCGTTCATTTCAATCTTCAAGAAGACTTGGCCCTCAACGTCTGACTGCGGCTGATGCCCTCATTGCTTTCGTTACATTCTGTAAGATCGGGGTAATCAACACGCGGTAGACCGCCTCGTTCTGGTTTACAGCTGCAATTTCATTACCCGCCTTCGTTTCGTCAACAGCCCATTCCAAGATCGTGAATGCATTGTTGACGAGATCCTTCATGGTGTTCGTCTCGGTCTCGTCAAGAAGCCTCTTGAGGTCCCCGACACGTTGCTCCGAAAATTCAAAATTGAGTCTCATAGTTCTTTCTCCAAGAGGGGAGAGGTTTAATTGAATGGTTAGGCTATACTCAATAAATGAGTATATAAAGCTCATTTTATACTCATTTTTCTTAACCCGCGGATCCCTGGTATCACACAGTAGTTGTGCAGATGTTAATAACCTTACCTTGTTTAAAATCTATGGCTTACATAGTCTTAGACCCTTTGATTTCCTTAGAGATTGGCTGTTGCGTGGGCGATGGAACGCGCCGCGAATACAATACGATCACGGTTCCGATTGCGAATCACGACAACAACCAACACTCGTCAAACGAGAACATTAGACTGCAAAATCTTTGGGGCGGTATTGAGACAATGGCGGCCCTAATGCGGATGGAAGGACTAGATGTACATTTCTGCCTTGCATCCTTGCTGATTCGGCCGCTACGGCGAGAGGTTCACTGATTGTGGAATTCGAGAGCAAGTCGGTGGCTACGGGANTTTGATGCTCTCGCGCGGAGGTGGGTTAGTCGCGCCTAGGGATCAAAGTCTGAATGAGTTTGGGAGANACTGCCTGCGTGGCTTATTTCTGATTGCGGTTCTTCTTACGGTTCTCGTTCCACCATTTCAATTTGGCCGTTCTTCGTGCTAGATCGGCACATTCTGGAGAGCAGTGTGTTTGACGTTTCGCATTGTCTGCCTTAGAGAAATACGGCGCTTCGCAGAGAGGATTCGCACAGTGCAGCATCAGCTTATGATTGACTTGCAACCGGTAGATGGCCGCTTCAAACAAGCGCGACGGCCAGCCATTTCTGGAGCAGTGATCCGCTGCATATCGCCACCATTTTCCGGTTTCCCCATTGAGTTGGGGGCGGCACCATCAAGCAGACGTAGCGCCTTCCTGCTCGTGGCGCTGGCGGTTTGATCGCGGAAGGATTTCGAAGCGGTTCTTTCAAGTAGACATCCGCGTTTTTACGCCATTAAACTCTGAAAAAATCGGAGGATGCCATGAAACTCACTCGCGTCATATTCATGTGTGTCCTGATGACAGCTGCGATTGCAGCTGTGTCGCAAGAACCGGCTAGCCAATTGTCGAAGTCAGGTTCACCCCGAACGAAGGTGGTGCTGCTTGGCACGGGCACGCCCGTCCCCGATCCTGACCGGTCTGGTCCTGCGACTGCCATTGTTGTGGACGATGCTGCATACATTGTTGATATGGGACCGGGTGTTGTTCGTCGTGCCAAGGCGGCTGTTCTCAACAGGCACATAAGTGCCCTCGAACCCGCGAATCTGAAAGTTGTTTTTGTAACGCATCTTCACTCGGATCACACAGCCGGCTATTCGGATCTCATCCTAACCGGATGGACCGCCGGTCGGCGCACACCCCTCGAAGTGTATGGTCCGACTGGACTGCAAACGATGACCGAACACATCTTGCAGGCGTACCGAATTGACATTCAAACACGTACAAATTCAGAAGGAGACCAGCGCCGTAACCCAGAGGGCTGGAAGGTTAACGCGCACGAGATCAAGCAAGGAGTTATCTACAAAGACTCGAAAGTTACCGTCAGTGCCTTCCCCACGAAGCATGCGATGGAGAGCTACGGATATCGATTCGACACTCCAGATCGCAGCGTCGTAATCGCGGGTGACACCAGCCCCACGGCGGAGACGGTCAAGGCATGCGACGGATGTGACGTTCTAATCCACGAGGCAAGGGCGGAAGAGATGTATGCCAAGCTACCGGAAGATCGCCGCTCGTTTGGTGCAAAGAATCATACGACCTCAGAACAGCTAGCAGAGTTAGCGAACAAAGCCAAGCCAAGATTGCTCATTGTGTATCATGCCTGGATTTCCTGGTGGCCGGATCTCGCACCCTCAGACAAGCCAATTGTGCTGACCACCGGCGAGCTTCATTCCACACCCGATGTGCTCCAGAAAGAGATCGGGCCGCGATACTCAGGCAATTTCGTCATCGGGAATGATCTCGACGTGTACTAGGATCCGGATGCGTGCACCATGAGTATCTTTATTCTGTTTCTTTACCGCGGAAATTGCGAAAGCGGTAAGGAGCACATGGGCTAGCCGATCGCCGTTGAAAAATCTAACAAGTCCCTGGACACAATCCTGACAACGATCGCCATCTTCATTCTGGTGTGTGCGTCAACTGGCATTGGTATTGAATTGGGTAGTTTCCTCGGCAATATTGGGCGATGATGCAGATGCTCAATTAAGTCCTAGGGAACAACAACTCGGATCGCAGATGTCTTGCTACTCTCTTGGCCGGAAATATCGACTGCTGTCGCCGCGTAGAAATAGGTGCTGCTATTGGCCACTGTGGAGTCCGAATACAGG
>AP72_2010_repI_A100DRAFT_1000058_pt1 | contig 18759 bp, 41 predicted proteins | sample AmaPasrepliIA100_FD_9193 | JGI IMG/M metagenome (IMG submission 9193)
TTCCAATTCTCATATCAATTTTGATTTTCGTTAATCCTGCCTATTGTTTCGTGGATAGAAACCTTTTTAGAATGTCCCCATTGTTCTGGCAATTCTTGGCCAATTCCACAAGCGGCCTTGAAACGTTCACTATCAAATGTGGGAAATCTTAGCGCGAATGCTTCGGACAATGAATCAATGACGCAAACAATAGCGCGACTACCATAAGCCTCCTGATTATCAATCGCTAGATCGAGTTCATATCGGAGAGTTTGCGCGATGAATTCAAAATCTGATTTGTGCATTTTAGATCGACCGCCAATAACTAACAAGAATGATTACCAACCAAACGACACAAAGAATAATAACGGAACCAGTGTTAGACCAAATTGTCATGATTTCCTTTCGGCTAGTAAAAGGAGAAGGAATCGGGGGTATCCGGATCACCCCCGATTCCATTATTTCATTGTCCTACTTGGTTGCCGTAGAACGAGGGCGGCCGCGCTTCGCCGGAGCGGAACCCTCAGGCTTTTCCTTCTTTTCTTTCTTAGGACGAACGCGAATCGTGACAGTGTTCTTATCTTCAGAAACATGCTTGTTAACTCGCAGGGACTTCTGATTGGCATAACGAGAAAGCGCACCGAGGAAAGTATCGGCGGTCGTTTCCATATCAAAATCTACCCCACGCTCAAGCTGGTAAATCTGACCGTCAAGCAGATTATCGAAATCATAATCCATACCCTTGCGGCCGCCATGCGGAAACTCGAAAGTGTCAAGAACCTTAGGCATTTTTGTAGCCTTTCTGACTAGAGGATTTATCACGCCGAATGATCCTTATTCTTAGAACGGGGAGGATAGGCAGGATCGGAACCTTACCCCGTAGCTCGGATTTTCACCGTGCCCCCGGCGCCGCTTCGGAAGGGGATCGAAAGCCTAGTACCTAATCGGCTTTCCCTTCGCGCCTACGGCGCATTCTATAGATCGGTCGCAGGATTGCAAGTCTTTGATTGTTAAGCGTGTATCACTTGCAAGTCATACGATCTTTGTCCGTCGATGTTGTCAGATCAGGCAACGGATGGAAGGATAAATAAAAATGATTCTTCAAAGATGAATATGGAAAAGGTGAGCGATAGCATCGACCGCAACAAATAGACTAGTAATAATTGCGAACGCTTTTTGTCCTAGTGATAGATAAAGTTTTCTCTCACCTTTTAATGCATGAGCAATCTGCTCGGACATTACATCTTTATTATGCATATCTAGTACCAACTTATACATTCGAATAAATACCGTCTTAGTTTCAGGATCATCAATTGCATAGATATCACTCCACAAATCATGGTCCCAAATAGTAGGCATCCCAAATAGTTTCCTCTTTCTGCCAGGAATTATGGAGTAATAAACTTAGGAGTTACTGATAGATAACGAGCGTACAAATGCATATCGTTAGCTGACGTTCCGCGATATTGAATTTTCCAAATCTCACCAATTGCTGATGCTGAATGGGTGAGTTTCCTAGATGCTGAATATCCGTTTGGAGTTGCGGGAGAACCATTGAAATTTGCAACTGCAACCGTTGCATCATTATCGGATGCTCCTGCTGCTCCGAATTTAATTGCCGCAAGAGAACCAACATCAGTTACATTTTTATTTACCTGGAAACCAAATAGTGCTTCATAGGTTCCTTTTTGAGGAATAGTAATTGATGGACCTACAGTTGCCGCATCGACATAAACAGTTGAATTAACTGTATCTCCTGCTCCATATCCACCCGCTCCCATTACCTCAGAAATTAATGAATCTCCACCAATAAATCTCCATTGATTTGATGCAGCATTCCATTGCAACAACCAAAAGTAAGATGGTGTTGCTAGCGAATCTGTAAGAATTGTTAGCTGAGAATCTGCCGGATTTGCGGGCAGAGTTAATGATGGAGTAGGTCCTAACACTCCGGTTGAAACCGAACCGCTAGGAGATATTTGGGAAGTGAATTCAGCACTAGATGAAAGAACCGGATCTGTTTTATAAAAGAATGCTCCCCATACTTGAGCGGGAGAACCGGCAACTGCATTTCTAAATCGAATTCCATTGAGAGGATTTTGTTCATTTCCAGCTAGAGGATACGTTCCGGGAGCAAGAAACATTTCAGGTGAGGCAATATCGAACCCCTGCAATCCATAAAGATATTCGGCTAAGACTGCTGCATTTGCAACCGTGAACCAACCGGAGGCGAAAATATCCCTCCCTGAAATTTGTGCTCCGCCACCTCCGGCAGAAGGGTAACTATCTGCGACAGTTGTATTAGGTAGAGATACAGGCACTACAATTTAGCCGGGCCAATTGTTTTACAAATTTCTCTCTTCTTTGTATCGACAAACAGGCATTCATGTTTAGCCCAATTTAATTCGACCACGCCTTTGTCAATCATTCCACGAGGAAATCCAGCAGAAATATCTCTTAGTCTTTCTAGGTCTTGTCTGTCTCCTGTTTGCCAAACAAAAAAGTAAGTTGCTTGTGAATATGCAAGTCTAGGAACATGTGTTGGTCTTTGCGCTGCTCCAATTAGAGAGATTCCCTGAGTTCTTCCCTGGAACCATACCGCTTCTAATTCACGTTCAAGTCTAAGGTTCCTAGAAACCCACATTAATTCATCACAAACAATAGCCCAATTTTCACTTTTCTCTGCCCAATCAAGAACGAACCGAATATATTCGGCCTGTAATTTAATACGATCTTCATTGGAAACTTTATTGGAAAACCTAGGCCAAAACATAAGACGATTATTGACGGGAGTTCCGTCAATTGTTTTAGCCATATCTTCCATTTGTTTTGGATCGGAAACGACTACGTGTTTATCAATGAGTGATTCCAGAAGTGGATCACGTCTTTTGGTAGCAATGACAAGAGAATATTTGCAAATCTTGGCAAGAGCCAAAGCCATATGAGTTTTTCCAGAGCCAGTAGGGCCAATCAATGTTACATGATCGCCCGGTTTCCATTCGGCTTTTAGTTTTGGCTCAAGTTTTTCCCAAGCAACAAACGGCGCTCTAGGAAGATGTTCATAGCTCCGTTTCTGGATTGTGTTCTTGGGCGGCAAGATTTGCAATTTCTTTTGCTGTGACTCTAGCGAGGACATATGCTCCAATTGAAATCGCGTGAATTCCGATTAGATTCCCAAGCGGAGTTCCAATTTGCAACTGCTCAAGATATTTCATAATTCTTGGATCGAACTTAATGTAGTCCATCCAAGCTTCAACGTATTCAGGTTTATATTTATTAATTGTTTCTGCGGCGATAAGATCACCGCGGGATTGTGCAAGAGCCTCTGCCCCACCATAGACCATTTCAATATAGCCTTTAATGGTGGAAAGTTTAATCTGTTGTGGACCGATTACTTCATTTCCTGTCAATGTTGCATTGACATTGGGAGGTTTATCATTATCTCTACCGTCTGGATTAATCCAATCGTGTAGATCATCGTCTGAAATTTTGGGTTCGCGCTCAGAGTCATTATCTTTATTAGCGTCTGAATCGGCGTTTTCAGGCACTACCCCAAGGTCTGATAATTCCTCAAGCTTGCGAACCCATCTTTCGGGCATTTCTTCGTCCATTCTTTTCGTAATCATTTGAGTGGACTTATACCCGAGCAATTCTGCGAGCTGCATCGGTTCAATATTTGAAGTGTGAAGATATTCTCTAGTTGTCATGCAACATCACTTTCATCTTCTTCTTCATCTTCTCCATCATTATCATTCCACATTTCAACTTCATCCGGTTCATCTTCTCCGGAATAAACCGATGCGATATCTGTAACTTTTACGCGACCTTTATCGTCAACATACCAATCGTATGCTCGGCCGTGCTTTCTTCCGGGACGAGTCTTACGCTTTTTCTCGTCTTTCTTTTCTTCTTCTCCTTCAACTCCCTTTGCTTCTTCTTCTTTCCTAGCCTCTTCTTCTAGCTCTTTCGCATCCTTTTTTTCAGTTCTACTACCCTCTGTTTCGGCAGTTTCAATGAATGCATCTCTAACCGCCGCTCTTTCATCGGCGGGAAGATTTTTGATTGCTTCGACCAATTCGGATGATGTAAGTTTCTTATCTTTCAACTCCAGAAGTAGATCATTTCTTTCTTCTTCCTCAAGCTCTGCAAGCATCTTCTGGAGAAATGCTTTCAAATCCAAAGGCATATCTATTCCCCTCTTTCAAAGGTGAATGTATTTTTAGACTGTCCCTTAACTAAAACGATGATTCCAATAATGATTAGAACCGCTCCCCCAATTACAAAGAGAATTCGATCCCAATTTTTGAACACCCATTTGATTGCATCGACCGGAGCTGTAATTACATCTGCTGCTTGATGTGCAACGTCTCCTGCTTTATCTAGAACTGATTCTGAACCGGAATGAATCTTTTCAGCAAACGATTTAGAACCCCAAAGATTTAGTTCTTTAACCAAATCAGGAGTATGATGCAAAAAGGTATTTCCAACATTATCGCCTTTGAGCATCTTATAAATAGTGGGATAGTTTCCACCACTAATTACTTGAGCTGTATATCTAGCTCCTTGTTGTCTTGAAGAATAATTCTGAACTCCTGCGGAATTTATTGATCCACTTCCGGCAGGGGCAGTAATATTTAGTGGATTATTTTTTGCTTCTGAATGTTCATACATTTGCCACTCTTGTAGGAATCCAACATTCGCTTGAGAAACTGGCGCTCCTAAATCATGGAGAACTTGAATCTCCCAACCAGGCCAAGCATTAGTTCCTTCTGTTTGTTTCTGAGTGGCAGTTGAAGTAGGCATTAGAATTCGGTACTTAGGCCGCCTTTTTCTAGTCCTGAATTCTTTGCATGAATATATAGACCAGTAAAAAGAATTGAAATTCCTACAGTCCCAACTAGAGGCCAAAGTGATTTTGACATTATAGATGCAATTGCACCACCACTGATTGCAACAGCATCACCAACATAAACCCATTTCATTAGTGTTTCTGCTCGCCTAGCTGCATTAATCTCAGTTGTTTGTGGACTTGAATTTGTAGAACCAAAGATATCAAGGGCAAACGTTGCCCATACTCCAAGAAGAATCGCGGCAGTTGTTCCGTTAAATTCCATAGTTAAAAATGCTTAGGTACTGCGTTGACAATTGATCCACTTGATGCACCTACAATAGATGAATATGAAGGAGGGGTTGGAAGCGGAGAAACATTAGGAGGACTACCAATTACAGATGAATAAGTGGGCGGAGTAGGAACAGGTGGAGAAGAAGGAAAACCAGGACTTATAAATTGAGATGATTGACTTGATTCTGTTTGTGGAGTTTGAGAAGTATCTCCAGATGGAGAAGTTACTGTGACTCCTGAATTGCCAGTAATTCCCATTGCTTGAAGTTCTGCTAGAAGTTGAGATAAATCAGGCGGGGGAGAGGCTACAACTCCCCCGCCTTGATTACCGGAACTTGGGGTTCCGAGGGGAGAGGAACTTTCGGTTCCGGTATCCGATGCGGCAGTTGAAGAACCGCCGGATTTACGAATAATCATGTAGCCAATAACTAGACCGAGAACAGCTCCAACAATCCATCCCCAAGTTGGAATTCCAAGAGGTTTCCCTTTTGCGTTCGGTGGCTTATTTGGAGTTTTCGCTGGAGGATTATTTGGCATAATATCCGCGATTCCTGGCGTAATGGATTGTCTGTCCAGGCTTCAATCTTACTTGTCTTTTATAAGTGAAGTATTGAATTTTCTTTGTGGTAGTTGCTGATGCTTTCTTTGCTGCTTGCTTAGATTTAGTAGTAGTGGAAGCAATAGCGGAATGCGGAACCGTAATATTAACCGTGGGTTGAGGGAAAGTAATTGAACCAATATCTGCGGCCACTTGATTATGCAAATTATCAAGGCCACTTTGGAGATCGGTATTCGTAACATAATCATAAGGGAAATCTACTGGTGAACTTGATACTCCGCCAGAACTATCTCCACTTGAAGTTTGTCCTGAATTAGACGGAGGCGGAACAACAATTCCACTAGGGATTATTTGCTGATTTTCCGAACCTGCTGCTGAGGTTTGATTTTTGGAATGTCGATAGTAGAGATAGACGAGGACAATTAGACCTCCGATAATTAGCCAAACATAAGTAGGGAAGGGACCCAAGTTTTTCTTGAGTCCCTTTCCCTTTCCTTTAGTTGGAGTCTTCTTAGACGCAGGCATAAGTTAAACTCCAACCGCCGGAATTGGTTTGGTTTGCATTGAGAAAACAGGGGGAGCCTTGAAATACATTGTCGGGCCACCGCCCGTAGTGAGATTCTTTCCAGGGTGAGCAGATGTATGAGTTTTAAGACGAATCAATTCAGCGAAGAATCCATTAGGTCTATCCCACTGTCCATTATTCGGCCAAGGATTCTTTGAAGAATCATAGATATCAGTTCTGCGAGTTGCTACAGCAGTTCTAATATCTGGAGTTCTAGGATCAGGATCAATTGGCAATCGTCCCTTCATAAACGGAATTGATTGGAACAATCCCTGAGGGGACCATTGTGTCGGAGGACCATCTTTAACTGGAATATCAGATCGGACTTCAAAATATGGATCTGAAAGAGGCCGCGGAATATTAGGCCAAGGATTTCTAGGCCAAATAGGTCTATCGTCAACTGCGGCATTAAATCTATGCATTACTTGTTCCCGATTGCAGTTCCGAGAAGCTTGGAATATCCGTTGAAGAAATCAGAAACGATTCTTGGATTACGAATGAGAATAACTCCAAGTGCAACTAGAGCAACAAGTCCCATCCAATTCCAAAACGGTCTAGTTCTATTCATTTTGTATTCCCTTGTGTCTGATTGAAGTACCAACTAAAGGAATTAGCTGAGTAGAGCAATCCTGAAACAAGAATAAGGAGAGCCAAAGGACCTCCGAATTCTGGAACTTGATCTACCGTAAACGATAGGACGACCGTTAGGAGAACAATTGCAACTAGTTTTTTCGCGAGTCTATTTTGATCGTGATAAGAACCAGTTGATTTTCTTTTCTTCTCGTCAATAATTGCAGCAGCGGTTAAAACTCCACCAGTTGCCAAGACAAGATTTGCAGGATTTTTCATTAGCGTCCTAGTAGCCAATCGAGGGGAGATCCATTTTCGACTGCAAAATGCAAGTGATAAATTCCGTTTGCTTCTCCTGTGTATCCAAGCAATGTTCCTGCTTTAACTCTTTCTCCAACATTGACTAGCGTTTGAGAAAGGTGTCCAAAATAGAACGCATTTCCACTTCCCTGCAATGTAACTCTTTGACCAGCAAATCTGCCACCAGGATTTCCAGGAAGATCACCAGCCCTAACAATACTTCCATTTACAGGAGCATATACAGGTGTACCTTTTGGAACTGAGATATCAATTGCATTTTCACTTTGCCAATTATCAGAACCACCCGAAATGTTAAATTGTTTCGCGTGAGTTCCTTGAAATGGCAACCCAATAATTCTACCTACTGTTCCGAGAATTCCTGTTCCTCTTTTTGATCCTGTTGGATTAGTGGGATTCCCTGCGGCCGATGAACCAGGAGTTGTGTATGTTGATTCATCGACCGCATTGGAATCTCTGGAATCTCTCGGGGTGATTCTTCCAATAAATAGATCAGTAATTTTAAAGTCTTTTACGCCTCCAATTACGAGAATAATTCCAATGGCTAATATAGCGATTGCGAAAGGCATTTATACTGTTGCTTTTTGAACTCCCGCTCCAACTGCTTGCCCTGCGATAAAAACGAAAACAGGGTTTCCATCATTACCTGTAATCGTCAATACAACATAAGCAGCAATTGCGATTGCCAATACAAGTAGATGGATAACAGCGGAATTCATTTATTTATGCAGTTGCCTTTCTCTTTGAAAGGAACCACTGGAGAACAAGAACGAGAANAATTCCAAGTGCGAGAGAACCCCAATGAATCTTCTTCATTATGATTCCGTCCCGTAGTAGAAGTTATAGGCGCCACTTAGAGGCGACGCGGGATGCGTGCATCCAAGATGGAGAATATATCCAAGAACCAATCCCACAAGTAGCCAAGTCCAATTGATTTTCTTGAGCATTTTTCTCCTTCAGACTTGGGCTATGATTCGTTTCCCTGATCTGCCTCCGGAGTTCCCTCTTTATCAGAGACAGTGTTTCTAGGTACAGAAACTACCGTTCCAAGACGAGCAATTAGAACGTTGTCTGTTTCCTCTGTCTCGTTTGAAGGATCGTCTCCGAGAACAATTACAGGATTGAAGATGTTTCCATTTTCATAAGAGATACTAGTTGCCAATTCTACCTCCGGAAAACGAACTGGAATCCTCCGATTTGGAGTCCTCCGATTAGAAGAACAGGAATAAGCAATCCGATAATTGCAACCCAAACAAAGAAGTTGATATCGGAGGGATTGCCCGCATTCAAGGAGGGAGTTTCTACGCGAGCTGACCCGCCAATTCCAGCGGGGCTAGCTGACGAAGGAATACCGTGAAATACAGGTGTACCCGGCATTCGGTTTTATTCCTCCTTTCTTTACGGAAGTGCTTTCGGCTGAGCCGGAGCCTGCAAATATCCACCATATGCGAATGCATAAGGATTACCGGCAAGATCGACAAACTGAACATCATTTGTAAGAACCTCAAGTGTCGCAGCAGAGGCACCCCAAGTTCCACCGATTTCAATTGTCGAACTCTGAACGGTTCCCCAAAACGCATTCATTCCGTAGGATTCTGCGACGCCTTGAGCATCGACTCCGGAAACGTCAGACATTTGTACGGCAATAACTCCAACATCGGAAACGGGACCAGCAGTTGAAGCCGGAGCGCCAGTAGCAACTCCGCCGCGAGTATGGTATTCATCATCGACAATCAGAGTCGGAGAATCATTCGCCTTAATAACCGTACCGTCCCACTTCATATTGAAGGGGTTCGGGAAAATGCTGGTTGCAAGACGAACTCCAGACGAGTTGCGAATGATGAAAACAAAGTTACGGATCGCGTTGCCCTTTCTCTGCAAGAGAACATTAAATGCAGAGGAAGCCGGAACCGTATACTGCTGTAGTGACCACTTATTAAGTGTTCCCAAAAGTGCCGGAGTTGTCTCCTGAGCAACATTAGGATTAAGAGGATTAACGGGGCTAGGAACAGTCCAGCAAGACATAAATACATCCAGCTGGAGGGTAGGATTAGTTGTAGTCGGAGCTGTCTGATAAACAGCGCCGCCATTGGCACCAACAGCTTGTCCTGCTCCAGTTACCGTAAGTTTCCACGGAGCAGAAAAGTCCTGGTTAGGTAGTGCTCCAAGACCATGTTCTGCATCCATTTCAAAACTCAAAGGCAATACAAACTGCGGAGCGAGAACCGATGCCTGAGAGAATGACGGAAGAGTATACGGAGCATTATTCAATCTCCAACCCTGATGGACTGACGCTAGATAAGCGTGATATCCAGAGAAAGTTGGACCGCCAAACATTTCTTCACCGTTTGGCTGTGTAACAATTACCTGAGAGAAAAACGACCAAGGACCGTCTGCATTTCCAAACGCAGGTGATCCGCCAGAAGTTCCTGGAGTTACAGTCGTTACTAGAAGTTCAAGTGTTCTGAGATAACCATAAGATTTAATTGCACCACCAGGCGGGGACAAGTCCTGCGCGGCGGCAGTCATTGTCCACTGTTTAGTCCAAATCTTTTCCCTATACCTTAGTGATGCAGCGGTAAACGGGATGATTGCCTGAGGCGAAGGGGCTGCCATTGACGACATTAATTAAGGACCTCCATAGATGAATCGAGCAGCGGTAGTAGCTTCCGAATTCGGGAAATAATGCTCACCAATTGCCTGCACAAATCTTGCAAACAATAGCGCGACTGTTAGCACGGCGAATGCATGAATAACATCAACGGTATGCATTTCGCTATTTCTTTCCTCCCTTCAATTATGTCGAATTATTGACAGCTTCCCCTCGGATTGATGCTATCAAAAACCGAGCCATTTTGGTAGTCTTGTCAATATGAAAGAACGAGAGTTAATCGTAATCTTTGGCGCTGCAATTTTCGTTTTAATTTGTGTGGCGATTATGGTAATGATGCATGAACAACATTATCGTAAAAGGAGAGTGATTATAAATCCAAAGGCGAATATTGAGGATAGACTTTCCAATATAGAGAAAATTCTATTGGAGGATAGATATACATGAGTCAACAGGTTAATAGATATGCAGAAGAAAGAGGACTGCATAGAAGCGATTCTCATTTTAGAGAAGAAGCGCGAGAAGTAATTACACCTTCTCCACCTTCTCCATTTCCCGGTACGGAATCAGTCGGACCATCTCTTTTTGATCTTGTCCAAAGAACTGAAAGATCAATCGAAGTCCAGAACCAGCTTCTTCGAGCTGCAATTCCTCTACTCAATATTCGCAAAATTGTTAGTAAGACAAACGGGCAGACTGACGCTAACGGAAAACTTGATCTAGTTCTTTACAGAGTTCCTCAGGGAATGCAATTTGTAACAACAAGAGTCAATATCGAAGATGCAAGTCATACTCCTGCTTCTCCGTTCTCGAATGCTGCCGGTTGGATTGCTCTAATTGCAGCCGATAAATTCCAGCCTGGAACGATTAGAGATTTTGCTCCGAATCCTCCACTTTCAAATGGTCCTATTATTCCCTTCCAATTCTCAGACGGAAATACTGAGGCTGCTCTTTTCCGTGGTGGGGAAGCAATTGGATTGCATGTTGATGGAACGGCCGCTCTTGCCAATATTGATATTTGGGTAACATTGCANGGAATTGAGGAACCACTGTAATGGAAAATTCTTGGGAGAACGAAGATCGAGTTAATGCTGTAATGGTTGCCGTAGGTAATCTTCCTCACGATCAATCACCAATTGGAATTGGATTTAAACTCCGTCATGATCCTACTAGTTGTCGTCGATGCAAAGCAAACATTGCGATTCTAGAATTGGCAGCGATTATTAGGATGTTGGAAAATGGAGAATCAGGATTTGTTGAATTGGAGGCTACAGTAAATGACACTTAGACAGGCAATTATTATTGCCGTAGTCTTTGGGATAGTCGCAGCGGCAGTTGTTTGGTGGCTAGAAAGATTTGAAATTAATAAGTTCTATGGAGAGGTTCAGCATTACATGAAACACCAAACCGCTTTCCAAGAATATCTCAGAGATAGAGAATCGCTCGATGGCTAAGGAAAAGCCGGGGCTTACAAAACCGCAGAAAGAAGTCATTGAAGAATTGGACTCTGCCATGAAAAATCTATTCATGGTATTTGTCAAAGTTGATGAACAAAATATCCCGATTACCGATGCGCTAGAACTAATCGGAATGCAAATCCCAATCTTCGTGAAACCGGCAATTAATCAGCTTTCTGGAAAACTTAAAGAAATGAGAAAGGAGGAATTAGAAGAAACAAAAGCATAACCGATACCACCTATCTTAGCAGGAGAGCTGCATTAAATAGCCTCGAGAAATCGGGGCTATTTTTATTTCCAATATTAAACTCGCTATTGACAAACAATGCTCCATCATATAGAGTTAGATAAATCGGGGGAGGGATTGGGGCTAGCAATCTTTTCCCCCGATCATTTCCACTAGCCAATCCAAGAGGGGATATCGGAAATGACTTTTGAATTGACATCTGAATCTGTATGCGAATGGGAATCAGAATGATTACCATTACCACAGGAATTAATACATATAGATTCGATAGCGTAGCTGACGCTCTAAAAAGAATTTGTAAGTGGACAGAAAACGGACTTGCATCCGAGAAAGAATCATGCGCTTTTATAATCCAATTGTTTAATCAGATTCCAGACTCAATTTATAATCAGATTATTGATGAAATTTGAAAGGGGGATTGAAGATTGAAATGAAAGCAGTTCCGGTCAAAGATTTGAATTTATGTTCCGTGAGAGGTTGCCATAGTGCAACTACAGTAATTGTTCAAAGAATGATCGGACCGGATGCAGTAATGTTTGGATATTGCAGTTTCCATGAAACTATCTCTGGAAGCTTCTTTCAACAGAAAGATAAGGTGAGAATTAGGCTATGAGTAGAATTCCGCCATTGCCTCCCGATCCACTTCCGCATATGCTCCAGGTTTTGAAAGTTATTCTTACTTATCTTAGAACGAAGGGATATTTTTAATGCTTCGTATTCATATGTTTGCTCCGCAAATTGGAGGACGAGTCGGTGAGGCTGGGAATCCTGAAATTGTTGCCGTAGATCCACAAAACGGAATTGCTGTAGAAATTGAAGTTGAATCAGCATACTGGAATTCTGTTGTTGAAAAACTTGGTCGAATGCATGGGGTAGGAATTCATAGAGCTAATAGACTTCCAGACGAAAAAGGAGAAATCCATTAATGGAAACTCTAGAAGAAAAACTTGTTAATAGCGAAAGAGAAGTTGTCGGTATGATGGAAATGATCGGTACAGAAAAATACCTCGCCGATTATATGTCTATTGAAAATAATGATGAATTCGTATCATGGATTCAGAGTCACACTCAGGATCATATAGGATGGCTTATTTATGAAAAATTTGTTCTAAGAGAACCCAGTGATATAATTTCAAGTCTATCGCAACTATTTCTTCTTGGATTTCTTTTCGGATATAATTTCTGTGAAAGAAACCCAAGTGGAAGGGGGTGAATTTATGCCACATTCCTGGGGCCATGGTGGTGGTCCAGGAACAAATAAGAAGTAAGATTAGGTTAGTGGAGCGTAGCTTAAAAACTACGCTTCACCAACTTAATTGAAAGGAGGTGATATGAAGATAATTGCTTTGGTTTCCGTATTTGAAGAATCAGATCATATGCTGAAATCATGTATAGACTCAGCTGGTGATCTTGATAAAATTCTTGTCTTTAATGGGACGGTTAATTCTAATGTTCATAGATTCAAGTCACGTCCCATATTGCAAACATCGAAGAAAACTCAGTTCAGATACTATGTTGGACAATGGCGCTCTGATGCTGAGAAAAGAACAGAAATGTTATTGGAGGCTCAAGCATACGATGAAGATTGTTGGGCATTGTGGTTAGACGGTGACGAAATCCTTCTCTTTGGGGAATATCTCAAGGATCACGTTATTCGTGCTGAAGAAGAAACCGCGACAGGCGGGGCTACGATTCGCATTGTTGAATACGATGGAAGTGTCGCTAATTGTTACGGGAAACTTATCAAGGTCTCCAACGTCAGTGAATATATCATGTCGAGTTACGAGATTAAGTTGAAGAATGGAATGACAGTAGCTTTGCCAAATGTCCCTATTTGTTCAGCAGGTGGAATTCCCATCGGCGAAATTAAAGATAGAGATGATCCAATTCTTGCATTGAATCGTCCTCCTTTGATTGGGGAACCTCATCTGCTCCATCGTCATGGATTAAGAAGTCCAGAAAGAGAGGCGCCTAGACTACACGATCAAGAAGCACAAGATTTCCAACTAATGATCGAACAGGAGAACGTTGATTAAAAAATCTGGAACTTATACAAGGTTCCATCTTTTAGAAGATAGAAGAACTCATTACAGATTGCAAGCATATGGATTTCTTGAAAGAATTGAAATCCTTCCAAGAATAGACGTTCCAAATATGGATGCATCACAATCTATCAAACTAGAAATTGCTCTTTACGATCAAGCAGGAAATGAAATTCCAATTGACGTTATTGAAGTTTGCCAAGGAGTGAAACAATGATCCTTGCAACATCTACCGTTCTCGATTGGCTTGATTTTCTCATCATCTTCATTGTAGTTATTGTCGCTAATCTAATCACTGGTCGATTTCCGAAAGGCTAATAATGGCAGCTACAAAGAAGTCTTTTTCAACAGTCCTTTCATTGCCGCAACAGAAAAAGCACGTGGTTCGCTACGATGGAGACGGAGAAGGAATCGTAGCAAATATCTACGCTAATAAAAGTCTGATTGCAGAGCTAGGGAATCCAGATAAAATCAAAGTCACAGTTGAAGCAGCTTGATTAATCCAGGAGATCATCTAAGAACAATTTCTGATGTTCTACTGTCTATTACAGGAGAGCTTAGAGAAATGGCCGCCGATATTCAAGAATTAACTAAGAGGGGGAGGAGAGCATTCGAAACAAAAAATGAAGATCATATCCAAGCTTTCAACAAGTATCTTGAATATCTATCAGATAAATGGGAAGGAAGGATGAAATTCTAATGGCTAAGGAACCTGCTAATCCTCTCTTGGAAGATGATTGGGAAGAAATCTCAACCGGGATCGGCGAGGAATGGGATTTCGATAAGAATTCAACTTTGATCGGCGTTTACAAAGGTACTGAATATGTCAATATTCCCGAGGAGAAACAGCGCGTCAATACAGATACAGGAGAAAAGCGCACTAGGGCTATGACATATAACTTCATCGCTGCTGATAATGGTGATGAAGTATTCATCTGGGAGTCATATCAATTGAATGAGGCTATGTCTGAAGTCCAGGAAGGAGAACTCTGCAAAGTTTCCTTCGATGGATACAAAAACTTCTCAGGGAAAGATGGAGGCCCAAGGCAGGTCAAGAAGTTCAAGGTTGCAGTTAAGAGAAGTAAGTGAGTGATTGGTTCGGAGAGTCTCCCGTGGAAACACGGGAGATTCTCCCTTATCATTTTGAAAATTGGCAATCATTCTGTTCATTCTGCGGAGAGGAATCAATTATCTTCTATCGTGGTAAATATCTCTGCCTCCGTCATGCTGAGGAATTATGGCTAGAATGGATAGAATAAAAATACGGTTGAATGAACGAGAACTAGAACACATTAAAGATCACGAATATCAAATTAACGAATTTGTGAAGATGCTTGAGGGAACAATAGATATCAAGCAAAGAAAAGAATTCACAAGACAACTCGCTGTCCTAGTAATTCTTTACTTTAAATTAGGAGAACGATATGTCTGGAGATACCACGCATGAATAGAACTCAAGAATCAGACGTGGATGAAACAAATTCAGAACCAAATACAGTCAGACTAACAGATGGAAGCTATATTCAATGGGATCATAAAGACGGATTCTTCCGAGTTGCCTATTATCAACGAACAGCTAGGAAGGGTGGAGATTTGGAATATACAATCGCTCTAGCAATGAAAAAGCCTGTCCATAATTCAAAGGTGAAGAAAATCTTTGGATTTATCTCTCAGAGCGATTCGTATGCAGCTTGCTCCTAAACAAATCTGTATGAATTGTGGGAAAGATATCGGCCGTCGATGGAAACCCACTCTTTGTTCTCAATGCCTCCGGGAATCNCTCGAACCAAAAGGAATCATAGTCGATAAAGAAAGTCAGAAGAACGATATCCCCTATTAATCAGAAGGGAGAGAAACCATTCCTCCGGAAGAAGAATTCCGCGAGAATCTCCCTTCAGATTCCGATATCAATGATCTTATCGAATGGTTTGAAGGTGGAGACGCCATAAAAGTAGTAGGTCATATTGGCGATCGAGGGGATAGCGGTTCGTGGAATACATTTGAATTTGAAGTCCTTGATACAGACGGAGAACAACATACAGTAACTATTGACCAAGAGGATATGCCAGATGACTACGATTGGGATGATTTCTTTGATTTCCTCGATAGTTTGGCAGACGAATATGATGTTGACTATGAAAACTCATATGGGGAGTCAGAATAATGAGGGGAGTAATAGAATTTGATCCAATTTGTTCTACTTGTGGACATAGAGAATCAGAACATCTAAATGGAAGGATCAATACCAAATGCACAGAACGATTCTGTCATTGCGGAAAGTTCACACCGAAAGAATCAAAAGCTTTGATTGCTGGTGATCTAGTTCCTGTCAATTTCATCTTTGAAGGATAAATAAATGGCTACAAAAGAAGAAGAACTAACTAATATTCTATATGAAGAAATGTCAGTTGGGGTTGAAGAAGGAGAAAGCAGACAGGTTGAGTTTATGCTTTTCCTTAAAGATAGGAGAGTAAAACTATATATTTATAAGGTAAGAATCATCGGAGACAAAATCTACTGTTATCTACGATGAGAGTAACGAAACCTCAAAGTGTAGTTATTCCCCATAGAGAAGTAGCAGTCCTTTTAGATAAAGATACAATTCTTCTTGAAGATGGAACCGAATGGCCCTACGATAAAACTCCACAAGAGACAAAAGTATTCGCTCCTAAAAAACTCATTGACCATATTTGGAACGTGGAGAAGCTTGGAGAAGTTCTTAAATACGATGGGACAATGATTAAATGGCGAAAGAAATGTCCAGAACGTTTCAAATCGAAAATGTCATGGCCGAATCATCCACAAGAAGTTAATGTAGTTAGTGCAAGATCGTATCCTGACAATCCAGAGAAAGCAGTTATCTCTTATGCCTACTGGCGAGATTGGGTCGAAGAAAACGGCGGAAACATTATTGGAACAATGTCTAGTACGTCTTGGAGCATCTTTAAGGCATCACTTGAAGATGATGTTTGGGAAACACCATATGAAAGGGTCAAAGAAATCGACCACCCAATCGGAGGTAGACTTCTTCCTTGTAAGTCGTTATGGACAACTTTTCAAGGTGACTATATTCAGTGGGATTTGTATTCAGCCTATTCTAGACGACTTGCAAATCTCGCTTTTGGAGGAATCGGAAGTAGTTGGAAAGAAGTAAATCTCAAGGCAAATTTTGACAACATGATAGAGAGGGGAATGCTTGTCTATATTAAAGCAACCGTCGATTTCGGAAATGCGCGGAGCACTTTGGGTCCTCTCCCACTTCGCAGAGAAAAATATCATCCTCGTCCGACAACCAATATCAACTACCCTACAGACGGAATTATCGAAGGTATTTGGACGTATGAAGAAATTAGGGACGCTGAAAAAATTGGAGCTAGAATCAAACCTCAACAAGCAATCGTACATTTTGCAACTGGACGAAAATACTTTCATGAAGATTGGTATAGAGTCATTCAAGAAGGTCGAGACAACTTTTTCGGATTCACACGCGGTCTTGTAAAGCAAACAGGAAACGCTCTTTGGGGTAGGTATGCAATGCGATTACGACCAGCGAAAACAGTATGGAGAGAGAATGGAACACGAGTATGGATCAAGCATCCTACTAGAACTCTTAAGAGAAATCAATGCATGGAACTCGCGGATCAACTCTGCGGAAAAATTCGATCTGATCTCTTTGAATTTGCAGTCAGCACAAACAATCGTCTTATTCAAGGAAACACGGATGGCGCTTGGGTTGAGTATGAAGAAGGATGGTTGCCTCCAACTGATGATTGGCGAATTAAAAGACGAGCAATCAAGTTGGACATCATTGACGATGCAACTTACAGATATTGGCAGGATGGAGAAAGTGAAGCTACGTACATTGTTCCAGGAGTAAATACAGACTTCACAGAAAGCTATTTCAACAGACAATGGGAGAAACACTTTGCCGAAGCTTAGCTATTACAATACTGGACCAATTTACGCGAAACATCCTGAGGCAGTTCATGGTCGCCATCCAAAAGATATGATTGTTTTGCACGAAACAGCAACTCCCGATTATCCAGGTTTGAAAGACGAGCTAGCAGTTGAAAATTATCTCGTGAGTAAAGAATACGGAATTCATGGGATGACAGACAAGGAGGGGAATATTATATGGGCTTCCGGATTTGGAAACGCAGTATTTTATCAAGCAGGTGGAGTGAATGAAAGATCAATCGGAATCGAGCAAGTCTTCCACGCTCTCAAGGATACACCCACAAACTACCAATTATGGGCTGCTAGAACAACGCAATTACGAGCAACTGCTAAGTTGGTTGCTAGTATTTGTAACACTTGGAACATTCCTCTTCGGTTTTCTCATGGGGATTCTGCTGGAATCACTAGCCACTGGAACATTTCACAAATCTATTCTGCTTCTGAAGGCCATTGGGATTGCCACCCTCGGCACCTTGGCGGTTATTATCCTATTCTTCACGTTATTCGCATGGCGTATCTTTACCGCACCGCGGGTTACAAACTTTAATCGAAAGGAAAATGATAACGATGTCTGAAACTTTTACCACTTCATCTGGAAAAGAAGTTACTGTTGAAATTGACGACGACGGAGAGCCTACTTCCGTTAGTTGGAATCTCGATGGTGTTTTTGGTGTTCGTGTAACATTGTCAGAAAATGAAGTGCTCGAAATTGCCGAGTATGTTCAGGACTACGGAAATGAGGACGACGATTCCTAACGATATCGGCTATCTTTTTGGAAGAGAAATTGGACAGAGTTGGAATGATCTAGAAACCTGGGAATTTGTTCTCAACGTATTCGACAAGATATACGACAACCATATTAAATGGATTCTTGAAGTTGGAACTTGGCAAGGAGGAATGTCGTTCTATCTATCTCAACAGGCATATGCGAGAGAAAAAATCTTCCTAACAATCGACAAAGAAAGACCTCTAAAACCAGTCCCATGTTTTCTCCAATGGAATATCAACGATGGTCTACCAGCATTTCGTTACTTTAATGATAACCCAGGAATTGTCTTTTGCGATAATGGAGATAAACCAAAAGAAGTAAATATCGTAAAAGATTTGATCCATAGAGAATCAATTATTGCTGTCCATGATTTAACCATTGAATTTAATGAAAGGGATATTCCACCTGAGTATCGAAGGTTCCATTCAAATGCCAATACAATCTTTTTAGCAAGGAACGACTTTTTAAACAAGTTGGAAGCCGAGGGATTTTTCATTTCGACATGATTATCAATAAGATTGGGGGAGGGAAAATGATTTTCTTCCCCCAAATCTTTCTTGAA
>AP72_2010_repI_A100DRAFT_1000059_pt1 | contig 18690 bp, 15 predicted proteins | sample AmaPasrepliIA100_FD_9193 | JGI IMG/M metagenome (IMG submission 9193)
GCCGAGTTCAGTGTTCTGCTGGCCGTGCCTTCGACTGAAGGCGTGGGTGGCAGGATCGTCTGCTTGCGATTCTCGACCTCGAGCTGGGAGATCTCCTGCTCGATCTGTGCCTTGAATTCGTTGGAGGCGCGCTTGAACTCGTTGAGGTATTTGCCGACCTGGCGGGCGATCTCCGGCAGCTTCTTCGGCCCAAAGATGATCAGGGCAAGGAAGAACAGGAAGATCGTCTCAGAAAAGCTCATGCCGTTCATCATACTAGCGCCTGAGAATGGGCGGCAATTGTTTAGGGGCTAGGGTCAGGGGCTAGGGGTCAGGGGCTAGGGGTTAGGGGCTAGGGCTTAGTAAAACCAGAAGGGCTAGTTGGAAGAATTTCCGGCTTCCGGCTTCCGGGAAAGGCAAAACCTTGCGCTCCGGTTTACTAGCCCCTGATCCCTGACCCCTGGCCCCTTGCTTTACCATGTTCCCGCCATGCAATTCTGGTTCGCCCGCGGAAACGAGGTTTCCATTCGCGAACAACTGGTCACGCAGGTCATTCTGGGGATACTCAGCGATGATCTCGCGCCGGGCCAGCGTTTGCCCAGCACCCGCGAACTGGCGCGCCGTTTTCATGTTCATCCCAACACCATCAGCGCTGGATATCGCCAACTCGAGAAGGACAAGTGGGTGCAGTTCCGCCACGGCAGTGGTGTTTATGTGCGCGCTCGCAAGCCGGAGATCGCCTCGACCCCCGCCCTGGCGCTCGACCAGATGATTGCGAGACTTTTCCTGTCAGCGCGCAAACTGGGCGTCACCTTGCCGCAGGTTCGATTGAGACTCCGCCATTGGCTCGAGCTTCAGCCTCCCGATCACTTTCTGTTGATCGAACCGGATGAAGAACTTCGGCGGATCCTGGCTGCGGAAATCGCGCGCTCGGTGACATTTCCGGTTGAATCTTGCGGCCTGGAGGAGTGTCCGAAATCGCCGCAGGGAGGCATGCCGGTTCTGCTGCCCAATCGCGAGGCGAAGGCGCGAGACATCCTGGCCCCCGGCACAGAAATGCTGATTCTGCAGATTCGATCCGTTCCCGCCTCGCTTTCCGGATATCTCCCTGCTCCATTCGGCGCGTTGGTAGGAGTGGCTTCGCGCTGGCAGGAATTTCTCAAAGTTGCCCGCGCAGTGCTGACGGCGGCTGGATTCTCGCCTGACAGCCTGATGTTTCGGGATGCACGCGAACCTGATTGGCAACGAGGGCTAAAGCAAACTGCGGCGATCGTGTGCGATGTCTTGACCGCCGCCGAACTTCCCTCAGGGTGCCGCGCGATTCCTTTTTCGCTCCTTTCGGAAGCTTCCATTGCCGAGCTAGAGAGATTCGAGGAGTTCGTGCGCAATCCACTCGAAAATTCTGATTCCTGAATCCGTTTTTCCCGTCGAATAAAAGTGCGCTCCCAACGAGGAGGAGTCTTGAAAGAACTATTGTCTGCAACCGCTACGCGGGCAGCGCGGTACCTATCCGAAGTGAATGACCGGCCAGTTGCTCCCGCGGCGGGAAATGTGGATCGGTTGCGGGAGCTCGGTGGACCTTTGCCAGAAGGCCCGACCGATCCTGCGCACGTGCTCGCGCTCCTTGATGACATTGGCTCACCTGCGACCGTCGCCACGACAGGAGGCCGCTACTTCGGCTTTGTGATCGGCGGCACCCTCCCGGCCGCTCTGGCGGCCAACTGGTTTGCGGGCGCGTGGGATCAAAACGCCGCCATGCAGGTCATGTCTCCCGTCGCCGCCAAGCTGGAAGAAATTGTTCAAGACTGGGTACTGGATCTGTTGGGATTGCCGACAGGAAGTGCCGCTGGCTTGGTCACGGGTACAACGATGGCGAACTTCTCGGGACTAGCCGCAGCTCGATCGGCATTGCTTCGGCGCGCACGATGGAATCTGGAAGAAGACGGGATGTTCGGCGCGCCTCCCATTGAAGTCGTCGTGGGCCAGGAAGTGCACGTTTCTGTGCTTCGGGCATTAACCATGCTCGGACTGGGACGCTCTCGCGTTCTAACTGTACCCGCTGATGGTCAGGGCCGCATGCGCGCCGATTCGCTGCCTCCGCTCAACTCGAATACTCTGCTCTGCCTGCAGGCGGGCAACGTCAACACGGGGGCGTTCGATCCTGCGCGCGAGATCTGTCTGCGCGCGCGTGAGGCGGGCGCGTGGGTCCATGTCGACGCAGCCTTTGGGCTCTGGGCGGCCGTTTCGCCGGTTTATGCGCCTTTGCTCGATGGCGTCGAGTTAGCGGACTCGTGGGCTATCGACTGCCACAAGTGGTTAAACGTGCCCTATGATTCCGGCCTCGCCGTGGTACGCGATCCCGAGCACCTTCGCCGAGCCCTGTCGTCGGGAAATGCTGCCTATTTGACTCAGGGATCCGGCCGGGAACCGTGGCAGTTCACGCCCGACGCGTCCCGACGTGCACGCGGCGTGGAGCTTTGGGCAGCGATGCGATCTCTGGGCCGGGCTGGCCTTCGCGAGATGATCGAACGCAATTGCCGCCAGGCACGTATGTTTGCCGATCGGCTCCGGGGAGCCGGCTTCCGGATTCTTAACGACGTCGTCCTGAACCAGGTGCTGGTCTCGTTCGGATCTGCGGAGGAAACCAGGCAGGTCATTGCCGAAATCCAATCCGACGGAACCTGCTGGTGCGGCGGGACCGTTTGGCAGGGGAATACGGCAATGCGGATCTCGGTTTCGAGCTGGGCGACCACCGACCTGGACGTCGAGAAGAGCGTCGAGGCAATGATCCGGATCGGAAAAGGCGTAAGTACGAAGAGCGTCGTTGGTCGTTAGTCGTTAGTCGTTGGTCGTTGGCCGAAGCCCCTTATTCGAGACGACTGACGCCGGGACCTCTCCGGGCTTACAAAACAACGGGTTCTCGTCTTGCAGAGCGGCGATAGGTTCAAGCCCTCTAGAGTCGCCTAAATCGACGATATTTTGGCTCCGAAGAAGCCGCGAAACCTCCCCGCGCATCCTAAGGAATACAGTGGGTTACCGCTGGTAACCATCCCAGTCGTCGGCTGTCCAACGTGATGGTATAATCCGTGTATTCAGCGCGGTAGCTGGGGTGTAAGTAAGCCCTCAACGAAGGAATCCAAAGATGGCACGTAGTTCTCGCCGCTCACTCTTTCTGGTTGTCTTTTTCCTCCTTGCTTGCGGTTTTCTGGGCATTCTGTTCGCCCAACGTTCCGGACAGCAGTCGTCTCTCACAGGCGACTCTGACGTCAAGGACAGCCTCAAGCAGTTCACCGACGTGTATGCCCTCATCGAGGAGAATTACGCCGAACCGGTGAATGCCGACAAGGCCATCTACAACGGCGCCATCCCCGGTATGCTGCACGCGCTTGATCCGCACTCGAATTTCTTTGATCCCAAGTCTTACGCGCTGATGCGCGAAGACCAGCGTGGCAAGTACTACGGCGTTGGCATGACTGTCGGCCCGCGCAACAACAAAGTCATCGTGATCTATCCCTTCACAGGAACGCCCGCTTATAAGGCTGGAATTCATCCTGGTGACGTGATCATCGCCGTCGACGGCAAATCGACGGAGAACATGAGCACCGGTGATGTCGCGGACATGCTGAAGGGGCCCAAGGGCACCACGGTTCACATCAGCATCGCACGCGAAGGCGTCGAAAAGCCGATGGAGTTCACGCTAGTTCGCGATGAGATTCCACGCTACAGCGTCGACGTTCATTTCCTGATCAAGCCGGGCGTTGGCTACATGCACGTCAATGGCTTCAACGAAACGACCGAGCATGAAGTTTCCGAAGCTTTGGATTCATTCGGTGATCTGAAAGGTCTGATCCTCGATCTGCGGGGCAATCCCGGCGGCTTGTTGAGCGAGGGTGTCGGCGTTGCCGACAAGTTCCTGAAGAAGGGACAACTGATCGTTTCGCATCATGGACGCGCGTCCGCCGAGAAGCGTTACATTGCACAGCACGGAAACGGCGGCAAGGATTATCCAGTCGTAGTGCTGGTTAATCGTCTGACGGCTTCGGCGGCTGAAATTGTGTCCGGAGCAATCCAGGATCACGATCGCGGTCTGATCGTCGGTGAAGTCACCTTTGGCAAGGGCCTTGTCCAGACGGTATATCCACTGTCCGAGAACACTGGCCTCGCCTTGACCACAGCACATTACTACACTCCGAGCGGACGCCTGATCCAGCGCGACTACTCGAACATTTCGCTGTACGACTACTATTACAACCGTGATCAGGCTGACAATGCGAATACGGCTAATCGCGAGGTGAAGCTGACCGACAGCGGCCGCACGGTGTACGGCGGCGGTGGCATTACTCCCGACGTCAACATTCCGCCGATCAAGAGCAATCACTTCCAGGACACCCTCCTGCAGCACTACGCGTTCTTCAACTTCGCGAAGCGCTACGTCGTGGACCATCACCCGACCAAGTCTTTCGAAGTCGACGATGCAACGATGCAGGCGTTCCGTAAGTCACTGGACGAAGCCAACATTCCCTACACTCAAGCCGATCTGATCGACAACAACGACTGGCTCAAGTCGAGCATCAAGTCAGAGATCTTCATCGATGCGTTCGGTCAGGACGAGGGCATGAAGGTTCGCGCGGAGTCTGATCCGGAAGTGGTCAAGGGACTCGAACTTCTGCCGCAAGCGAAGGCATTAGCTGAGAACGCCAAGAAGATCGTCGCTGAACACAATACGGCACCGGCTTTCAACCGCTAAATTGCACTTTCACATCAAGAGGCCCGGTAGATTTCCGGGCCTTTTGTTTTTCCGGGCGAACCTGGGGTGTTCATTGACTTGCCTCTCCCGCTATGGAAAAATCCGCTCAAGAGGCTGATTTTGCGGGGGCAAAGACGTCTCAGCGGTTTCATTTGCCCGTCGACGCTCCCGAACGTTAAACAATGGATCTTTTTCAATATCAGGGCGGACGAATCAAGTCCGCGAGATGGGAGTGCGCTTGAATCCGCCGATTTTGGCCGGCGCAATCCTTCTGGCTCTGGTTGGCGGGTACACTGACCTGCGCAGTCGCCGAATTCCAAACTGGCTGACCGTACCCGGACTTGTGGTGGGAGTCGCTGCCAGTGCAATTCTGGGCGGCTGGAGCGGATTGAAAACTTCTCTTCTGGGAACAGGTTTGGCGTTTGCCCTGTTGCTGCCGTTTTGGCTGTTGCGGAGTCTTGGAGCCGGCGATTTGAAGTTTGCGACGGCACTGGGAGCCTACTTCGGCCCAGGGCGGTGGATTGATATTCTTGTTGGTTCAGTGTTTGTCGCAGGATTCATGGCTTTGGGCCTGGTGATCTACAAACGACGACTCCTCGAAACTGTGCGCAACATGGGGCACATATTGGTCTCGCTGGTCAGGTTTCGGCTGCCCGGGTCGCATGTCACCATCGACGATCCGAACGCGCTAACGATTCCCAAAGGCGTGGCCTTGGCGCTGACAGTTGTGCTTTATGGCGTGCTCTATAAATTGAGGATGGTCTCCTGATGCAGCGCCTGCTGAGCTATCTTTGCCAGTTCATCAATGATGTACGCGGCGCCGAGATCGCTGAAGCGGCGGCCGTTTTGCCTCTAATGTTTCTGGTCCTCCTCGGCATCTTCTGGTTCGGGCAGGCCTTCAGTATCTACGGCGCGATCACCCGCGCGGCGCAGGATGGAGCCCGCGCCGGAGCGCTTCCTTACTGCGCCACATGCAACGGGACGAATACGACTGCGGCCTATGCCACCAATGCAGTCGCGGCCGTTCAGAGCGATTTACTCGCATCTAAGCTCAATCCGTCTCTGGCGCAATATCCCACCCCGCGACCCTCGGCTTTCTCATGCAGCAACGGCACCTCCGTGCCGTGCAGCAGCACTGCAAGCACAAATTTCTGTGTGCAGGCACCCATCCAGCTGCCGAGAACGCCCTCCGGTGCCAGCCCCACGGGACTCTGCGGCGTGTCGGTTTCATTGCGCTATCCATATCGTTTCTGGCTTCCGTTCACCTCCATCAACAAGCAGACAATCTGGATCACCGCGTCGGCGCGCGTCAGGATGGAAAATCAATGACTCGCAACCTGAAGTCACTGTGGGGGGTTCGGACAACCGATGAGCGAGGCGCTCAGATCGTGGAGTTCGCGGTTGCCCTGCCGTTGCTAGTTGTTTTCGTGGTAGGGATTTTCGATTTCAGCAATGCTTTCACATTGAAGCAGCGCCTTACCAACGTTGCTCGCGATGCTGCCCGAGCCGCTGCCAGCGATCCCGGGAACGATTTATTGGGCTCTGCGACCAGCACAAATCCGCTTTCGGTGATGGATGTCTACTACATCATCGACAATTACCTGGTGGCCAACAATCTTACCGATTGTGGGATTGCTCCGAATCCGACTCCTTCAGGTTTGACGTGGACATTTACAGCCTCTACGGGATGCCCAGCGCCCGGGCTCACGATCATCGTCAATCGCGGATATTACTACCCAATGACCGGCGGCACGGCACCGAGCCCAACTTGTGTGTCTCAGGCTCCCGGAGGACAGATTGCGGTTCTCAGTACGTGTGTCAGCGTCCAATATGCATATCCGTGGAGATTCGGACGCGCTGCAAACTTGCTGGGATTCGGCACAATGCTGCCTGCGACCATATCGGCAGTTGCCGTTGCTGCCAACGAGAACTGAACCATGAAGAGACCTCTGATTCGCCGATGTCGGAGCTCAAGCCGGGAACAAGGCGTCACCATGGTTCTGGTCGCGGTGGCCATGGTGGCCATCGTCGCGATGGCAGCGCTCTCCATTGACGTGATCACGCTCTATCTGGCGAAGCAAGAGGCACAGCGCTCAGCCGACGCTGCCGCAATCGCAGCCGCGAAAATTCTCTCAGTTTCGAGCATCACCGGCGATCCCAATAACGGTGCCCTGCACTGGGGAGCCATTTGCGGACCTGATGACGGTACGAACGGCTTAGCGACGCGGGTGGCAAAGGCCGTCGTCAATCAAAATGTCGTGGGTGGGGCTCCTGCTTCGACTCCCATTGTGACGTACTCATCTGCCGGAACCAGTTCCAGCGACTGCACTGCTCTCAGTACGACGGCATTTGGCGTGAATCCCATGGTGACGGTTCAGCTGAATCGTCCCAACCTGCCGACGTTCTTCTCCCGCATCTGGGGAAATCGTGGAAACAGCATCAGCGCAACCGCCACAGCGGAATTGTTTAACCCTTCGAACTCGGCGAATTCCGGCAACAGCCCGAATGGCACGCCGATCCCAGTCCGGCCGCGATGCGTGAAGCCTTGGGTAGTTCCCAATCAGAACCCATGGATTCCGGCTCCCGTCACCGGTCCGACCGGCTTATCCTACTGCAATCAAGGAGCCGGCGCTTGCAACAAGATCGTTGCTAACGCCGACGGTGCGATCCAAAATCCCGGAATTTCTGTGGGAACGACATCGAACGGAATTATCGGGGAAACCTTCTGGTTGGTCGCAGATTGCCGCCACAGTCCTTCGTCCACATGTATCGTACGTAGAGCCGGGGGGCCCGCAGCGAACTACGGAAGTGCAAGTCCATTCATAAAGCCGATGGCGAATCTTCTCTATTTACCGGGGCAGGTCACAACCACACCGGTAGGCGTTCCTTCCTGTACTACCGGAGATGATTTCGAACAAGCGATCGAAGGCTGCGATTCACCTGCAAACTACTCCTGCGGGGTGCCTCCAGCCTCGGGTGGAACCAACGCCGTCGATTTGACGCGCAATCCCTGGCAGCCAACTAGCGACGGCGTCACTTGCTTGATTCATCAGGCCGACAACTCTGACGTCAACGCGTCCACAGGACAGGATTCGCTAAATCCATTCATGGCCACAGCCGTCTATCCGGTCATCGCGCCATCTGCCTATCCGTTCCAAATTTCGGCGGGCAGTGGCAGCGCGATGGTCACAGCCGGTCTGCCGGCCGGCACTCCCGTTGCTGTCAGCCCTTCCATAGTCTCTCTGCCGATTTTCGACGAAGCTGCCGTGACCCCGGGTTCCAGCACCACTACGCCGGTGACGTTCGTGGGTTTCCTGCAGGTATTTATCAATGCCGTGGATAACGCCGGCAACGTCAGCGTAACTGTTTTGAATGTGGCCGGATGCGGAAACGGATCCAATCCCATGGGAACCGCGATGAACGGAAACTCACCTCTACCCGTTCGGCTGATCACACCCCCGTAGACGAGTGGCGAGCGGAAGTCACTTAAGCGGAAGATTGTTTCTTATAAGCTTACTGATCCTGAGAATTCTCTTCTGGAGGTTGAGGTTGCTCGGGAGGTGGAAGCGGTGCTGTGTGCGCGGGTTGAGCGGGAGGATTCGGTTCGGTAACCAGTTGATCTTCCGCAGCCGTATCGTCGTTCTGAGCAGGCAATGGGGCAGGAACAAAAGCGGCACCTTCCCCGCGGACGCTCAGGATCACGCGATCCAGTTGCCGCGGGTCCGTCGCCGAATTAAGAATCAGGAAGTTAAATCGAGATCCATTCAACAGGCGCGCCAGCACTTCGGCCGCAGGCGCGGGTCCAATGTCCATCACAACTCGCTCTTGCTCGGTGCCCGCAGGGATCGAAATATCAGCTCCGGTGCGCTGTTGGATCGCATAGAGCACCTCGGATAGCGTCGCTTTATTCGCATTCACGCCGAGCATTCCGTTTTGATAGGAAACCTGCAGCGGCGGACGCGGCGCGACGTTGACCGGTTCCGCGCTAGTGACATAGTTTGCGGCGATCAAGCCGGGCCCCTGCCCTGCCTGCGCTTGATCATCAACCGGCGCGTTGGAGATATCGCCCAGAACTTTGATCATCACCGTGCGGCCGTAAGGGAACACCTGATAGGATCGGGCACTCTTCAGATCAAGCACAAGCCGCGTGATTGGGGGCTTTGATTGCCACAGGCCCACCCGCACATCTTTTACTTCACCGCGATCTACCGACTGGTTCCGAATCTGACTGCTGGGCACGGCATTCGGAAAATCGATCACCAAGCGGTCGGGGCCGGTCAAGACGCGGGTCTCGGGAACTATTCGGTCGCTCGATTCCACTTCGATTTCGACCGTGTCTTTGCTTCCCAGGACTTTTACCGACCGTACGGAAATCTGCGCCAGAGAGGTAGCGCCAAGGCAGGCGCAAGCCCCGGCTACGAGGAGCCGATTCGCCAAGAATCGCGGCAATTTGCGCATGAAAACCTGTACCTGGGTTACGTTTTGATGATCTAACCGCGATTGTACCAGCCATACTCAAGTGGAAGACTTACGGAAGTACTAATCCCCTGGTTCGCTCTAGGGCGTCATTGGCTTGAGAATTTGGCTCAGTACATCGGGAGCACCTGAAACTCGCTCGAGGTGAGGATTTCTCTTCCCTTCAAAATATTGAACCGCATATGTCTTGAAAAACTGTGCGTTCTCGACCAGCAGCTCAATCGGTTGATGAGTCTCTCTTGCCGCCTTGATGGCTGCGTGGAGGACCTCCGGGGACCACTTCCGGCCATTTACAGCGATGAGCTTCATGCCCGGACCGATCCCGGCCTTATAGGCAGGGGATCCGACTTCGACATCCTCGAGCTTTCCGTCCTCGGCTGTAGCAAACCCAAGAGAATACGTAAAATCTGAGACCTTGAACGACTTCTCAGCCGCCTCCACAAATGCATTGGGCTTATCGTTGTAGACGAGCTTCCAGCCTCCCTGCTCGACGCCCCCGAGAGGAGCATGGGTGTTGATCGCATTTACCCGCTCGATCAGCAAGCGTGCCCAATCATACGGAGCAACTTCATTCAGCGTGTGCACGACGTCATCGAACGTGTAAGGCAACACGCGCGGGGGACCGCTTTCGCCTCCATGAAACCGCCGGCAGAAATCGTTCAGGGAGCGCTGTCCTTGAGTCTGCCGCCGGATGGTGGCATCCACCTCGAGCCAGATGAGCTCGCCCTCCGGGTAGTAATCGAGGCTGCGGCGCCAGTTCTGCCACTGCGGCCCCATCGTTCGAAGCGTCTGCACCGATCGAGCGGTATCTTCCAGGGGACGCCATGTCCGGCCGCTACGGTGGTCGAGCGTTGCCGCTGTCGCGGCGAGCGACTCGCGGTACTGCTCATCCGTCAGAAATCCGCTGCGCTCGGCCAGCAGGTTGCCCAGATATTCGGTGAGACCTTCGTAGACCCACAACAGATCCCCGATCATGGGTTCCTGATAATTCGGGGTCGCGAGTCCTGCCGGACGTCGGTATTTTCCGTTCCATGAATGCACGAATTCATGGGGAACCAGACCGGCGAAGAGCATGTGGAGGTAGGGGTCAGAGAATGTCCGTTCCGCTGCGACGCTGTCGTTTGACTGGTGATGCTCCAGGCCGTGTCCGCCTACAAGATCGCTTAACGTCAGCAGAAAGTCGTAGTGCCGGTAATGCCTCGCGCCAAACAGGGCGCCGGTTTCCGCCACCAGCCTCTTGTACGACGCCTCATCCCTCGCAGTCATCTCCAGGTCCGTCTCGGCGTCAGCCACCAGATCCATTACATGCACGGGGACTTCGTTCGGCTTTGTCAGCTCGACTTTTCGAAAATGGGAGCCAGCGATGAGCGGCGAGTCCACCAGACTTGTCAGCGACACGGGAGCGAAATCCACGTCTTCGCCGCTGGTTTTGTCAGCCTGCAGAGCTGTGCCAAATTTCCAGCCGTTCGGCAGTTTGACCGAGGGCTTGATGGTCACATCATCGGACCGAGCGCCCTTCGGATAAAGCACCACCGAGTTCCAGTTCAAATCGAGAATATCGCTCGATGCCGCGGGTCCACCGCCTCCGGCGCTATCCTGCGAGGTGATGGCATCGAGCCATACTTCCAGAGTTTCGACTCCCGCCGGCACCGTGACATGAAACTCGTACATGTCCAGAGCATCGCGTTCCCAAGCAATTGTCTTCCCTGCTGCCTGCATGCGAATTCCAGTCAGCGCGCCGATCGGTCCGCTGGGACGATGGTTGCCTGGAATCCACTTAGGAAATACAAGGAACTGTGCCCCTGAATGTACGGGAATCGTGAGATGGGAGTGATAGATGTTGCGCGGCGCATCGGTTAAGTCAACATGGACTCCGATGGTCTGCGCCGATGCTCGCAGCCCAGAGAGACACACTGCATAGAAGAGAAAGGACAGCCACCACGGCCGCGCTGATCGCAAGAAGGAGCCTCCGTCGGAGCATGAAGGCTACAGAAAGCCTACGACCAAAAGCAAGCCATTCGCTTCCTTCCGCCCTTGCGAATGTTGTCAGCGGACTTCGTGGATGAAGGTTTTGGGGAGGAGCAACTCGACTGGAATCGAACTCGCAAACGAGCGGAGGTTATTCGACTTGCGAAGATCGCGAGCGGGAGAACTTGTGCCGAGCTTTCCAAAATATTCCCGCGGCGCCCGAAGCCATCAACAGCCAAGTTCCTGGCTCGGGAACTTCGCCACCACCGCCGCTGCTTCCGCAGGGATCAGCCACCTTCTTTTTCTTGTCGCCGCTGACCGCGACCACACCGGTTTGTCCGGTCGGCTTCTTCTTGGTCACAATTCCGCAAACGCCGGGCACCGGCGGCGGCAGAAAAGGCGTAACACCCCCGCCCGAGATGGGATCGTACGAAGTGAGAGGGGGCGCCGGACCAAATCCGGGGACCGGGTTGCGATTCAATAATGCAGATTGAAACGGCACCGGCGGGGCCATCATGGCTGTACCCTTCTCCGGCTGCGCGGGCTCATCAAACCTGGCGGCAGGAGGTTCAGATTCAGACGTCGCCTGTTGCGGCATCTCTTCCACACGATTGGCGCAGCGTGTACGCGCGGTCATCTTTCCGTCCGTGATGACGGTCTCGCCTTTCTTGAGGCTGACGCGATGACGTGTCCAGTAAACCTTATTGCCGATGCGATAAGAAATGTAGGCTGTACGCGCCAGAACCAATCTCACCACGTGCGCGTGATCATAATCGAACCCGGCATAATGTGCGTGTACAACCGGATCATGATCGGCGGCCCACTTCAATTCCGCCACAGTGCGGACGCCGCCCGGTACAACCGAATATTTGTAGACGGGCCGATTCTCCACATCGCGCAGCATCTCCTTCTGCGTCATGAGCAGAAGGTTCCGGCTAGCTTCCGCAGACTCGCGGCTAGGCTCGATGCGGGAAGCATGGAAAAGGGATGGGCTCAGGTATTGGAGGCTCACTGAGGCACAAACAATGGTGAGCACGGCGCAACCTGCAATAAGTAGCGCGCGCCGGATCTGGCGATTCCTACGGTGACGACGCGTCCGGCGTTTCCGGACCACCGTGTACGTCACCCCTACCTGGGGTTCATTCGACAACTCTAACCTACCTTTGCGGCCAGATTCTGGGGCTCTGGTCCGACACACACACCCAACTGCCTCTAAAGCAGGTCAGGTGCCATTAACCTGGTAGCCAACTCCCACAATCAATTGGCTTTACAGCGCGTGTTGGCAAGCATGCTATCAGAGAGTGCAGCCCTTTGCACAAAATATGATCACAAGCATCTTGATGGTTCATCTCCGAAGGTTTCAAGACCCCATTTCGGCCGGGCGCACACTCGCCCGTAATGGGATGAATTCTATCCGAACTCGATCACGACCGTAACACCACGACAGTGCCATTTTGCAGATTCTCAAACATCGGTACTATGCAGATGGTTACGGCAGTCAATGCCGTAAGAGAGTTCCCGCCGTAATCTAGCGGTGGCAAAGCAAGGCTAGACCCCACCCCTGGGCCTTCTGCAGTTCCCCCGAGAATAAGAATTGAAATTCTGCCGTCGGATTCAACAGGCAAGGTGTATCGCCGGGAGGCTGCACTCATATATGAAGCGTATTGCTCTGGCCATGTTCGTCGTAGTTGCCGCTCTGGTCCTTACGAATTCCGCGCTGGCAAACTCCGTTTCCTTGACCTTCAAGTTCGACCACAACGATCATTACTACTTCTCAGTGAACGGAAGCAGCAGCCTGAGCACGATGATGTGCGACAGCTACGACAATCATATTTTCGGTGGGGAAACCTGGACTGCGAGCAAGTCGTCGTTCCTGACTGGAATTTCCAGCAGCTTGTTTGGCCCCACCATGACGCTCGACTACAAGGCAGCCGGCTTGATCTACAAGAGCATGCTGGCTGGGTCGATCTCAACCCTGCAGGCACAGTGGGCGATCTGGGGACTGTTTTCCGAAGATGCGCGGGAGAATCACGCATTTAACTTCTACGGCGGCGCTGCGACCGAGGCGGCTTTTCTTGCCCTGGCACAGGACGCTCCTAACAGCCGATATGCTGGACTCGTCCTCTACACACCGCTTGGCGGCAAGCCCGGCTGTGGACCGCAGGAATTCATCGGCTATAGCCCGGTACCTGAGCCGACCAGCATGATGCTACTTGGCACCGGAATGGTGGCGATGGCTGGCGTAGTTCGCCGCAAGTTCGTCAAAGCTTAAGTTTTGCTCCGGCTTTACCCTCGTGTAGCAGTCTCATCCATGCCGCGCAGCCAATGCTGTGCGGCTTTTTTTTGCGGATGACGGGGGAACACTATTCCATCGCATATTCGATCCTGATACCCCGCTTCTCGACTTCCGCGAGGAAAAGATCGGCGGGGACATCCAATTCCTGCAATACGCCTCCGCGCTTCGCGATCGCGCCCGATGCCAGCATCTGCACCACAATGGACGCTGGAAAAGCTGTTGTCCGCATCATGGCGCTCATGTCCGTTTTGGGATCGTAGTGGTCAACCATCGTGAACGATGCGACCCGTCCTTTCAGCCGGCCACCCAGCAGACCGCGAACCCCGGCGCGATTGACGGATTCGTGCGCCTCCAGCCGCATGATACAAACGTCAGGACCCTTCGACGCGAATTTGCCCTCAAAGATTTTCGACATCATCGCCCGCGGAGAAACCTCAGCCGAGCCAAACTTCATCTTCTCGCTGGAAAACAGTCCGAGTTCCTTGAGCTCACAAAGCAGGTCATAGTGCCCGGGATAGCGCAGGGTCTTTTCGAAACACTCGCCAACTCGGCCTTCAAAGGTTTCAGGCAGAGTCGAGGTTCCGCCTGAGGTATGGAACGCCACCAACGGCGAGAAGCCCGGGATGTGAAAGTCTTCGGGTTCTGTTAACGGGTCGATCGTCATCAACTTACCTTTTCGCAGGATGCGGGCCGGCTCCACGTACTCGTTGATCAGGCCCTCCACGGAGAACACCAACTGGTAATGGAATGGCGGCGTAGGACGCTCGGGCAGGCCTCCAACATAGAGACGGAGCGCGTCCGCGCGCCCACCCAGCCGGCGAACGAGTTCACCGCCCAAAATCGATGCCATGCCCGGTGATAGCCCACAATCCGGAGCCAGGCCCACTCCCCGCTTTTCCGCTTTCTTCGAAAGGGCTAACTCCTGCCGGACAACTGTGTTGTTTCCACCCAAGTCCGCAAAATGAGACCGGGCTTCAACGGCCGCACGCGCCAGTCCCAGATTGAGGAAATACGGCACGCACGACAGCGCGGCGTCGTGCCCATGCATCAGTTTGGCTGCCGCCTTCTCATCGCTGGCGTCGAGTGTTACAGCTCGCACTTTCTTGTCGCCCGTAATTCGATTCACGCGTGCCGCCACTTCCCGCGCGCGCTTGCCATCGTTGTCCGCCAGTGTTATGGAGTTCACCTGCGGCGTGCGAGCCATATCAAAAGCTGCCGCAGATCCCATCATGCCCGAACCAATCACTAAGAGTTGCATAAGAGTCCTCGCTACGAATATGTATGCAGAAACCCACGCAACAGCCGAAAAAGCCGCGTAGATGTGCTTCAATCTGGTATTGGAGTAAAGAAAATGTGAATCAGAAGGGGAAACTAGAGTCCTGCAGGAGCGATGCGCTCGCAGGTAGTACAGCGCTGATCAAGTCTCAGGAAGTTCACCTTTGATCATATCACCCGCGGCAGCAATTTCTCTGAAGGGCTCAGGTATTGGCTAAATTTGGATCCTTGTTTGCTGCCGGGCGTCGTCCCGAAGGCCCGCGCTTTTACCCGCAGGCCGAGGGATCTCCCTTGAGATAAAGCCGATTCGTCGGAGATCTCTCGCTACGCCTGAAGAACGGCTTCGCTCGGGATGACGCCTTGTGAGGTTATTCGAGTTCAAAATTGAGCCTCTCCCAACATGGATCCGCAACTCTGGCCAATATCCAAATGCGTACTGACGTTTTCGTGCAGCCTGGAGTCGAAAACGCAATCGGTAAAACACGGTACCAGGAACATCCACAAAATTTCCTTCAGAGCTTTCCAACATTAAACCCGCAACAAGACTCCAAGCGTCATGGCGTCGACGATCGGCATTGCAGGCTCACGTACTTCCGAAGACGCAAGCCTCCGATCTTCGGTACGGCTTCGCAAACTTGCCATTGTGCTCGGCATTTCCTTTCTGGCCATCGCCTGTGTGGGGGCCATACTTTCCGCCAAGTACTGGCCATTCTCCGAAAAAGAAGTCCGGGAAGATCTCGCCGAAGCCACCGACAGTACCGTCACGATCCGGAGCTACCACCCGACGTACTTTCCGCCCGGATGCACTCTTGAGGGAATTGAATTCCATCACGGCGCCAAGCAGTTCAAGCTGATCACGATCGACAAACTGGTTGTTGATGGCAGTTATATAGGCATCCTCAGCCGCCACGTTCCTCACATCACGGCACTTGGAGCAAAGGTTTTCGTGCCGCCCTTTGGAGAAAACGTCCAGTTCCACTCTCAGCACTCGAATATCGTCGTCGACGAACTGATTGCGAATGGCACCGAGGTTGAATTCCTCTCCGCCGACGCGCACCGGAAACCACTGGTTTTTGACGTTCACGAGGCACTTCTACGGTCCGTACGCTGGGGAAGTCCCCTGCAATATCACCTTAAGATCCACAACCCCGATCCTCCGGGAGAGATCGCCGTCGATGGCAAGTTCGGGCCTTGGGCCGACGGACACCCGCAAGACACACCCATGTCGGGCAAGTTCACATTCGATCACGCGGATCTTGGTGCTTACGGGGGGATTGACGGAACCCTGGATTCCAAGGGTGAATTCGGCGGTGTTTTCAAGCACATCAACGTTTCGGGGACTACCAATACTCCCGATTTTGTTGTGCTTTCGGGCGGTCACAAGCACAGACTCTCAACCCATTTCGACGCCTACGTTGACGTCACTCGTGGCGATACGTTCTTGAACCGCGTCGAAGTTCATCTCGGACGAACACTGTTGCTCGCTCGCGGAAGTATCGCCAGTTCTCCCGGCGCTAAGGGCAAGATGGCGGACCTTTACTTCAGCGCGAACCACGGCCGAATCGAAGACATTCTCGGATTATTCGTTTCGGCTCCCCGCTCTCCCATGTCGGGCGACCTCTCTCTAATGACGCACGCTCAACTCCCTCCTGGCGATGACCCATTTCTCCAACGAGTAAAGCTCGACGGCAGGTTTGGAATTGACGATGGCAGCTTCAAACCCGCGACGCAGAAAGACGTCAACGAGCTCAGCGCCGGCGCACGCGGCCAGAACAAGGACGATCCAGAGACGGTGCTCAGTGACTTGAAGGGGGAATTCAATCTCGTCGGAGGAGTGTCGAATTTCTCCTACCTGGATTTTCAAGTGGCTGGGGCGCATGCACGGCTGCATGGCACCTACAACGTCGTTAACTATCGGGTTGGCCTTCACGGACAAATGAGGGTCGACACACAGATTTCAAAAACGTCCAGCGGCTTCAAAGCACTTTTGCTGAAGGTCATGGATCCTATTTTCAAGAAAAAGAAGAAAGGCGAGATTGTTCCCGTACATATTCTGGGGACTTATGAAAAGCCCCAATTTGGGCTCGATTTTGGCCAGGACCAAGGGAAGTCGAAATGATTCCGCAGCCGCTTTTAGCAAACATTTCCCGCTGCATTTGCATCGGACAACTGCCGTGAAACATTTGTCTACTGGTTCCCTTCCCAAAACTCATTTTCTTTTCATCGTTCTGGCTTTGGTTGCGCTTGAAGCCTGCGGCGGAGGCGGCGGCTCATCACCAGTCCAGACTCCAGTGCCGGCAGGCCAACCTACATTCAGCCATGTGGTTTTGGTGGTCGAGGAAAATCACAGCTATGCCGAAGTAATCGGAAATTCCTCGCTGCCCTATCTGAATAGTCTTGCCTCACAGTACGGTGTGGCGGCGCAATACTTCGCCAATGCGCATCCCTCGCTCCCGAACTATCTGATGCTCACAACTGGACTGACTGAGAGCTTTGACGATAACTTTTCCGGCACCATCTCCGATGACAACGTTGTGCGCGAGTTGGTGAAAGCGGGCAAGACCTGGAAGGCTTATCAGGAATCCATTCCTTCCACGGGATACCTTGGACTAGATGCGCCACCTTATCTTCGCCATCACAACCCGTTCAGCTATCTCTCCGATGTGCAGAATGACGCCAGCCAGGCGGCCAACATTGTTCCCTTCACCCAATTCGCCACTGACCTCGGGAACAATGCGCTGCCGCAGTTTTCCTTTATCACTCCCAACCTCAATGACGACGCTCATGACGGCAGCCTTGCCGGGGCCGATGCCTGGCTGCAAGCGAACATCGCTCCGTTAATCGCCAGTCCCGCGTTTCAAAGTGGGGGATTGTTGATCATCACCTTTGATGAAGGCGACGCTTCCGACGTCGAGCACGGTGGTGGCCATGTTGCGACCGTGATTGTCAGTTCAAAATCCAAGGGCGGGTTTCAATCCCAAACGTTCTACCAGCATCCGAGCACTCTCCGTCTTGCCTTGGCCGCTTCGGGAGTGACCAAATTTCCCGGTGGCGCCGGACTCGCACCCGACATGACCGAGTTTTTCAACGGCCAATAACGGCATCAAGCCGACCACATTTTTAGATTGTGAAAGCTAGATAGGCCGTGACTGGTACCCGAGTGGCTGGCGGAGAGGATCTCTTGCGTCTTTCTTTGTCTCAATTGTGTCACTCGCTTTGCGCCAGCAGAGTTCTCACAATGTTGACCCACTCTGACTCGAGCGGCTCTCGGCAAACCGCCTGATGCGCCCGACCATACCAATACGCAGCGTTTGAATCATCGCCCTCCTTCCGATGCAAGTAGGCATGCACCCAGGAGCCTGCGGAACTCGGGTCCTCTTGAGCACATTCGTGGGCCCGCCCCCAATTGCCTTTCGCGTCCCACCAAAGCCCAGTCAAGACTCCCTTGATTCCGGCGGGAGGTGTCGGCCCGGCGAGCGATTGTTTGAAGTCTTCCAACGTCATGACGCCCACTTCCCCGAAGGTTGACTCGGGTTAACGCATCAGTTGCCGGTAGGTGTCGCAGGAGATTTGGTGGCAGCTTTTTGCTCCGGCACCAAGTCCTTTGGAGAAATCTTCGGGTCGTAAACCAGATTGAAGAAACCGACCATCATTTCATCCCAACTCTGCTGTCCCCAGATCACTGTTTTCGTGGGATCGGGATTCTCCGGATTGTTCTTTGAGTTGTCGAAATGTGCGGTGCACTCGATGCGAGCACCAACGGGAAGATCGATGGGCTCGGCCAGGTTGTACCAGAGCTGCCAGTGCCAGTTGTACTGCGGGACGCGCAGAATCGTTCGCGTATCACCATTCGGGAATACCACTCGATATTCGAAATCTTTTCCCCTGGCGTGCATATGCGGATGGATGGAAGCCAGCGTCAACGGCTTGCGAATCTCAAACGACGCAT
>AP72_2010_repI_A100DRAFT_1000060_pt1 | contig 18610 bp, 12 predicted proteins | sample AmaPasrepliIA100_FD_9193 | JGI IMG/M metagenome (IMG submission 9193)
CCTCGAGGCCGGTGACACCCTGATCGACGGCGGGAACTCCTATTATGTGGATGACATTCAGCGTGCCAAACAACTCGCCGCCAAACAAATTCATTACGTGGACGTCGGCACCAGCGGCGGCGTGTGGGGTCTAGAACGCGGCTACTGCATGATGATTGGCGGCGAGAAAGAAATCGTCCAGCACCTCGATCCGATTTTCTCGACGCTCGGCCCTGGAATCGGCGACATATCACGCACGCCGGGACGAGCGAAGTCCGATGGTACCGCTGAGCAAGGCTACCTGCACTGCGGGCCCAATGGTGCCGGCCACTTCGTCAAGATGGTCCACAACGGAATTGAATATGGAATCATGGCGGCCTACGCAGAAGGACTTTCAGTATTGCGGTCGGCCAATGTTGGCAAGCGGCTGGAAAAGGCCGATGCAGAGACCACGCCCTTGCGCGACCCGGAGCATTACCAGTATGACCTGGACCTTAAGAACATCGCCGAAGTGTGGCGGCGCGGAAGCGTGATTGCATCGTGGCTGTTGGATCTCACTGCAACCGCCCTGGTTCAGGACCCCGGGCTCTCGAAGTTTGCTGGCCGCGTATCGGATTCTGGCGAAGGCCGCTGGACCATCAAGGCTGCAATCGACGAAGCAGTCCCGACCCCGGTGCTCACCGCTTCCCTGTACGAGCGTTTTAGCTCACGCGGAGAAGCTGATTACGCCGACAAGCTGCTGTCCGCGATGCGCTTCGAATTCGGCGGACACTTGGAAAAGCCGAAAGAAAAATCTGAGGCTGCTTAAAAAGGAGAGATGTTCATGACCAGTTTCCACTCAGACGCTCTAGTTTTCTTCGGCGCCACGGGAGATCTCGCCTACAAGAAGATATTCCCGTCCTTGCAGGCCATGGTAAAACGAGGACACCTGAACGTTCCTGTGGTCGGGGTTGCCAAAGCCGGATGGAATCTCGAGCAACTCCGCGCTCGGGCGAAAGACAGCTTGGAGAAACATGGAGGCCTGGATCCTGCCGCCTTCCAAAAGTTGATCAGTTTGCTGCGATATGTCGACGGCGATTATCAGGATCCGGCAACGTTCGATGCGCTACGCAAAGAACTCAGTGACGCGAAGTCTCCGGCCCATTACCTGGCGATTCCGCCGGTTTTGTTTGAAACCGTTGTCCGGCATTTGGCTGACTCGAACTGTGGAAGAGGCGCGCGCGTTATTGTCGAAAAGCCGTTCGGCCATGACCTTGCATCCGCGCAGGAACTGAACAGAGTTCTGCTCGGGACTTTCGATGAAGCCGACATCTTCCGCATCGACCATTATCTGGGTAAGCGTGCCGTGAACAATGTGCTCGCGTTCCGCTTCGCAAATACTTTTGTGGAATCTTTTTGGAACCGCAACTACATCGAGAGTGTCGAGATCACGATGGCGGAGGACTTCGGGGTACAGGGCCGCGGAGGTTTTTATGATCAGACTGGAACGATCCGCGACGTGGTCCAAAACCACCTTTTCCAGGTGTTATCGAATCTGGTGATGGAACCGCCCGTCCGATCCGACAGCGAATCAATCCGCGACGAAAAAGCCAAAGTATTGCGGGCAATTCCACCGATCGATGAGAAGGACCTGGTACGCGGCCAGTTCCGTGGCTACCGCGATGAAAACGGNGTTGCGAAGGACTCGCAGACCGAAACCTTTGCTGCGATGAAACTGGAAATCAATTCCTGGCGGTGGAAGGGCGTACCATTCTACATTCGNGCCGGCAAGTGCTTGCCTACGACTTGCACCGAGATCGTCGCGAANTTTCACAAGCCGCCGACACTCATTCCCGACAGCCAGTTGATCGAAAACCACCTTCGCCTCCGNTTGAGTCCGGAGATCACGATCGCGATGGGGATGATGAACCTGTCCCCAGGCGCGGAGGGACTCGACCTTCAAACCAGCGAAATGGTGGCCACTCATTCTCCACGCGCCGATGAGATGGATGCGTATGAACGCGTGCTCGGAGCAGCAATGTCCGGAGACAGCACTTTGTTCGCACGCGAGGATTATGTCGAAGAAGCTTGGCGGGTCGTGGAACCCATGCTGAAGAAGAATACTCCGATTCATCCGTATGAGCCCGGAAGCTGGGGCCCGAATGAGGTGGATCATGTGGCGCCAGACGGGGGCTGGAGCAATCCAGCCGCGAAAAAAGCACTTGCGCTTGCAACCGAGGCCGCGTGATGAAGATTAGTGTCTATGCCAATGCCGACGCGGTCGCTCTGGAAGCCGCCAAGTTTATCGCCAAGGAAGCGCGAGAGGCAGTCGCAGCTCGTGGCAAGTTCGTGATGGCGGTCAGCGGAGGCCAAACACCATGGATCATGCTTCGCGATCTCGCGCACGAAGATGTGCCGTGGAAGAGTGTGTATATCGTTCAGGTAGACGAACGGGTCGCACCTGAAGGGAATGCCGATAGAAATCTCACCCATCTGCGCGAAAGCCTGCTTGGGCATGCACCGATACGTCCCGAGCAAATTCATGCGATGGCGGTGGAATCGGGGAATCTTCAAGCCGCTTGCGCAGAGTATGCGCAGACCTTGAGGACGCTCGCAGGTTCACCGCCTGTACTCGACCTCGTTCACCTGGGACTCGGACCCGACGGCCACACTGCTTCGCTTGTACCAGGAGACCCAGTCCGCGATGTGAGGGATGCAGACGTTGCGCTCACGGGAATTTACCAGAATCGTCGGCGTATGACGCTAACATATCCGATTCTCAGTCGCGCCCGTCGCGTGCTTTGGCTCGTAACCGGAAGCGAAAAGACGGGAATGCTTGCGCGCTTGCAGGCTGGAGATGCCTCTATCCCGGCTGGCCGCGTCAGCAGAGATCATGCCGTGGTGTTGGCAGATCGCGCCGCCGCGAGTCAAGTTGTTAACGAATCGAAGACAGAAGTGGCATGAGGGAAAACGGTAGAAGCACGATTCCGTCACCTCATAGGCCACCTAATAATAAGGAGTGAATATGCGCATCGGAATCGCCGCGGATCACGGCGGGTATGGATTGAAACAGGACCTTTGCAGCCGTCTCAGGGCTGCCGGCCATGACGTTGTTGACTTCGGTGCAAAGCGTCTTGAGCCAGGCGACGACTACCCGGACTTCGTGACTCCCTTGGCCCGCGCAGTGGCCTCCGGCACAGTAGATCGCGGGGTTGCTGTTTGCGGAAGCGGGGTAGGTGCTTCGGTTTGCGCCAACAAAGTTCCGGGAGTACGCGCCGGTCTGATCAACGACCACTTCTCGGCTCGGCAAGGCGTCGAGGACGATCACATGAACATCATTTGTCTCGGAGGCCGCGTCATGGGAACCATGGTGGCTTGGGACCTTGTCGAAACCTTTCTGGCAGCTGAATTCAGCCAAGCCGAACGCCATCTAAGACGCCTGAGCAAAGTTGCTGGACTCGAAAGGAAAGCAGCTGGCGAAGTCAAAGTCGAGACTTCAGCAGTTTCAGCCTAGCGCGCACGCTAAACGGAATTCGAACATTGCCACGGAGGCAGTCATGAGTACCGCAATAACTCCAGTTGAGAATCTGAGCGCCGCAGAACTCGATCAATTGTGCATCAACACGATTCGCACGCTCTCAATCGATGCCGTGCAGCAAGCCAACTCCGGACACCCCGGAACGCCCATGGCGCTCGCGCCCCTCGTCTATACGATATGGAATCGTGTCCTAAACTTTGATCCGCAGGATCCGATCTGGCCCAATCGCGACCGCTTCGTGCTTTCGAACGGCCACGCCTCCATGTTGCTCTGGTCTGCACTCCATCTCACTGGCGTTCAAGCTGTGAATGCCGACTACGAAAGCTTGGGGCAACCGTCGGTCACGCTCGACGATATTCGTCGCTTCCGCCAACTCGACAGCAAAGCGCCCGGGCATCCTGAATACCATTGGGTGTCGGGCGTTGAGACCACGACGGGCCCACTGGGACAGGGTGCGGCAACCAGCGTTGGCATGGCGATCGCAGAGAAGTGGTTGGCTCACCGCTACAATCGGCCAGGCTTCGAGATCTTCGACTACAACGTTTATACCGTCTGTGGTGATGGATGCCTGATGGAGGGGATCGCGTCAGAGGCTGCATCACTGGCCGGACATCTCGGGCTCGATAATCTGTGCTGGATTTACGACAACAATCACATCACGATTGAGGGCAACACACGCATAGCGTTTANCGAAGACGTTGCGGGTCGGTTCCTCGCTTACGGATGGAACGTGTTGCGCGTTGGCGATGCGAACGACACCGATCGTATCGACCAGGCGCTGGATGTTTTTCGCAAAACAAAGGGACGCCCCACTTTCATTGTTCTCGACAGCCATATCGGATACGGTTCACCGCATAAGCAGGACACCGCTGCCGCGCATGGAGAGCCTCTAGGAGAAGAGGAAGTGCGGCTGTGCAAGAAGGCTTACGGATTCCCTGAAAATGAAAAGTTTTTGGTTCCCGAGGGCGTGTACGACCATTTCGCGGATGGGATTGGCAAACGCGGTGCTCAAGCGCGACAGAAATGGGCGGAACTTTTGGACTCGTACCGTACGCAATATCCAGACCTCGCAGTTGAAGTTGAATTGATGCAGAAGCGTGACCTTCCGATCGGCTGGGATCGCAACCTCCCCGTCTTTCCAGCCGACGCCAAGGGTGTCGCCGGACGCGATGCTTCCGGAAAAGTACTGAACGTACTTGCCCAGAACATTCCATGGTTCCTCGGCGGATCTGCCGACCTCGGTCCATCTAACAAGACCCTCTTCACTTATCCGGGGGCGGGAGATTTTCAAGCTGATAGCCCAGGTGGAAAGAATCTACACTTTGGCATCCGCGAGCATGCGATGGCGGCAATCGTCAATGGACTGAATCTTTCAAAGGTGCGCGCCTTCGGAGCAAGCTTCTTCATCTTCAGCGATTACGCTCGTCCCGCGATTCGTTTGGCCGCCCTCATGGAACTGCCCTCGATCTTCATCTTCACCCATGACGCCATGGGCGACGGCGAGGATGGTCCCACGCATCAGCCGATCGAGCACCTCATCTCCCTGCGTGCGATACCTGGACTGATCACACTGCGGCCGGGTGATGCCAACGAAGTAGTCGAGGCGTACCGCTTCATCATGCAACTGCAGCACAAGCCCGCGGTGATGGCATTGTCGCGTCAGCCCTTACCGACTATCGATCGAAGCAAATATGCTCCCGCCTCTGGCGTGGCGAAGGGGGGCTATGTGCTCGCAGATGCTCCTGGGAGAAATCCGGAGGTGATCATCATCGCATCTGGCAGCGAGCTGAGCCTCGCTGTCACTGCCCATGAAACACTCGTCGCGGAAGGCGTTCGGTCGCGCGTAGTGTCGATGCCCTCGTGGGAAATCTTCGAGAATCAGCCACAGGCTTACCGTGACACCGTCCTTCCGCCCAACGTGAGAGCTCGGGTGGCGGTGGAACAGGGCTCAACTCTTGGATGGGATCGATATGTAGGCACTTCCGGCCGTGTTATCGGTATGAATACCTTTGGGGCCTCCGCTCCGCTGAAGGAACTGCAAAAGAAGTTTGGATTCGAGCCGAACCAGGTCGTCGCGGCTGCTAAAGAACAGTTGAAGCAAAACTGATTCAGGTAACCTCTGCTCTCGGGATGTTGCCGGACCTCCCGCGTTCCCCGGCATCGGGAGGACGCGTGTCCAGACGAATTGAAACTCTTCACTGAGGACGGAGCGGAATATGAAGTTTGCGTATCCGATAGGCCAGGGTCGTCCGCTTCAGACCCAGGCGTACGGCCGCGCCATTCGGACCACCGAGGACCCAGTTCGATTCCCGGATCGCCCGCAGAACATGCTCACGCTCGATTTCTTCCAAGCTACTGAGCTCCGAACTGGTCGTTTGGACAGCAGCCTCTTTCAGTTCCGCAAGAGGTGGACGCAGAACACTCCCCGGCGACAGAATTACCGACCGCTCGATAAAGTTCTGCAACTCGCGTACATTGCCCGGCCATGAGTAATTTAAGAGAGCTTCTATCGCTTCGGGAGTAATAGTTTCAATGTGTCTGTTCATGCGCCGAGCATATTCGGCCACGAAGTGGCGCACCAAAATAGCAATGTCCTTGCGGCGCTCTCGCAAAGGCGGAACCGACAACGGGAAAACGTGCAGGCGATAATACAGGTCGCTTCTGAATTGCCCATCTTGCACCATCTGCTTCAGATTCCGATGTGTAGCCGCAACCACGCGAACATCCACTTGCTGAGTACGGGTGCTGCCCAGTCTTTCAAATTCATGTTCCTGCAGAACTCGCAGCAATTTAGGCTGAACGTCGAGTGGAATATCCCCTACCTCATCGAGGAACAGAGTGCCCTTATCTGCAACCTCGAAGCGACCCGCCTTGCGCATGAGGGCACCGGTAAATGCGCCCCTTTCATGGCCAAAAAGCTCACTTTCCAGTAAACCGGACGGAATGGCGGCACAATTCAGTTTGATGAGGGGCCGATCCCGTCGGCTGCTCAGGTTGTGGATCGCTCGGGCGACCAATTCCTTTCCGGTACCCGTCTCCCCTAGAATGAGTACGCCGGAATCCGTCGGAGCCACAACCCGCACTTCCCGTAGAGCGCGTTGCAGAGACGCACTTCTCCCCACGATGCCCTCGAACGCCCCTTCATTCCCGTCCTGCAGCTCCCACGATGTACGACTGACGTTCGGTCCTCCAGTTGTGCGATCTACAGCACCGACCACACTTTTGGAACGTTCGACCGAACCTCTCAAAGGCGCTGAAGGCAGCACGCTCACAGCTGGCAATTCTGGCGTGATTGCGGACTGTGCAATACTCATTGCTTATTCCTCCCTGGCTGTTCCGCTTCTAAAGAACTGTTGCCGAGCGCACCCAATCGGATCGAATGATTAGGGCGATAACACCACACCCGCGCAAGCGAAAACAATTGGACGATGGTACGGCAATACTTTGGTATTGGACCAGGCGATACCCCGCATCATGGTCAACCAGAGGGCGGTGCCCGAGTATTGGGGACAGCGTTCAGAGTGACGGGACGTGTTGAAATGAAGCATAATTCGTAGCAATTGGACGGTTCTTCGGGTCAGTCCCGTCAAAGCTCGGGTTAGGCCAAAGCCGTTACACACGAATCTAGGGAGGCCTTTGTGGAGACCTCACTGGCGGCAGAATCGCTGCTCGCCTTAGCAGTCACCGTTACCTCAGAGCAACGCGTCGACTCTGTCTTACAGAGTATTGTTGAGGGGTTGTCATCACAGCCGGGAGTGGCATTGGTTCGGATTTGGCTGCTGCCATCCCCTGACCTCCCCGGCGTTTGCCAAGCGGCGTCGGACCACCCAGATTCTCTTTGTCTCGTCGCAAGCGCTGGAACTCCCATCAATTCACCAGGTGAAGATTGGCGTTTCCTGCAGGGGCACTTTGCTCGAGTGCCGTTCGATGTCGGAAAGGTTGGACAAGTGGCGGCAAGCCGTCATCCTATTCTCGTCGAAGACGTCGCCGCTCAAAACGATTGGATGGTGCGACCAGAATGGGCAAGTCGTGAGGAGATTCGCAGCTTTGCAGGTCATCCCCTCATCTTTCGAGACAAACTGCTGGGTGTTATCGCCGTCTTCAGCCGCCACCCACTCGGTCAACAAGAGTTCACCTGGTTAGGTCTGTTCGCGAATCAGGCGGCGGTCGCTATCGCCAACGCATCTGCGGAAGAGGCTCTGCAATCAACCAAGCGTAATCTTGCCGCCATCATTAATACGATCCCCACTACCGCATGGAGCGCTCGCCCCGATGGCTACTGCGACTTCCTGAATCAGGTGTGGCTCGATTATGCGGGCATGACCGTCGAACAAGCGCAGGGCTGGGGGTGGGCGGAAGCGATTCATCCAGACGACCGTGAACAACTTGTCGAAGAGTGGCAATCATCTCTGGTTTCGGGAATCCCGATCGACACGGAAGCGCGGATTCGCCGTTTCGACAATTCGTATCGATGGTTCCTGATTCGCGCCAATCCTCTGCGGGATGAATCGGGCAACATCCTCAAATGGTACGGAACCTGCACCGAGATCGAAGATCGCAAGCGCTGGGAACAGATCCTGCGTGCGAGAGAACTTTCGTGGAAGCAGATTGTTGACAACATTCCCGGGCTAGTGGCAACGACAGGCGCAATGGGTGAAGTGGAATTTTTGAATCGCCAGACTTTGAAGTATTTCGGTAAGACTAATGAGGAGTTGAAAGATTGGGGCCTCATTGAAGCGATTCATCCAGATGACCTTCCGCGAGCAATGGACGTGCGCAAACAATCGATCGAGACGGGGCAGATCTATGAGGTCGAGCACCGCTGCCGTCGTGCTGATGGCGTTTACCGATGGTTCCAAGTACGCGGTCTCCCGGTGCGAGATTCGGAAAACAAGGTGACCGCGTGGTACCTGCTCCTTACAGACATCGATGATCGCAAGAAAGCTGAGGAGGCTCTACGATCGAGTGAGCGCAATCTGAGCCTAATGATCAACGCCATACCCTGCTGGAGCAGTGTATTCGCCCGCGATGGGTCCGTCCTGTATAGGAATCAAGTCGTATCGGACTACACGGGTTTCCCTCTGGAAGATGCACGGAAAGAGGACTTTCGGGCTCGTGTTTTCCATCCGGATGATGTTGAAAGGTTGCGCGAGGAGCGAGGGCGCGCGTTCACGCGCGCGGTACCCTTCGAGAATGAACAACGAGTGCGCGGCAAAGACGGCAGATATCGCTGGTTCCTGTTCCGCTACAAACCCCTGCTCGATGAGCAGGGAGGGATCGATCGATGGTATACAGCCGCGTTCGACATCGAGGACCGAAAACAGGCCGAGCAAGCGTTACGCCAGAGCGAGGAGAGGGCCCGCCTGATGGTCGATAGCATTGACGGTCAGATCATGACGGCGACGCCCCAAGGTGAAGTCGAATTCGTTAATCAACAGGTCCTGGATTACTTTGGGAAAAGTCTTGAAGCATTGAAGGACTGGCGTACCAACGACGCCATTCATCCAGATGACTTCCCTCGCGCCCTGGCTTTGTGGAGGCACTCTGTCGAAACTGGCGAGCCATACCGGTTTGACGAGCGTCTTCGACGCGCCGACGGTGTATACCGCTGGTTTCGTGTACGTGGGCGATGTGTGCGTGACGCCCAGGGCCACGCTGCGCGCTGGTACGTCTTGCTTACGGACATTGACGAGGGCAAACGAGCGGAGGCGCAGGTCGAACAAGCCTATCTTCGTCTCGCCGAAGCCCAGCGGTTAAGCAAAACGGGCAGCTTCATTACCGATTTGGTGGCCGACGACCACAACTGGTCCGAGGAGACCTTCCGCATCTTCGAGTTCGATCCGGCGACCAAGGTCACGGTGCGGATGATTCGGGATAATATTCACGCTGAGGACCTACCGTCGTTCGACGCAATGATCGCGCGAGCTATGACGGGTATTGATGTCGATTTTGTGTTCCGGATTGTTACCTTTCGGAGCGTCGTGAAGCACATCCGCGGCATGGCACGGGTCATAGAACAAGTCGCGGGTCGCCCCCTGTTCATTGGCGCTCTCCAGGACATAACCGAAACCAAGATCGCTGAGGAGGCGTTAAACAGGGCTCGCTCAGAGCTTGCCCATGTGGCGCGGATCACAACGTTGAACGCGCTGACGGCGTCGGTCGCCCACGAAATCAACCAACCGCTTGCGAGCCTCATCACCAACGCCAGTATATGTCTTCGCAGGCTGAATGCTGATCCTCCAAATGTCGACGGGGCGCGCGAAACCGTGATGCGGACCATTCGCGACGGCAATCGCGCCTCGGACGTGATTACGCGATTGCGCGCTCTGTATGCGAAGAAGGAATTCGCGTTGGAGCCGTTGGACTTGAATGCGGCGACCCAAGAGGTGATCGCATTGTCGTTGAGCGACCTGCAGAGGAATCGAGTGATCCTGAAATCGGAGCTTGCCAACGAGCTTCCGCGAGTTAACGGAGATCGTGTCCAACTGCAGCAAGTGATTCTTAATCTAGTACGCAATGCTTCCGATGCGATGGGCTCGGTAGATGATCGCCCTAGGGAGTTACTGATCAGAACCGAACGGGAGGGGGCCGACCGTGTGCGGCTCAGCGTTAAGGATGTCGGACTCGGCTTCACACCCGAAGCCGCCGAAAAACTTTTCCAAGCTTTCTATACAACTAAGAACGATGGAATGGGAATTGGGCTGCATGTCAGCCACTCCATTATCGAGGCGCATCATGGGCGTTTGTGGGCATCAGCCAATGATGGACCCGGATCCACATTTTCGTTTGCTATCCCCTGTAAACCCGAGACTTTGGACGACGATGAAAATCATTCCGGCCGGGCAGATGCTGCGTGATCTGACTCCTGCCTGCCCTTTCAGGCCAAAACAATACCAAAGTCGAATAGACGCGGCCGATAGGGTAGTGCATTGTGTTGTTATGCAGTCCGGAAAGAGCGCCACCGAGGGTTTACTTCTCTCCGTCGTTGATGATGATGAAATGCTACGCGAGTCGCTGCCCGATCTGCTGAGGGAGTTCGGTTTTGCGGCTCGATCTTTTTCGTCTGGGCAGGAATTTCTCTCGTCTGATTATGTGGGTGAGACAAGGTGTCTAATCCTTGATGTCGCGATGCCGGGAATGTCCGGACTTGATCTTCAGCAGGAATTGATACGTCGTCGGAAAGCGATTCCAATCATCTTCATCACGGGTCAGAAAGACGAAGAAATCCGGGAGCAAGCGTTCCGGCAAGGAGCCGTGAAGTTTCTATACAAGCCATTCAGCGACAGCGCTTTGCTTGATGCCGTCAACGCGGCGCTTGACTGTGGAGGTTCTGCGGAACCAGGGCATGAGCGCAACGCCCGATAGGGCTTCGACTGCCCATGGAAAATTCAGGATACTTCCAGGTACTCCTGGATTGACCCGCTTTGGCTCGCCTGGAAGTTTGCAATGTGTTTAGCAAGGACTCTTGGTCATGAAGTGGGGTCATCACCAATGCCAACTGCCAAGTCCATCGTGTTCGTTGTTGATGACGACGTCTGGGTGCGAGAGTCGCTCGAAACGTTGATAGAAGACGAAGGTTGGCAGCCTGAGACCTTCGCCTCTGCCCATGAATTCCTCGATCGCCCGCGGGCAGTCACTCCTAGCTGTCTAGTGCTCGACGTNTCACTTCCCGGCCTGAATGGTCTCGAACTGCAAAAGCGTGTAGGGGTTGATCGCACCGACATGCCGATCATCTTTATCACGGGACATGGCGATGTTCCAATGTCGGTCGGCGCCATGAAGGCGGGGGCGGTCGAGTTCCTGACGAAGCCCTTTAATGACGAAGTATTGCTGACAGCGATCAGGCAAGCCCTGGAACGAAGTCGTATAGCTCTCGCTCAAGAGGCGGAGGCACAAGAGCTCCGAGGGTGTTACGCGTCGCTTACGCCTCGCGAACGTGACGTCATGGCCTTGGTCGTTTCCGGCCTATTGAATAAACAGGTCGCGGGAGAACTCGGTATCACTGAGAGCACAGTGAAGGCACACCGAGGCCGGGTGATGCAGAAGATGAAGGCCAACTCGGTAGCAGACTTGGTGAAAATGACCGAGAAACTCCATCCAGTGCGGCCAAAAAAACAATCAGTGAATTCTGGCTAGCGGAGCGTTTACGGGATGCCAGAAGATTTGAAGTCGCGCCGACCTTTCGCGGTTAGGGGAGGCTCCTTGTCTCTTTAAGGAGTACAGGTAAGGTGGTAAGCAGTTATGCTCGACTCGTTTCATGTCTCCTCTATACCTGGTTCGCAACACCCGCTCTTACTAGTGGTCGTCTCCCTTTTCTTTTATTCATCATCCGCGTGGCCGCAAACCCAGCTCGCGACCGTTTTCGGTGCCGTCACAGATCCAACCGGCGCAGTGATTGCGGGAGCCGTCGTCACACTTTCCAGTACAAGCACTGGATTAAAGCGTGAAGGAATTACTGACCTCAAGGGTGAGTATCATTTGGCGGGACTGCAACGCGGAATATATACGGTGCGCGCAGCGAAGGAAAACTTTCAGACAAGGGTGCTCGAACAAGTTGCCCTCACTTCAGGTGCCGCAATCGCAATCAATCTGTCACTGCGGCTCGGCACCATTCCACAAGACGTGACAGTCAAGGCAGATGCGGCGATCGACACTATTACTTCGACTATCAGTGGAGCGATCGCTGAACGAAGCCTAACCGAACTTCCTCTTGACGGTCACGACCTTTTCAAAACCGTTGTCCTCGAGCCGGGGGTCTCACCGACACCGAGCAGTGCTCCTTCGTTGCTATCGGACGGCAATGCGGGCCAGGTTTCAATTAACGGCATGCGCCCGAGTTGGACGAACCTTCTCATCGACGGTATGGATGCGAATGATCCAGTCTTCGGCTATTCGCCGGCAGGCGCGTCAGGGCTTTTTCTGGGTCTGAATGGATTTGCGGAAGTCCGCGTTCTGACCCAAACGTACGAAGCGGAGTACGGCCCAAACGGAGGCGGCGTCATCCAGGCGGTAACCAAGTCGGGAAGTAACAGGTTCCATGGATCATTGTGGGAACTCCACCGGGATGCCTCACTCGACGCCAAGAATTACTTTGATTTGGCAAGGCGCCCAATCCCAGCGTTTGTGCGCAACCAGTTTGGGGCTAGCATCGGCGGGCCGTTGGTGCATGACCGAACGTTCTTCTTCGCTAACTATGAGGGTTTCCGTGAAGTGCAAGCATCCACCGCAATTGCCACGGTGCCCAATGCATTGGCTCACCAGGGGTTGCTGCCCTCTGCCACGAATCCGGACGCCTGCAACAGTGCCGCCCCAAGCGGGTGTGTTGCCGTCGCCGTCGATCCGCGGGTACAGCAGTTTCTCGCCCTTCTTCCCCCGACGAACGGTGCGGACAAGGGAAACGGAACCGGGGACCTTATTACCACCAATAAGGGTTCCACGACTGAGAATCTCGGCACAGTCCGCATCGATCACAACTTCTCGAACTCACATTCGCTATTCGGGCGTTACATGATTGATGACAGTTCGTCCGAAGTTCCGTATGTCGGGACACCGCCGGGAACATACGTCCCTGGCTTCCCAGCCCTTNATCTAGCACGCAATCAGTATTTTGCCGTTCAGGATCGCACGAACGTCGGGCGGGAAGCGTTCAACGAACTAGGATTTGGCATCAACCGCACGACCGCGTCCACTTCAATTATCGATATGCATCCCGGCCTTTCCATTTCTTTGGTTCCCGGAAGACCGCTGGGGACCATCGATATTGCCGGTATGAGTTTGCTAGGCAATAGCGCGATAAGTCCGTTGGGCGATTTTTCGACCGTTTATCAAGTTCAGAACCAACTTTCAATTACAAACGCTCGCCACACCTTGAAATTCGGAGCCCAGTTTCGCAGGATCCAATCCAATGGTCCGTTGGACTTTGGGGTGAATGGGTTGTACGGGTTCCAGGATCTGAGTCCGTTCGGTTTCCCTGCACGGTCCAACAACCCTGCTATCGAATTCTTTCTTGAGGCTCTGCCTTTATCGTACGTGGGCGTTAGTCCCTCCAACTCTGATTCCAATCGCGATTACCGCCAGAGCGTGCTGTCTGGGTTTGCGCAGGATTTCTTTCGAGTAACTAGCCGTTTATCCGTGAATTTCGGGCTACGGTACGACTTCTACTCCAATCCGAGTGAGGCAAAGGGACGACTCGCTGCTATTCGTAATCCGGCCACCGATTCCGGTTCGACAGTGGGCAAGGTATTCGCGGACACACCTCGTGATTTGTTGTCACCGCAGGCCGGCTTTGCATGGAACATCTTCGGCGACGGCAAGACCTTGTTGCGGGTCGGAGCCGGAATCTTTCGAGATCAACTCCCCATAATCTTTTTTGGTGTCAATCGGGAACTACCTCCCTTTTTCAGCATAAATTCTTATGTATTTCCTAGCTTTCTCAACCCCCCGAATGCTCTCCTGACGGCACCGATTTATGTTTTCCAGTCGACTTACCATCCAAAGTTCCCATATGCGGTGCAATACAACCTCAATTTGGAGCGAGAAATCGCGCCGGACACTTTTCTCAGCGCAGGGTATTTTGGTGCGCGAGGGAATCATCTCCCTCGTGAGGTAGAGGCGAACCCCTTCGAACCAGCATTAGGTCATCGCCATAACCCGAATCTGCCGTCACCTCTGCTAGAGGATCGAACTGATTCACAGTCTTTCTACAATTCATTCCAACTGTCCCTTTCGAAACATAGCGGCCACAATCTTTTCTGGCAGGCGTTCTATACGTTCTCTCATTCAATAGATGATGCCTCGAGCAACGTTTCGATTGAAGCTGTAAACGAACCTCCCACGACTCAGGATCCGTTCAACCGCAAGGGAGACCGCGGACGGTCAGGGTTTGACATTCGGCACAATTTCGTTGCGAACGTTGTTTATGAGCTGCCTCTTGGACGGGGAAACCAACTTGGCGGCTGGCAAATTTCTGCTATTGCCAGCGTTCACGGCAATGTCCCTTTTACTCCAGTGCTCGCCTTTGATAATGCGAATTTGCAATCCTTGTTGACGTCGGAACGGCCAGATCTCATCGGCAATCCCTATGAGGGGATTTGTCCCAATGGCTTCAGAGTCGGTACTCCGTCGTGCTGGTTTAACCCAAGTGCTTTTGCGTTGCCACCTCCGGGTCAGTTTGGAACTGCTGGACGCAATGTTCTGCGCGGCCCAACCTTCGCACAGTTTGATTTGGCAGTGCACAAGGTCTTCCAATTGTCAGAGGGAAAGAAGATTGCGTTTGGGGCGGTAGCCTATAACCTCCTCAATCGGCCTAATTTTGCAGTCCCAAGCAACACGCAAAGCCCGCTCACTTTGGGAGGCAATGGAGATGCCGTGTTCAAAAACGCAGGGGGTGACCTTGCCAGCAACGTCGGCCGGGTTTTCAGTACTGTCGGTACCGCGCGTCAGATTCAACTGGACGCTCGTTTCACTTTCTAGAACGCCCGCAAGCTCTCTTTAGTCTTCTCAACGTCTGATAAGGGCCGAAAACTTAAGGGCGATGAGGGCGTTCGCTCTGGTTCGCTTGCAATCTGGACGTTCGTGACCTACCAGCTCGAACCTCCTTATCAAGATAGCGATCCAGATGCGATCGTGCCGCCACTAGAGCGTCGCGATTCCGTTCTAGACGGCTAATCATGAGCGCGCCTTCCAGAGTGGAGATAACGAGCATCGCCAAACTTCTCGGATCGACTCCACTCCTGATTTCTCCCTGCCTAACACCCTCGTTGATTACTGAGGCGAGGAGACCCTGCCACTTGCCGAGTGCCTGCCGAGCTCGCTCACGTAAAACGGGATTTCCATCGTCGGATTCCACAGCTGTATTGAGGAGGGGGCATCCGCCTGGAATACTTGACCGGCGCTCCACAAAATTGGCAATGAGGTGCTTCAGCCGATCGACGCTTCCTGAGATGCTGCCGAGGTCACGCACGCGCTCCTGAAACGCTTCTTCCCAGGCGTAATCGAACGCTTCCGCCGCCACTGCCTCCTTACTCGGAAAGTGCCGGTAGATTCCGCCTTTCTCAAGCCCAGTCGCCTCCATCAAATCGGCCATCGAAGTTCCTTCAAGGCCGCGTTGATTGAACAGCTCTGCCGCTTTCGCGAGGATTCTTTCTCGAGTTTCGTCGCCCTTAGACATAGTCAAAATTCAATTCAGCTGCCTATACCGGCACAATACCTCTGCCAAGTTACTTGACACAACTCACTGAGCTTCGCGTCAATGAACGCCCAGGATGTCGCTGACTACCCGCTGTGACAGATCATGAGCCGTGTGATTCCACAAACGGCTGACTAACAAGGGATGCCGGTGTATGCCTACTACCAGAAGATCGCTGTGAGTTCTCTGCACGCATTCCACGATTGCCTCTACTTCGTCCCCTTCGACAAGTTCCGTCGTCAGTGAAATGCCTTGTTGACGAGCGGCTTCTTCAGCCTCGGTCTGAAGCTTTCTATAGTATTCCGTAGCTTGCTCCCGGAGCAGGGCGGTCCCGCCAGGCACTTCGGCGTCGATGTATCCACTATAAGCAGGTAGCCTTTCCTGTATCGAGACGGCTCTCAGCTCGGCGTTCAGGCTCTTGGCGAGATGGATGCCGGTGACTAAGGCGCGTCCGGATGCCGGTGACTCATCGTATGCAACCAGAATTCGCTTGAACATTTTGCCTCCTTGTTTGTAACGGCACAAAAACGAATGACCGGCAGCCGCCAACATGTGCTTAACGCACTCTGACCGCAGGTTCAACCGACATGCCGGGCCGTAGTGAGTGCTGTGGATCTTCATCCGGATTGAGGCGAATCCGCACCGGCAATCGCTGCACGACTTTCACGAAGTTGCCGCTGGCATTCTCTGGCGGCAGAAGGCTGAACAAAGTTCCAGCCGCTCCGGGGAGATTTTCAACGGTTCCTCGGTAGTCGCGACCGAAGGTATCAACGTGGACCGTAACCGGCTGGCCGGCACGCATGTACTTCAACTGGGTTTCCTTGAAATCCGCAGTGACCCAGATGTCATCGAGAGGAACGATCGCGAGCAGGCTTTGCCCTGGCTGAATCCTGTGCCCAAGTTCGACCGTCTTCCGTCCAATTACCCCATTTACCGGCGCGTATATCTTCGTATAGCCGAGATTGAGTTCGGCGGTACGGACGTCTGCTTTCGCCTGACTCACTTGGCCGATGCTGGATTCGGACTTGGCTTTTGCGTCGTTTACCTGTTCCGGAGCTGTTCGCGCGGCCCCAACCTGCGCCTCCCTTTGAAGGATAAGTTTCTTCACCTGCTTGATCTTCTGTTCTTCAGCACGAACTAGAGCGAGGTCGGCATCGACCGCCTGAGCGTCGGCCAGAGCATCTGCCTCGCGGGCGTCATAGTCCAAGTGCGACACGACCCCAGCATCAACCAGGCTCTTGTAGCGCATTCGGTCGCGTTCGGCACGCGCAGCAATGGCCTGGTCTTGATGAACGCGGTGCTGCGCGGCCGCAAGATTGGCTTCCTCGGTCGCGAGCGCAGCCTCAGCCTCGTCAACTGCCGCTTCCGCCAAGGTAAGCTGGCTGAACGCGCTGGCATTGGTGATCGGAACATTCACGTCGGCGGAGCGCGCACTTCCCTCCCGAGTCGCGAGGTCCGCGCGGGCATGATCGAGCGCCGCCTGGTAATCGCTTGGATCAAGCTCCACGAGAAGCGTCCCGGCCTCAACGTATTGATTGTTTTCAACTCGAGGATTGACGTAAACGACCGATCCGGTGATCCGGCTCGAAACCACATTGATGTGGCCATCCACCTGAGCATCATCGGTCGTCTCAAAGTGTCTCGCGTGCAGCCACCAGAGGCTCGCCGACAGAGCGACCAATGCCACAGGGATACTCGCATATGCCCAACGGGGAACGGACTTCCGTTTCGGCTTTGAAGGGCGAATCTTGAACGAATGGGTTGTGATGTCTTCGGGACCTTCCTCTTTCAGCAAAGAAGGCGCCCGAGTCTCTTCAACGGTATCGATTGTGTGTGACATATTTCCTCCCCGCACTCAGTGCGCTGCGGTACTTCCACCCTGTTTGAATTTGCGAATGAAAATTGCCAGCGGTACGCCGATGGCTGCGACTACTCCTAAAATCCGAAAGCAATCAAGAAAAGCCAACATCGCGGCCTGCTGTTGCACAGTCGCGTATACCTGCGCAAGAGCACTCGCAGACGCATCAGCGATACTCGAACCGTGCTCGACAAAACGATTGGCGATCCCGGCGACGGCGGCGTTCAGCGGTTGGTCGAAACTGGTCACATGAGTTACCAGTACTGACTGGTGATATTGCATCCGCCGGGACAACAGCGTCGTTACGAGCGCAATACCAAAGCTTCCACCCTGGTTGCGGAAGAGATTGGTTAGGCTGGACGCCTTGTTGTTCTTTTCCTTTGGCAGGTACGAATAGGCGAGTTGGGTCGCGGGAACGAAGAGAAATGCTATTCCCAACCCCTGAAGAACACGTGCACCGGTCTCTCGCGCGTAATTGGTGGCTAGATTGAAGCTAGCAAAATAGCACATCGCCAACGCCAGAATCGCGAAACCGAAAGCAAGCAGACGAGCCACAGGAATTCGGCGCACGAGGCGGACGACTACCGGAGCCAAAACCACAATCACCATGGCTCCTGGGCCCAAGACCAGGCCGGCATCCGTCGCGGTGTAGCCGTAGAGCGACTGGAGCATTTGAGGAATGAGTACGGTAGAACCGAACAGCACAAATCCGAAGAGGAAGTAGTACGCATTCGCGATGGCGAAATTCCGCTCTTTCAACAAACGGATCTCCACCACGGGATCCGGATGATGCAGTTCCCAGAAGACCGCAAAGCCGAGCGCCACAATGGCAATTACGAAGAAACTAACAATGAAGCTGCTTCCGAACCAATCCAGTCGCTCTCCACGGTCCAGCACTACTTCCAGAGACGCAAAGCCAATCGCGATCAGTGATATGCCAATGTAGTCAATTTTGAGCTTGCCGGCGGTCCGTGCGGCCTCTACTTCGCGCTTGAATTCCGGAGGGTCAGACAGAACACGACTTGTGAGGACGAGGGATACAATTCCGATCGGAACATTAATAAAGAAG
>AP72_2010_repI_A100DRAFT_1000061_pt1 | contig 18486 bp, 32 predicted proteins | sample AmaPasrepliIA100_FD_9193 | JGI IMG/M metagenome (IMG submission 9193)
GGGGGACCTCAAACCCGGAGGGATCAACCACAAACCCCCGTCCTGACGCGCGCCAGAACGGAGGTTTCTGAGAGTGGCTTTACCAGTCCTCGTCCTCATCCTCTTCAATCTCACATACCCCATTCTCGTGATCGCACAACAGATGAGGATCGTTACCGTAATCAGGCGCTACCCAGTCGCAGGGTAGCCCGTCGGTGTGTCCGCAGCAGGGGTAGTCTTCGCAGCGTGCCATTTTCCTCATCCTTTCGATCTTGCCTGTAGCTACAGCCTAACAGAAAACCTGCCATGAAGTCAACTCCTACAGGGCAGGTTTTCTGAGAATTTTTCTAGCTCTCCGGTATCTCTTCCACCGTAACCTTAATCCGTTTCGGGGGAGTCTCCCCGAATACGAAATATGACGTTGTAAGATTAAGATAGATTCTGCCTAGCACCAGTGGCTTAGAGACTTGCACGTAATGTGCTACGTCCTTGCCTACTTTGCCGATTTCCATTTCGCATTTGACTACTCCACCGTTTTCCATTTTTCCTCTTTTCCTAATTATCCCATCCTGCCGGAAACGGTATATCAGGATGGGGTTTTGGTTTGACACATCTTAGGAAATAACTAAGAATTGCCATTTGTGATTCGGTTGAGGCCTGTATTTTTGCCAGGACTAGATGTGAAGTCGAATCCCCGAATGACCATATACGTCTAATCCTATTTGGTATCAGCCGATAGATCAGAATAACAGATATAAGGATAATTCTTATCATTATACCATTTCCCTAGGCGTCCATTTGATACCCTCACCCCTGAGTATTGCATATTCAGGAAGTGAGTCTGTAAACGCTCTAACTAGCCTGTCAGGAATGCCCTGCCCTGATATGGTAACCACTACAGGCCCTAGCCCTGGTCCTGTCTGCCGAACATTCCGAATCGTATCGATATATCCCCTGAGCATTTCCGTACTCACCGGTATCCCGTACTTAACCATTCTCGCATGCTCCCACCAGTAATCTTCTATCAAGCGCTTATCGCTTGCCCTAGTGGCTAGTGAATCGTAATCTTGCGCCATTTTCTTTCCTCTTTTCTATGGAGGGTGCATCTGTGCAGCCTTACGTGACTTACGGTTACACTACCATATCTATCATAAGGAATACGAATCCTTATCTTGATGCACGTTTCTGCTGAGGGTGAATAGTACCGCTTTCCTGCAAGGACGGGGGGATGCAGGTACCTGATTTGTTCCCAGACTTCGGCCCGGTAATTGTCAGGACTTATATACTAGATGCCCATCTAGGCGGTACTATTCACTTTTTCTGATTGTTTAGCTGGCAGCCTCTTCTGACTGCTCCCTCTGCTCATAGATCCGGAAGCTAACGACAGCAGGGCTACCCTTAACGTCACCCTTACGCACGAATACCAGTGGCCTGCCGTTGTCACCGGTCTGGGATTCGGCCCATGCCTTACCCTGNCGGACGAATACGCGAGCGTTGGCAGCAGCCTTATACTCTTCCGTAACGTCCTTGCCGTCGATTTTCTTGGGACCGGTGTAACCTTCACCGTCGAAAGGATCGGTGGTGAGCATCTTGGTGCTTGGCAGTTCCTTAAGGGTAGCCCACGCTCCTGCTAGTTCCTCGGCTACGTCCTCAGGAACACTGGTGACGTTAGTGGATTCGATACGCATGTTAAGAGGCATCTGATTTTTCCTGTCTGCTGGTTCGGTTGCCTACAGAACACAGACTATCAGATGCCTCCCATGGGGTCAAATCCCCTAGATACGATTTTTCGTGATAGCGATCATGAGGCCTAGCAGCCCTGCGACCACCGATGATGGCGGTACCCATACCGGTATGGCAAACCCTTGCACAGTCTCGGCAAACAGCCACAGGACTGCCAGGGCTAGCCCTACGGTGGCGCAGAGCAGGGCTGCCAAGTCGCGTGTCATCTGGGGTCAAGTCCCATTAGCTGGCGTCCGGTTGGCTCTGCGTCCTCGTGTGGCTGCTCAGGCTCGGCAGGCTCGGCAGCCTCTTCCGTTTGCTCTGCCTCTTCCGTCTGCTCAGGCTCGGCAGGCTCGGCAGGCTCGGCAGGCTCGGCAGGCTCGGTTACGGTCTGTTCCCTGGCATCCAAGCCCATTAGCTGGCGTCCGGTTGGCTCACTCATTATTTCTCCCTTAGATTGTCCTACTGCCGGTATCGCATGGATTCCCACAGCACTAGCAGCAGCTATTACCGCAGTAATCCAGTACCATGACGGATTATAAGGATAAATAGCCGCTAGCCCTGTAATAATTCCAGTAGCAGCCAGTCTGACGTATGTTACTGCCGTGTTCCCCACCAGAGTCCCTTTCTTACTACAGGATCAGGATCGGCAGTTTCCTTGACAGGGGGAGGCTTACCCTCTTTATCGGGCTTATCCTCAGGCTTACCCTCAGTTTCCGCTACTGATTTCTGAAACTGAGAGTAGGTCTTGTGAATATGTACGCCATCATCTCGCAGTATTTTGACCGCAGCAGCGATTTCTGCTTTAACCTGCTCTTCTGTAGGGTCAGTCTCCACTTGGTTCCCACCCTGGATCATGTTCGATTGCTTCCAGCAATCTCACTTGACGTTCTGCTTTTTCCTTGGCGTCCGGAGGCTCATGCACTGCTTTGATCTCTCCGGAATCCTCATTAATGACGTTGTAATTGTCGCCATCTTTCTCGATTTTGTATGGCATAATGTCAGACTCCCACCAGGATAGGCCATGTCACAGGCCCTACAATACCGTCAGCCGTGACATGGTGTGCTCTCTGAATTGCCAGGACAGCACTACGGGTGTTAGGCCCGAAAATACCGTCTACTGTAATATTCTGTCCACGCGCGATGCACAGGCCTTGCGCTGATCTGACGTAAGAGCCTGAGTCTCCCTCTTGGATGGTCGGTAGTGCTTGCATCATTTCCTCCTGCCATGCTGGCACGCTGACCACATAAGGCCACGTGTCATCGAATACGACGGATTTATCGTAAGATCCTGCGAAACCGTACTGTACAGCCACCACCCTGCACCCTGATACTGCTGGGGGCGTGATTGGTGCGCTACCGGGGATAGCTAGCCACAAATCACCCTTCCATCCGTAGTCAAGGACTCCCCCAGGCCTGTATAGGTCGTTGCGGTCACAGTAAATGGTGGGCCTGCCTGTTTCCCAGTTGGAAGTATGCACAGCGTTTTTAGGCTGCCATGCCCCAGGCTCAACGTCCCTCACGTGCGCCGTAGTAACAGCAGGACTGCCGTAACCCTGATCTATAAGTACTTTAAGTGCCCCGGCGGGTATCTCTGCTAGCTGTGCACTGGTGTACTTGATATCCGGTGTCCCTGTCACGTATGCGCCCCACATAACTGCATTAGGAAACAGAGTTTTAACATGCGCTAGATTTGAGCTAGTGCAATCGATCATTTCACGCATTTTCTTTCCTCTCTTTCACTGCCTCATGTATCTGGTGCATTTTATTCATATGCTCCTGATGATGGCGTTTTACTACTTTAATCAACTGTAGCACTGTCAGGGTCGGAATGCAAGCAGCCACCAGATTAGGCCACACCGGTATAAACAGGTCAGTATAAACCCATCTATGAAACCAGTCTATCACTGAGTATCCGGCCTCAATGTCATGCGAAACATTCCCTTGATTTCCGCTACATCTTCCTTAACACCGGCTAGCTGCTCTTTAGTAGCCATTGTGTCTATTGTTTTCTCTAGATTAGTTAGCCTGGTAGACACATTACCCCAGCGGTAACCTACTATGAACGCTGAGCCTATCCACGACACCAGTACAGCTATAATAGCTATGATTACCTGCAATTCTACCGATGTCACGTATCTAACCTCCGCTGAAAAATGCAACCCTGAATAGTACACCATGGGTCTGCCCATCTGATATGATGATGGTGAAAATGGTGATGATGATGGATTACCAGGTTAACCAGATCACTAAAATTAACGATAATAAGATGTATCATGATCTTTCCTCTTTTCTATGCGACCATAGCCATATGCAGTTGATAGTTACGACCGATACAAGTGAACTGCTCTCCGCCTCCTGCTGACAATCTGGCCTGCAACCTGAAATCACCAGCAGAAGTCATGTGAACCAGCCCGTCAAATTCCCACCGATATGTTGCGCTGTTTCCCAGGTTCGGGCTAGTAGTAGGATCACTATTCAGCGCGGTTATAGCCCCGGGCTGCAAAGCTGAGTTGTTAACTTCCTGTACCAGCGTTGTGCCTATGGCTACTACATCTGCTGTACCGGTGCTGTTAAGCCTGATAGGCATTCCGACAATTGGCACTGAGGCATTGGAAGTAAACCGCACCATTCCGCTTACCCGGTACCAGCCGGTAAATACTTTAGCGATCGTTGCGAGATCAGCAGCAGTAGTTGAGGTAATGTTAACGTTCGCGCCCGGTGCTGATGAGGCCTGCCCGAATAGCCATGGCTGGTTATCCCCTGTTATTACCTCCGGGAATCCTCCGGCATTATTATCTATCTGTATTTCTTGCGTACCGGTGATAATCTGGATATGTTCCCCGAACTGCACACCGGTATCTACGTTTCCGGAGATAATACCGCGTGATGAAAGTATTCTGCCCTGCTGAGTGAATACAGCATTAGGATTAGCGGTAAACGTGTAAAACAGGATACTGGACAGTGACCGGTTAACCGCGATTAGCAGGCTGTTATCATATTCTGTATCCCCTGCTAGGAACTTATTATTAAACTGGTCTGTTCCTCCTGCAAAACCTGAGCTTACCGAACTGTAAACCAGGTTACCGGCAGCCGGGGCAGCACTGTAAATAAACAATCCTGGGGTATTTGTCAGGGAACCGTCACCGTTAGACAGGTAACCGTTAGAGAATGTGACATTAGACGCTGAAAGCGTACCCCTGATAAGCGCATTCTGGAATTCTGCTGTACCGTCCTGGTTAATGCTCCATCCTGAAACGCCATGCACAAAATTGGGGGAAAACATTGACGGTATAGCTATACTGCCCTGTCCCTGTGTCAAACCACGAAAGCTAGACTGCCCGTTAGGCATTATCACTAGCGGCTTTTGTCCCGCGACGCTCCCTTGCGCATACCAGTTTTCGCTAGGGTCAACAGCTATAGAGCCGTTAGGCGGAATGGGCACTACCATCCCTGTTAGATCATTTCCGACCGTAACCTGATTGGTAAGATCAGTATTAATCAAGAGCAGGGTATTAACATCACCTGTCTTGTTTCTCCCAGACCATACTTGTTTAGCTTGCGTACTGAGATTAACAGCTATCGTAGTAGCCATGTTTTATTCCTCTGGTGCATATATCTCCGCTAGTACCGACACTTGCACAGCCTGAGCACTAGGATTAAAAGCATACATTTGCGCCCTGGTAGTGAATCGTACCGGAATACCAGCAGACAGGGTAAACCCTATCCCCGACAGGGCCTGCCCTGCATCCTTAGCAAGTACGATTGTTGGTGTCTGCCCTGTGATCGGTACCAGCATGATGGTTACCGCATACCGGTACGGCATTGCCGGGGCAATCTGTGCCTGTCCCCCGATCGGGATCGGTACTGTCTGGGCTGAGATAATCTCAGGCGCAAGGACGATAGTTTTAACAGCCTTATAGGACTGTTCCTCTTCCCGTTCCTCTGCTTGCTCCCGTTCACGCTGCGCAGCCTCGCGCCGTGCTTTTTCCTGCCTATGCCTGTCAATGACACCACCAGGTTTCACCGGAAACTCTATGATTTCCTCAATAACCTGCTCTGCCTCTTTAATAAGATCTTCTGCCATGATATCCCCTTACAGGAATGGCGCTACTTTGACAGCCTTACCGGCTAGACTGCCTGCTGCCTTATCTGCCCCGGTAAGCTTGGCTAGCCCGACAATAAGCATTGCACCGCCGGCGATGATTTTAACGATACGAATCCACAGGTTTTTATCTGTCAGGGTAGCCAGGAAGCTAGCCAGGAAATCAAGAGGATTACCTACAGCATTTTTAGCCCTGTTAGCAATTCCCAGGGCACCAACATCTGCGTTAAGGCCTGCCCCTAGGCCTGCACCTATCTGCTGTAGGATGCTGCCGCCCCCTGGTGGTGCTTTCTGGGCATCTGCCTTACTGGTAAACGGGCCTTGGAAACGTGATTCCCCCTGATAGGTTCCTCCCTGTATCCATGCATCATATGCAGGACCGGAATCAGGGGTAGAAACCAGCCTCGCATCATTAGGCCTGCTGCCTGCATTTTGCTCGGCTGGTTTAACTACCCACCACCATACGGTTGCCATAATTGCGCCTAGTAGCTCTGCTCTGCTGCGTTCTGGTCCGAACCGTTAACCCCGTAGTTGGCGAAATGCAGCTTCCACGTTTCAAACAGGATAGCCACACCGCCGATAACAAACACGGTCGGGGACTTGGCAAGCAGGCTGAGTGCTCCCACCACACCGGTAGCGGTAATTGCTGCCAGCTTAACGCTCTTATGCGTATTAACATTATTAACCCTGTCTGCCCTGACATCTGCCAGATTAGGGGTATTCTGCCCGAAAATTGCCAGAACCAGGGCAATGCTGGTAGCTCCGACGATAAGCTCATCACTAGGCTTGATACTGACGATAGCCATTTTAAACCTTTCCCTAAACGTACATGATAACGTTGGAATTGACAGACACTTTGGTTCCTGCTGCCGGACTGGTGCGCTTAACTTTAGCCAGGCGCGATGTAGTCTTACCACGTGGCACCAGATGTGCAGAATACAGGGCTAGCGCAGCCTCATCCCATGTTTTACCCGTAACCTTAGGCACTGTTACCTTAGGAATAGTAGCGGGCACAGGGGGACCGGTTGGCTTAATCGGGGGTTGCAAGATAACCTGAAAATTCCCGATCGGGGGAGGCCCGAATTCTGCAATAGCAGCATTAATGATTTTAGCCTGGTCTGCTGTTACCGGCTGTCCTGTAAGATATGCGCCCAGTGCTGCCGCTACAGCGGTGCCATCATAACCGATATCTGTAAGGCCTGCTGTGGCTGCCTGTGCCCATGCTGAATTACTCGTGTAAACACTGCCGCCCACCACCGTATTAGGGCTACCGGCAGGGGGAGGACTCACAGGATTAACGGGAATACCGCTACCTCCCCCAGTGGACAGCCCGTAAGCGGAAACTGCCGCTTCTGCTGCCTGCACAGACCCATATTGCTGAGCCTCAGCTAGATACGTTTCACCCGTAATAGGGTCTGTAACATTATCCTGAGAATAAGCCAGGCCCGTGACAGGGTTAATGTCTGCTGCCTGTCCTCCGGAGGTAGTTTTCGTTCCAGCATTCCAAGGATTCCAGCTACCCGTATTTTTATGATGCGAATACAGGAGGAAACTAACCACGCCTGTTGTCCCGGCAAGTACCGCATAACGGGCAGGCTTAGGCATATCCTTCAATGCTGTGAACGGGTTTTCAAATGCCATGATTTACCCCCAGCTAGGCATTCCGCTAGGATTAGATGCCTGGTCTGCTGTTGATGTAGTATCAGGGGGACCAGGGGGAGGCGTATACCGATTACCTCCGATACCCCCAGCGGTCTGCCCTGCACCGAACGTATTAGAGTTAAGCACGCCCTTACCGTAAGAATCAGACCTGCTACTTGGCATCGGATCACCGTAAGCATCGGTGCCGATAATAGGAATGTCACGATTCCAGCGCGGTGTTTGCGGCAGTTGCTTAGGCACATACCAGAATGCACCGAAACCAGGCCCGTGCTGCGGCATCAACGGACGCCACACACTAGTCCTCTGCTGTGGTGCGCGCACATTCCAACCCGCATTATCCTTATTCTGAACACCTAGCCCAATATTATTAGCGAACGTTTTAAACCAGTTAAAACGTCCCTGCACATCAGGATTATTAACCTTATCATAAGCACTGGGATTACCCTGGTTAACCTGATCCGGCCCGAGGTTACCTGCATTTTCTGACATATAATGAGGATCAGCAGGACTCTTACGGAACAGTATTCCGTTCATACTAGGAACAGACGGGGCAGTATCCCCGAAATCACCAGAATAACTAACAGCGCCCTTACCGAAAACCTCACCGTAACCAGGCTGAGGCAGAGGCTCACCCTCAACCGGTGTTTTGGGCACTACAGGATTTTTGGTCCCACCCTGGGCTGTGACACGCGCCAATCGGGTGGGATCAGTGCTTACCGGTACAGTGTTACCGGTGCTTGGCGCAACCGATGTAGGGATAGCCTTAGGAACTGAGGAATCCATAACTGTGGCAGCCTCCCGATAATCATTGCCCCGATCCAGAGTGCTGCAATAGCGCCAAGCACCAGGAAGAGACCCTTAGAAAAATCAGTCTTGGCAGCCATGATTAACCATGCTCCGCAGCCTTGAGAGAATTAGCGAAACCTCCGCTGGCAGCATTAACAACCCTGGCAGTGTTAGGCCCGTTAACTACCAGGGTAGCCACAACGGCAAGAGACACAATCGCAAGCGCGATCTTAGACAAGTCAGACATAACTACTTACCTCCTCCGGTAAGCTTCAAAAGATTATCAGCCGGTGATGGTTTCTGTACCGGTCCCAGGAACATTCCGATAACGGCAAGCCATCCGATAACTGTTGCGGTAGGTTCCATTCCTGGTATCTGTGCGAAACCTTCCAGTAGCAGGCCTGCTATGCCAGCGAAAACCAGTGGCTTAACATTTGCCGGATTGCCCGTGTTATACCAGCCATTGGCGTATGAGATTCCGCCTAGAATCAGGACAGGGGTAAGAGGACCAGACATAATTTAGTGACCTGCTCCCTTCCCTAGCTGATCATAAACCCATCTGGCATCTGCTGGTCTTACATCCGAATCAGTAACAGCAGGACGCTCAAATTTTTCACTGTAAAAATTGGCTGCCTGCACAGGATCACTGATAGAGTTAAGCATCTGTATCAAACCCTGTCCCTGTGCATTATTGTAAGCAATAATTGCGGGTAGCTGACGGTCAAAATCTGCTGTCTTATTTCCGGTGACCAGGCCTGCATACTGACTGCCATGTTCCTGTATAAGCCCGAAACTGGTACCCTGATCCCCGATAGCCTCAGGATCACCGGAGGATTCGCCGGAAATACAGCCAGCGATACCAGCGGCAGCAGCCCTAGAATAACCATTCTGCATAAGATATTCGGCAGCAGTAAGCATATTAGCGCGATTACCGCCGCTGGCTACATTTGCAGTTGTCCCAGGACTGCCGCTACTGTCCCCACCAGTGAAACTAGGCGTATTAATACCCTCAGTAGCGGCAGGATTCAAATTACCGCCTAGCGCTGATTTTACAGTATCCGATATGCTAGCGCCCTTAATACCGGAAAACAGGATAAGGCTACCAGCGGTAGCATATGCTACAGCTATTCCGCTAATCGCCATTATCCTGCTCCCTCATTTCTCCGGTTTACACAACGGGCAGGCTGGAAACACCCGGGATCTTACGCAACTGAGGCGCAGCGATAAGCCCGATAAGGACACCAGCCAGCAGGTACCAGTATTTCTGATTCACGGTTTTTTTATCCTTTCTCAGTGACCCTGAATAGCGGAAACAGGCCCGGACACAGCCAGGAAGTTAATAACTTCATAAAGCGTAGCTGAGGCAGCCCAGGAACCGGTAAGCTCAATTGAGTCACCGACAGCAGTGTCAAGCAGGCCATAGAAGAGGCTGTTACCAGGATCAAAAGTGAAGTCCTGGTTAAACCAGACATGGTAAACACCCTTATTCAACGATGATGCGTTAGCAACAGCTACAGCGCCCAGACCTGAGTCCAGCGCAGCAGTAGTAGCATCATAAGCCTCAGAAATCAGATGCTTCCAGAGCAACTGTGAGAATGATCCCAGGACATTGCCCCGGTAGGCAACCTGCAAGGGGTTCGGGAATGAGGCATCATCACGGGCAGCACCAGCGGTAAGCCTGTTGATAAACATGATGTTGGCAATCTCATTGCCAAGCCCGATATTAGCCAACTGAAATTGCTGCTGTCCGTTAAGGCCAGTGTAGTTAGTCCAGTTAATGTAATTCAGGGTACCGACAGCACTAGGGGTAGCGAACGTGTTAGGATTACCGGACTGATTCCAGTAACCGCCAAACGAAATGACTACTGTCACAACGCCAAGGGTGGTCGGGGGAGTGCTGTAAACCGCGGTGCCCTGGTTAACGGTAAGAGACAGGACCAGCGGAGACTGCGTATCCGTGTTGATCTGGGAACCGACACCGGTACGGGACACTACCTCAACCGGAATGCGCAGCACCATGGTAAAGCTGCCGCCGGTAGCACCAGCGCCAGGGGTGAGAGAATAAACCGCGCTAGTAGTCGGATCGCTGTTGTTAACGAAACCAAACCACTTGGCTGCCATTCCCAGGGTAAACGAGTCAAATGCTCCTACAATAGAGGTACCCTGTGCATCATGGAAGTTAACGACACTCAGAGCATTCAACGGGGCATCTGGCTGGAAAACGACAGTAGCAGCATTAGCTGAGGTAACACAGGTGACTTCAAGATAAATGCAGCGCAGAAGGGTAGTAGGCGGAATCTGCGTATCCGCAAGAGCAACAGGGCTGCCGCTTACCATGGTAGCGGTAAGAGCGGTACCAGGACGCTTAATGGTAGGCTGCGTATTGTCACGAAACGCCATAGAGGCGGCCGCAACAGGCCCGGTACCGCTAGCGGCAGGCTGCTTAGTGGCAGTAGCCATGTTTTTACCTGTCCTTCCTTTGTGGCAGGTTGCCATATGAAACATTATCAGGGTAAATCGGTGTGCCAGTGATAAGCTGGCGGGCTGCCAAGCGCCTGTCTGCCGGTAGTCTCGGCATGACGCTAGCCTCATAATCTGTCCAGTCAGGATCAGGAATCCTGTAACCCATCTTATGCAGTGTCCTGGCATACCGGAGGACTGCACTTGCTTCCTTATAAGGCATGCCATCGGGCTGCACTTCCAGATATATGTAATTGTCCCTGTCCCATTTGGCTGCCTTAACGGCATCATTCCAAGTAGGATAGGCAGCATGGTCTAGGGGCTGCCCGTCAGCTAGCGCGAAAGCAACCCATTGGTTTTTCTGGCCTAGTACCGCGTGCATATCCATTTCATCTTTGACGCGCAGCACATCATCAGGCCATTGTTTACGTTCTGTATCCATGCTTCCTGCCATCTTCAATATGTCTCGCAATCGCAGCATTAGCCCAGAAAACATTTTCTCATGTCCCCAGGAAATGAACTTCCTCATAGGCAGCATTATTGACAACTCCCCAGTCAATCATGCGCGTACCATTTGAAGTATCATTACCGTCTAGTGCCAGGGCATACCCGTCAGCATAATTCCAGAAATAATGATGCCCGTTAGTAAACGTATCGTAATACCATAGTGTATTACTAGGCGGATTAACAAGGCAATCAGAGAAGTATAGCTGTGCGCCTGCACTACCAGCACTTGTCAGGCATTGTGAATAACCAGTATTAGAATCAGGTACATGGAATTCCAGTGTATAGAAACCTGAACCTTCTGGAACCAATGCAAATTCCTGGTTAGACTGGTCAATAGCCGTATATATAATAAGGCCTTCAAATTCATATACCGGAACAGTTGCAGTTACAGCCACACCGGTATTCTCATCCATAACCAATTCATCAAATGTATCTGCCCTGGCGGTACCGGTCATGGACAGGATGCCTGCAAGCATGCTGAGTGCCGCGATGCCGGAAAGAATAATACGTCTCATTTTTACCTCACTGACTGTCTACTATGCACATGTAGCCATGGGAACGTTCCAGATAAAGGAACTGGTATTTTTGCAGGCTCATTGATACCTTGGATACGGAGATTGAATCGAAACCACCGATATCCGCATAATAGTCACGGTTACGCTTAACAGGGTCTTTTGATATGAAAACATGTTCTGCATTAGGATAGGACCAGAGTGCTGCCTTACCTGCGTCGGATGGTTTCTGGACTTCAAACCATCCCCCGATACCCATTGCCCCGGACATGGTAATAACCATGACCATCTGCCTGTCAAGCCCCAGGACTTTAGATTTTGTTACGGTGTCTTGCAGGAACAGAATACACTGCTTACCCCTGGCACCATTTGCATAAACGCCATCTATAAGCCTGCTGGTAACCATCGATGCGTTTTCCATTGCTGTATCAGGATCACGCATATCGGGCCAGATAAGATAACCATCTGGCTTACCCTCTTTAAGCAGTTCCTTAAATTTCGGGGGGAATGGGTAATCGTTAACCCTCCGGTAGCCTAGCCTGTGTCCCTCTTCCGATGTGACTTTATCTCTGGGCTTGGACACTGCCACGTATGCGGGCAAGTCAGGGTTAGCTATGTGCTCTAGCAACTGGAATGCCAGGGTGGTTTTGCCCGCACGCTGTGTCGGGCCTGCAAAAACCACATGCTGGCCTGGGGCATATGAGAAACGCTGCGCTGCAAATTCCTGCCGGGGCACAACCCATATACCGTCTACCCGTTCATATGCGGCAGATTCCGTAGCAGGCCCGGTAACAGTCATCGCATGTCTGTCCTGTAGCTGAATATCAGGCCGATTATTGCAGCCTCAACATCCATGATGACACCAGACCAGCCATTATAGGCTATAAACCGGATAGTGTCAGTAATCATTTAGGCTGCCTGTGCGCTTTCTGTCATCTTATTACGGGACTTGGCGATCTGATCTCGCAGTTGCTGCGCCTGCATTTCTGCCTCTGCCTGCTGCTGCAATGCTTGCAATTCAATGGCAGCCATTGCGGTTTCAACCTGTGCGGAGAGGCTAGCGGCAGGAACAGTGCCCATTGCTCCGGCAGGAACGCGATTATGGTTAACACCGATTTGCAGGATAAGCGGCAGAATCGCTGTGATAAGTCCCGTATAAGGCCCGATTTTGATAAGAGGATCAATCAGGCGTGCTACCTGCTCTTGCGAGTCTGCGAGACTAGCCACTTCCCTGGCTACATTAGGCCAGTGGAGGCCGATAGCCCCGGCATCTGCGTACTGGTGCAATGCGATAAGCGGTGCCTGTGCGAGTTGCCCGAAACCTGCAACAGCCTCTTCTCTCTGCTGCCTCATTGACTGCTTAGGCGCGCGTGCTGCGGCAGGCCTGCCAGCGGTGCCCCGGATAGGGGGAGGATCATTAATGATCGGCATGACGTTCCCCCGTAATAGTCAGGGCAAGGGCAAGTCCGGCCATGATAAACGCTAGCGCTGAAATAATAAGCGCTGTAGTTACCGGAGCAGTAATGCGATCATTGATGAAAGCATTTGCCCTGGCTTTTGTCTTATCGAATATCATAGGTTTTCCTTTATGCTTAGGGTGAGCCTGGGGAAAATGACCCTTACGGGGAGGAAAACCCCAGGCTCACAATTTTGGCAGCAATGGCATACTGCCTGTACACAGTATAGCCTACCGGGGCAGGGATCGGCAAGCACACCGGAGGACCAGTGTCAAGGACCGTTACTAAACTGTGATGTGACCAAGATCACATTGTGCCCCGGCCGGAGCGCGAGTAGACTAGGGGCATGACAGCCACCAGGACACCAGGAATCAGGATCACAACCGACCCTGCAAATCTTCGCTGGGGTGCCTGCTCAGAATGTCATAAGGAACGCAGAGTAAAAAGCAGCCTGGTAATATTGCATCGTAAGTACGTGCCTTATGCCATGCCTGCTCTCTCACCTGACGGATTGCCAGGATATATGACATACTGCCAGGGATCACAGAAAAAGCCACTAAGGGCAGCCTAGCCCTGTGGAAGACAAAAGAAAGAGGAAAGAAAATGGCAACAGACGCCAAGACTCCTGTTAACCCCGTTGATGACGGGTGGGAGACTGTAGCGGAAACCCGTACTAAGATTATTTTCGATGAGGACGGTGACCAGTTCACCGGTATCTGGGAAGGATTCCAGAACATCATCGATCCCAATACAGGGGAGACTTACGAATACGCCAATTTCCGTGAGGACGGTACCAATCTTCCTGTCACCACATCCGCCAGCTATGCTCTCAAAGCAGGGCTAGAGAGTGTGCAGCTTGGCGAGCTAGTCAGGGTCACCCGTACCGGTACCACTGACATGGGGAAGGGCAAAAACCCCATGAACAATTTTAAGGTACAGGTTAAGCGTTAGACAGCCTCTCTGCTGTGAAACGCATTCCGCCACGTGAGCAGCAGGCCCGATGCTATACCGGGCCTGCTGTCCGCGCTTACGATAAGGCTAAAGAGGCTGCCATAGAAAGGCAGTTGAGCAGCTATATTGAGCTAACCTGCGGTCACCTGACCACATGGGAGGCAGATGAAATGTATGCTGTTTTCAGGCCTGATAACCGGTCACATTTCTGTGAGACTTGCGGCAGATGGCAACATAGACAGCCAAGTGAAAGAGCACAAATCATTGGTGATGTAATGTTCTAAGGATCGGGGAATGGCGCAGACAGCAGCACAGCGGAGAAAAGCCCAAAGGGAAGTTGCGCGTAAACTCAAAACCGGTGAAAGAATATTGCCTAAGGAAATCACCAGTAAAGCTAAGGCTGTAACAGGTGAACGAAAAGACCTGCTTAACCAGATTGACAACTTTAAGCAGCAGGCCTATGGCAGTAATCCTAGATGGGATGAGAAAGGGTCTAAGAAAGCTAGCCGGATAAATGCCAGAACCGGTGAGCGCTGGTCACTCGATGAGCTTAGAGAAATCTGGAATGGCATCCAGAACGCAAGTAAAGCCCAGGCTGAAAGCTGGGACTGGGAAGACATTTTCGAGGAAAACGAGGATTACGCAAGTGCGCTATATTACCACTGAGCATAAAGAATCAGCTAAGCATAAGCAGTCCCATAATGCTGCCAGGGCTAAATTGCGTAAGGAAAACCCTGCATCCGAAAGATATAAGCACGTCCCCACCGAATTTGTGTGCATAGATGGTGAGGGAATCACCCTGGATGATGGCAGCCATTATTATGTGCTGCTAGGCATCGGGGATGAACAGATAACAAACCCTCAGGGTCTAGGATGGGATGAGATTTGCGAATTTCTCTGGGCCGAATTTCTCAGGCATGGCAGTAAAAGCGTTGCTTATACTGGTTTCTTTCTGAGCTATGATTTCGGGCAGTTCCTGAAAAATCTGCCTGAGGAACGCGCAAGAATGCTACTCAGCCCTGCCGGAAAACTGATACGCAAAGCTAAAAGTCCCCATAGAATACAGCCATTCCCGGTAGAATACAGGGGATGGGAATTTGATATGCTGGGAAATAAGAGGCTGCGTATCCGGAAACAGGGTGAATCACGCTGGATGCATATCTGTGATACCGGGCCATTCTTTCAGAAGTCTCTGCTAAAAGTCATCGATCCAAGGGAATGGAGTGATCCTGTTGTTTCGCAATCGGAATATGAGGCTATCACAAGAGGCAAAAACAGACGCAGCAGTGCTATTCTTGATACTGATATGCGAGTGTATAACATCCTTGAAAACAGAGCACTCAGCAGAGTACTTGCAGAACTCAACAAAGGTTTTCAGACCCTGGGAATCCATCTCAAGCCTAGTCAATGGTTCGGACCAGGGCAGGCAGCACAGGCCTGGCTGAAAGGTCGCGCCATAACAACCGAAACCCTAGCAGAGTGTGTGCCCAAAGAAGTGCTGGAAGCTGCCAGGGCTAGTTATTATGGTGGCTGGTTTGAGATCATGGCACACGGTCTGATCCCAGGGGATACGCATGAGTATGATATTAACTCTGCCTATCCCTATGTGATCTCAGGGCTGCCCTGTCTGGAACACGGGGAATGGATACAGGGCAGCAGTCAGGGACGTATGACCCTGGTTTATGCTAAAGTACAGGGATCAGACCCGTATATCGGTACCATGCTGCACAGAGATAAGGACGGTAACATTTATAGGCCTCATGCTACAGAAGGGTGGTATTGGCTGCATGAATTGGAAGCAGCCAGAAAAGCAGGCCTAATCAATACCATGGAAATAGGGGATTCCTGGTCTTACATGCCCTGTGACTGTAAACCTCCGCTAATAGAAGTAGAGGAAATATATAAGCTACGGCAGAAAGTTGGGAAAAAGACTCCCCTGGGGATAGCCTGTAAACTGGTACCTAACAGTTTGTACGGAAAATTTGCCCAGAGCGTAGGTAATCCTATGTTCGGCAATGCTGTATATGCGTCACTGATAACGGCAGGCTGCCGGACGCTGATACTGGAAGCTATCGCGTCACATCCTGAGAAAAGTAAGGCTGTGATGATGATAGCCACCGACGGGGTTTATTTCAGGAGTAAGCATCCTACTCTTGTGATATCCGGTGAGCTAGGGCAATGGGATTATGAGCGTAAACGCCATATGTGCCTGTTTAAGCCTGGGGTTTACTGGGATGATAAAGCCCGGTATCAGATTAAGACGGGGGAAACCCCGGTATTTAAAGCCAGGGGAGTAAATGCACGCGATTTCGGGCGGCAGATAGGCTTGATAGATACGCTGTTTAGAGATAATGCGATAGAGGATGGGCTATGGCCTAGTGTTAGTTTTCCTGTAAGTTTTAGCATGGTGACACCGGTACAGGCATTGGCGCGTAATAAATGGGAGCTTGCCGGTACGCTGGTTACCGGTGACGCAGCAGAGGTGAAACAGTCAAGTGTGCCATGGAAAAAGCGCTGTAATGTGTATAAGGATGGGGACATTAACCGGTCAAAACCCAGAGTTAATGATCCTTATGAGGCCTCATATCCTTACGAAAAACGGTTCGGGCTAGATGACCCATTTTCAGATGAGAATATGGAAGCGTACGGGATTACGGAAGAGGGACTACCGGGAATGCTTATACGGGAAGGGCTAGGGCTAGCATGATCGTAGAAAAATACTTGCCTCTCAGCGGTAGTATGATATACTATAAGAGCGAGAGACCAATAAGCCCCAGGGAACTAGAGGAAATAGACATACTCATGCTAAAAGGATGCATGACACCATATGAGGAAGAGGAAAACGGATGATAATTCATAATCAGCTAGTGACAGATGTGGATATCTGGCTAGATTCCATGGTTTCACCAGCTTACAAAACGCAGCCACTAGCCCAGGATTGGGCAAGAGTAAGCAAAATAACAGAAGAGGCAGGGGAAGCAATAGCAGAACTAATCTCCGCTACAGGGCAAAACCCCAGAAAACCAATCGATAAATCCGCCCAAAGGATGCTGCTAGCAGAATTGGCAGACACAGCCATGACAGCAATCTACGCTATACAGCATTTCACCAAAGATGCTAACAAGACAGCAGATATTATGAATGCTGCTCAGGATAAACATCGAAACAGGCTACCGCTATGAATAGTGATTTTGGCGGGCTAGACAATCAAGCGCCTGAAATGAATCAAACGCAACTATTGCATGTCTGGGAACTAGTCCAGTGCACAGCCCATCTAGACAGGGTAGCATTTCGATGCTCATGTAATCTATGGTCGGGCTGTGCGAAAGAAGATGTAACCAGGATGCTGGCAGAAAATCACGCATATCCGAATCAGGAGAAAGGAAAAACCGATGTACGCAGATGATGTTACATGGGGACTCAACAGAACCAGGGGAGACTATGAGCTATTCTTTTACAATCTCAACAGTGGCAGTAACAGAATGGTGGCTGTGGAAATGGCACCTATGGCACTACATGCTCTCTGTGCTCGAATTATGAGCACTATAGAGCATGATTTTCCGCCCAGAAATCCCCCAGGAACCGAAAGGAACACTGGTGAGCAGGCAGCAGATAGCGGCCCTATGGGCACAGATAGCACGAATACGCCTAAGTAACGGAGATAAAAAGGGATCAGCACAGGCTAAGGCTAATGCCAGGGTTTACAGAGGGAGGTAAAGAGCATGAGGAATAGGGAGAGGGTAAAGAATTACACTAAAGGAAAAAAGGAAGTAAGAGAGGACGGTACACTTAACCTCACGCCTGCACAGGGAAAAAGAGTAAAGAAAAAGGGCGGAAACTGGCAGAGAAGAAATCAAGAGGAAAAATAATGGCTACATGCATTAGGTGCGGAGGATCAGGGGAAATCATTATTAGGCGTCCTGGGCAAGCACCCGAAACCAGGACATGCACAACCTGTAGGGGTACCGGAGAAACACCCGACTAGAAAAATTCTCAGAAAACCTGTCCTGAAGGATTGACCTCAGGGCAGGTTTCTGGTATCTTTAAGAGGTAGGCGAGAGAGGGAAGGAAGAGGAAAATGGCTAAGGAAATTTACCGTTACACGATTGACATTTACTACCTAGATGGTACCGTAGAAACACGTAACGTCAAGTGCTCACAGCCTCTCACCCTTCCCCAGCTTAAGGCTAGTGTAATGAGAAAATTTACACCTAGTCGTCTCAACAATATTAAAGAAATCAAGGGTTATGAGCGAATCCAGGCCTAGCCCACTCTCAGAAACCTCCGTTCTGGCGCGCGTCAGGACGGGGGTTTGTGGTTGATCCCTCCGGGTTTGAGGTCCCCC
>AP72_2010_repI_A100DRAFT_1000062_pt1 | contig 18279 bp, 19 predicted proteins | sample AmaPasrepliIA100_FD_9193 | JGI IMG/M metagenome (IMG submission 9193)
GAGCCACACCGTATAGGCGACCGCAGTCAGCAAAACAAGCAAAACGATTGCCGACTTGATCACCGAAGCCAGGATGTAAATCCAGATTGGCAAGAGCCTGCTGTCCTCTCTTAATCTTTAATGAGATATGAAAGCGCGTTGCTCATAGCTCACTGCTTAGTGCGCACCGCTTGAATTAGTCTGCCGCGACTTCTGCAGGCTTGACTTCGTGACTTTCCAAGACAGATTTCAGAGCCCGCGAATAGCGCCCGAGCGTCCCTGACGTGAACAAACTATCGTTGGCAGGGGAGATGGATTCCGCCTTATGCGCGAAGCTGGGTCCGCTCTTCTCGAGGGACGTGTGCTCGCTGTTGCCCGCGAGCAGATTGATCCGCGAGACGTCATAGCCGGGCACCAAACGCTGGATCTCGTCCAGAATTGCGATCGGATCGAGCGGGCTTAATTTTGGTTCGAGTCCCTGATTCTCGAGCCAAACGGAATGACGATCTGCTTCACCAGATTGCGCTCCCCGCGATTGGCCCATATCGGCACGAACTCCGCCACCAAATGGAACGAGCGCGTGAATGTCGTGACTCATCGCATCCGCAATGCGCACGATCATTTCAAAGTCGGGCTTCGTCCCTGAGACTTCGCCCGCTTTCTTGACTAGTTGAATGTCACCGCATGTGTTGGTCATCGACCCGGATTTCTCGTACGCGTTGCTGGCGGGCAGGACCACATCCGCCATGATGGCGGTTTCCGTCAGGAACATGTCCTGTACAACCACGAAAGCCTTGGAGAAGACAAACGGATCGATTCCCCATCGGCTTACAGGATTCGAGCCTACGACATAGAGTGCCTTAAGCTTCCCAGCTTTTGCTGCCTCAGCCATGCCTGCTTCATCCAGTCCGGCTTGCTGAGGGATTCCCGCCCACTCTGTGAGGAAGGCTCCTACTGCAGTGAGAGGATGGTATCCGGGCAGCAGATCGGGATATAAACCCATATCCGCCGCACCGCGAGAATTCGAGTAATCACCCAGGCAGACGAATTTCGCGCCCCGGATTCCCGAGCCGAACGAGATCAGGCTGGCGATGTCTTTGCCGCGGATCTCTGAGCCAAAAACGATTACCAGTCTTTCTTCGCCGCGCAATTTATCGCGCAGGGCAGTCCAGGCGTCCTTGGACGTTGTCGGGTTGGAGATCACGTCGGATGCGCTATCGTCTCCGGCGAGAAAAGCCGCCACTGTGCCCGCGTTGCCCGCACTCACCTGTGTGAAACTCGTCGCCTGTCGCCGCAGCTTGATTGACTCTCCATTTATGACGTAGAGCCGCGAGCGATGGAGTCGCACGTTGTTGCGAATCTGCCATGCCAGCAGCGGATGCTGCTCGGTCGGATCGTTGCCTATAAGCAAGATTGCGGGTGCAGTGAATACGTCAGCCATGCTGGCCGTGGCATCGGGCTTGCCGCGGAGGGATGCCGCGAGGGCAGGGAAGTCCGCGGTGCGATGATGATCGACGTTGTTGGTCTGCAGCACCGTGCGCGCGAACTTGGAAAGAAGATACGCTTCTTCGTTTGTGGCGCGGGTTGAGCCAATCACGCCGATTGCAGAGCCGCCATCTTTGTCCCGGACTTCGGCGAATTTCTTTCCCACCAACTCAAACGCTTCTTCCCAAGTTGCGGGTGTAAGTTTTCCATGCTTACGAATCAGTGGCTGTTTGAGCCGCTCTTCGTGGCTGGCGAAATCGAATCCGTAGCGTCCCTTGATGCATAGGAAGTCGCCATTGGTGCCGCTCTTGTCGCGATTGTCGCCGCGAACGATCTCCATGCCGGTGTCCGAACGTCGAACTCCCAGCGTGGTCTTGCATCCGTCGCCGCAGTGGGTGCAGACGGTGCTGACGTGCTTCATCTCCCACGGCCGCGTCTTATAGCGATACGCACCTGAAGTCAGCGCGCCGACTGGGCAGATATCGATGCACATGCCGCACTCTTCGCACTCCAGATGGTCTTCTTTGTTGGGCGCGATGAGAGAGCTTACGCCGCGGTTCTGGACGCCGAGGGCCCACACGTCCATGCCCTCGCCACAAACGCGTACGCAGCGGTAGCACAGAATGCAGCGCGGCCGGTCGAAGAACACCACCGGAGACCACTGCTGTTCCTCCTTGTGGTTCTTCGCCTCCATGAACTTGGATTCGGCGGCACCGTAGGAGAATGTCATGTCCTGCAGTTCGCACTCGCCGCCCGCATCACACACGGGGCAATCCAGGGGATGATTCCCGAGTAGCAACTCCAGCATCGACTTCCGAGCCTGCTTGATTTCTTCGCTCTCGGTGATTGCGACCATGCCTTCGGAGACCACAGTTGTGCAAGCGGTCTGCAACTTAGGCATCTTCTCGATTTTCACAAGACACATCCGGCAAGCGCCCTGCAAGGACAGGTTCGGGTAGTAGCAGAAGGAAGGGACTTCGATGCCCACCGACTTGCAGGCCTCAATAAGGAGCGTTCCCGCGGGAGCGGTAACCTTCTTGCCGTCGACTGTGAGAGAAACATCAGGCATTTTGTAATTTGCAATCGGGTAATTTGGTAATTTATTTTGACTTCGCTGTTCGTCGTGATGCCGTGAACAGTGCGCTTAATTCATGTGCTTCCTTCAGGAGCATCTCCAGTTTAGATAACGGAACAACGTCGCAATCTGCCAACATTTCCAGCCCAAAGACGGATTCGTCGGCCTCTTCAACCACAATACCAATTTTCGCCAGCCACTCAGCTCTGGATCCCGCACGACAAGCCGCGCGATAGTTTGCCGCTACGGCCGTGCCGCATCGAAGCAACTGCTTGCCCAATACCTGCGCATCCGCTGTATACGGAAGAGAACGATAGAGCCGAACTGTCCGCACCGCAATGCTTTTTGTTCGATCCCGAAGTTGCTCCTGCTGCGAGGGCATCTCGGTTTCAAATTGCAAAATTACCCGATTACCAAATTACAAAATTCAATGCGAAAACGCCGCGACCTCTTCCATCTTTTCTGCCTTTTCATACGGGCATGGCTTTCCATCGAGGTGGTCTTCGAATTCTTTTCTGAACTTCTTCACGAACCCGATCGTTGGCATAGCGGCGGCGTCGCCTAGCGGACAGAACGTGCGGCCCAGCATGTTTTCCGCTAGATACTGCATGTTGTCGATGTCCTTCTTCATGCCGCCGCCGTTGTGGAATCGGATCAGGGTTTTCTTTAACCAATCGGTTCCTTCGCGGCACGGGATGCACCATCCGCAGCTCTCATGCTGATAGAACTTCATTGTGCGCAAGGCGAATTTGACTATACATTGGGTATCGTCAATCACCACCACCCCGCCGGAACCGAGCATGGATCCGGCTTTCATGACGGAATCGAAGTCCATTGCGACATCGATCTCGTCGGCGGTTAGAACCGGGCAGGATGATCCTCCGGGTACCACCGCCTTCAGTTTCCGGCCATTCGGAATCCCGCCACCCACCTCATAAATCATCTTTTTGAGGTTGTAGCCCATGGGCAGTTCATAGACTCCGGGCTTGGCGATGTTCCCGCTCAGGCAGAACAAGCGCGTGCCGCCATTTTTGGGAGTACCAAGTTTCGCATACCAGTCCGCGCCGCCAAGAATGATATGGGGCACGTTTGCTAGAGTCTCCGCATTGTTAATGATGGTGGGACCGCCCCACAGTCCGACTACCGCAGGGAAGGGCGGCCGAATGCGAGGTACACCACGCTTGCCCTCAAGCGACTCCATCAGCGCAGACTCTTCTCCGACTTCGTAAGCCCCGGCACCACCATGCCAGTAGACGTCGAAGTCGCGCCCGCTGCCGAAGATGTTCTTGCCTATAAATCCCTTCGCGTAGGCGTCTTTAATCGCCTTCTGCATGATGTTGGAGAGATAACGGTACTCGCCACGGATATAGACGTATCCGCTCTTGGCGCCGATCGAGAGGCCCGCGATCATCACGCCCTCGATTACCGAGTGTGGATCGTGCTCGAAAATCAGCCTGTCTTTGCAGGTTCCAGGCTCACTCTCGTCGCCGTTGCAGAGAACGTATTTGGGTTTGGCCGCCTGCTTGGGAACGAACGACCACTTCATCCCAGTAGAGAATCCAGCGCCGCCGCGTCCGCGAAGGCCGGAATTCTTGACCTCCGTGATGATGGCGTCGGGCTCCATGGTCAGAGCCTTTTGCACGGCTTTATAGCCGTCGAGTTCGACGTAGCGCTTGATATCAGTCGCCCCCACGCCGAATCGCCGGGAAACGACCTTTACCTCGTCGGGATGGGAGACCAGATCAGCCATGATGATTGGGTAATTTTGTAATTTGGTAATTGAGTAATTTTAAAACCGTGGCGGCCTCGTATTTTCAATTACAAAATTACTAAATTACACAATTACCAACTTGCTCTATTGCGTTCCCTTCTTCTTGTAGTCATCGAGAATCGCGTCCATTTTTGCGGGCGTCAGATTCTCGTGAAAATCGTAGTTCACTTGCGCGGCTGGAGCCCAACTGCACGCTCCGATGCACTCCACTTCTTCCAGGGTGAACATGCCGTCCGGCGTTGTTTGCTTATGTCCGATGCCAAGCTTCTTCGCACAGTGATGCAGGAGTTCTTCCCCGCCTCGAACCATGCAACTGATATTGGTACAGACCTGCACGTTGTATTTGCCGCGCGGCTTGGTGGTCAGCATCGAGTAGTAGCTGATCACATTGCGCACTTCGAGTTCGGTCAGATCCAGCCGTCCGGCAATCTCGGCGATGACTTCGTCGCTCAGATATCCAACTTCGTCTTGTGCATACAAGAGCGTCGGGACGAGAGCGGATCGCTTGGTCGGATAATGCGGCACCATCTCCGCGAAACGAGCTTCGAATTCTTGAGAAAACTTCATGCTGAAATGTTCTCTGTAAACCTGTATTCGCTGTGGTGAGAAAAACCTTCAACCACAGGGAACCCAGGGTCTCACAGGGTTATCTGTCGATTTCCCCCAGTACGATATCTATGCTGCCGATTGCTGCGACCACGTCCGCCAGCAATCGTCCTTCGCACATCTTGGCCAGGGTCTGCAGGTTTGCGAAGCATGCGGACCGCATATGCACCCGGTATGGCTTGGCCGTGCCATCACTGACGATGTAGTAGCCCATCTCTCCGCGCGGAGACTCCACAGCTTGATAGATCTCGCCCGCAGGAACTGCAAAGCCTTCCGTAATAATCTTGAAGTGATAGATGAGAGACTCCATCTGAGTCTTCATCTTTTCCCGGTCGGGCAGAACGACTCCGGGTGCATCAGCCTTAATCGGCCCTTCCGGCATCCCATCGAGAGCTTGCCGCACCATCCCGATCGATTCCCGTAACTCCAGTACTCGGCACATGTAGCGGGCGAAGACGTCGCCTTCCTGCGAGACCGGCACTTTGAACTGGAACTGTTCGTAGCTCGAGTACGGCATGTCGCGGCGCAGGTCGATATCTACACCACTTCCGCGGAGCGTTGGTCCGGTTGCGCCGAGTGCGATGGCGTCTTCGGCGGTCATGCGTGCGACGCCCTTGGTCCGCATCAGCCAGATCGGATTTCCGGTCAGCAAATTTTCGTATTCATCCACTTTTTCGGGGAAGTATCCCGCGAAATCCCGGACCCGGTCGAAAAAACCGATTGGCGGCTCCAGTGCCAGCCCGCCCACTCGAAAATACGAGGTCATCATCCGCTGCCCGGCGACCATCTCGAACATCTTCAGGATCTCTTCGCGCTCGCGGAAGCAATAGAGGAAGACCGTCATCGCACCGATATCCATGGCGTGCGTACCCAGCCACACCAGGTGTGAGTTGATTCGAGTCAGCTCGTTGAGCAGAACACGCATCCACTGTGCTTTGGGCGGAATCTCCAGTCCGAGCAACTTTTCCACGGCCAGCACGTAGCACAGATTGTTGGTCAGGGGGCAGAGATAATCGATGCGGTCGGTAAGAGGCACCACCTGCTGGTAGAACTTTGCCTCGCAGGTCTTCTCAATCCCGGTGTGCAGGTAGCCGATGTCGGGCATCAGGCGAACGACATTCTCGCCGTCGATCTCCAGCAGAACGCGCAGCACTCCGTGTGTCGACGGATGCTGCGGGCCCATGTTCAGGATCATCGTGCGATCCTGGCCAGGTTCAACCACGGGGGTAGGAGCGAGGTGGGCCATGTTTTTCTCGTTGGAGCTAGCGGTAGCCCTCCACGGGATAGTCTTTGCGGAGAGGGTGGCCTTCCCAATCCTCGGGCATCATGATGCGCCTTAAATAAGGATGTCCGGCAAACCGCACCCCAAAGAGGTCGAAAACTTCACGCTCAAAGTAATTTGCGCCCGGCCAGACAGAACACAAAGAATCAATGGTTGGACTGGAACTATTCAAGCGAACCTTTAAGCGAACCCGTTCCTTCTTGGGAATGGACAAAAGGTGGTACACGACTTCAAACCGCGGTTCGGCGGGATACCAGTCTACGCATGTGATATCCGAGAGGAAGTTGAAAGGACAGGTCACATCGTCGCGAAGCAGGGCGCAGGCCTCGCGGAGCGCGGAGCGGTCGACGATAATCGTCATCTCGTCGCGATCGAATTTGACTGCTTCAACGGCGGCGGGGTTCCAGTCCAGCAGACGCGCCACGGCCGGATGGTTTTTCAGTTGTTCAATGTCAGTAATCGCAGGAGCCAGAGGCATTACCGGTGCTCCTCCCGGATCGACGTCTCACCCCAGTCCAGAACGCCTTTCTTCCATACGTAGAAGAAGCCGACCAGAAAGATTCCGATGTACACCAGCATCTCCCAGAGGCCAAAACGCTTGAGTTGTCGGAGTATTACGGCCCAGGGGTAAATGAAGACCGCCTCGACATCGAACAGAATGAAAAGCATGGCTACCAGGTAGAACTTGACGGAAAAGCGCTGACGGGAGTCCCCCACCGGGGTCATGCCGCATTCATAAGGTGACAGTTTGGCGCGGGAAGGTTTACGCTGACCGATCAGCCAGGAGAGCAGGACAATTGCGCCCGCAATGCCTCCCGCCATGATCATGTGGATCAGGAAAGGGAGGTAGCGAGCGAAGTAATTGTCGGGCATAGGAGGAGATAGATATAATTCGCGCCAGTGATGACTTAAACGTTCTAGATTATGGGGTTACACTCGCGAGTGTCAAGGGAACTGGCGAACATTTTGCGGCGGAAGGAGAATGATTTTGTAATTTTGTAATCGGGTAATTTTGTAATTTGAAAATCCGTCGCAATAGCGGTTGTTTTTGCATGCAGAACGTTTGAAATTACCCAATTACAAAATTACCAAATTGCAAAAACTACTATGATTTTCGGGTTCAACACCGACGTTAAGCACGGCGACACCATTTACCACGTGCAGAGTGAAGCGCGCGAGGGAGAACAACTGCTCCAGACGCAGGTATTTGTGCGTGGACGATGCATCGGAAAGAAAGCCACTTCCTACGCCGGCACGCCGTCCGAGAGTCAGTCTGGCGACACCCAAAAGGAGCAGCAGCTGCGGGAGCAACACCGGCTGGTTCTCGACGCGATCCGCGAAGGCAGACTGGAGAATGTTCTGGATCGACCGGAGCCAGAAGTTCTGGCGACGGTGAAGGAGCTGGAAGTGCAATGGTTGAATGCTGATTCCGTGGTTGCCGACCGCAACTTAACGATGCAGTTGCGTGTGACCGAGGGTGGAGCGGCGGCATCAGGAGCGCGCCTGACGTTTCGCTTCGCTCGCCCCGGAGCTGCTCCTTTTTATACCCAGGCGGTTGCCGATTCCGGGGGAGGCGCCGAAATCAGAATAGAAGTCCAAGAAGCCGCTCTTCCCGATTCATCCTTGTTGGTTCAGGCTAACTTTGAAGGCCGCACCGCTACCAGGAAATTTGTTCTCCGCAAAGCCGAATAGTCTTACGTAGGGAGACGGCCCCGTCCGCCACCGGGGCAAAGCGCCAGTGTACTTTCCTGCCGCGTTCCAATCGCGATACATTGGCGTAGGTCATGAAACTCCATATCAACGGCGAAGTACGCACCTTCGAGGCGCCTGTTCCAACACTGGCCGCTCTGATTGAGCTGCTCGGCATGAAATCCGACCGCGTCGCCGTTGAACTCAACCGCGACATCGTGCCCCGAAACCGATGGCCCGATACTCCGCTTCAAGAAGACGATAAGCTCGAGATTGTTCAGTTTGTCGGCGGAGGATTATGACGTCGGGACTCCCAGTTCCGACGACTCCGAGGAACTCTCTTAGTCACTAACCCCTTCATTTCTTTGCTTGATCCACAGGCGCCCATGCCTAAAATGGCTGAAACATTTTGCACTTAAATTGTTTCCAACATTTTCGGATTGAAATGCCAGATCGCTTCACATCGCGGGAGGTCATCGGACTGACGGGAATTACCGCGCGTCAACTGCAATGGTGGGACGAGCGCGGCGTGGTCCGACCTGATCGCGAAGGGCACCGCCGCCTTTATTCGATGAATCAGCTTACGGAGATCGCCGTTATCTGCCAGCTGCGGCGGAAGGGGTTTTCCTTGCAGGGAGTTCGCAAAGTCGTCCGATTCCTTGATCGCGAATTCGGAAAGGGCCTGGCGCAGATCGTGGAAACTGATTCTGATATCCACCTGCTGACTGATGGCAAAAATCTTTACCTGGAAACCTCGGCGAAGCAGATCGTGGACATTCTCAAGAACTCTAATCAACCCATTTTGGGCATCTGCTTGAGCGATGCCGTACGCCAGATCCGCGCTGGTGTAACAGCCGCAAAGGCAAGTACCTCAGTAACTTCGCGGGATTACGTGAAGCGTGTTAGAAAGGTCTCATAAGGGTTTTTTCGATCGAGCAGCGGTCAAACGGGAGGGAACACATGGTTGTTGAACTGGACATCCTCAACGAGTGGATTCCGGAACAGATGCAGCCGGGTACCGTGTTTGTGCTCGAAAATGCCGGTGAGATCGGGGAGAAAGAAGATCCTTACTGGGCTGTTCTGTCGTGTCCATCCTGCGGCATGCTCGGCCTGATCACTCGCAAACAGATCAATGGGTTGCTTCCCGTCATTTGCGGATCCGAGAGTTGCTCAGCGCAATTCTTCATTCGGGATCAGGAAGTGGTTGTCCGCAAACCGTTCTAGACTATTTTCTCGAGCCGACGTTGGGTTTCACAGAGTCATAACTACGATACCTCTTGAAGTTCTACCGGCACTTGCTCAACAATTTCTATCCCGAAGCCTTCCAGTGCTGCGACCTTCTTAGGTCTATTGGTTAGCAGACGGATCCGCCGCAAGTTCAGATCTGACAAGATCTGGGCACCGATGCCAATCTCGCGCTGGATCAGCTTGCTGTTGTCGTAGAGAGAGGGTAGAGTGCGGCCTCCGTGGAAACTCAACGCGTTACGCTCGCCAACTTTCTCAATCGAGAATCCCTGCGAGGTCTGGTGGAGATAGATCACAGCTCCCAGGCCTTCCTGCGCGATTCGCCGCAGAGCGCCCTCGAGCGTGGCGTGGCATTCGCAACCAGTTGCTCCAAACACATCGCCCATGAGGCAGTGGGCGTGCATGCGGACCAACACGGGTTGATCGCTGTGCTCGAAATCGCCGCGCACCAGAGCCACATGCGACTCCCCGCCATCGACTTCACTGGAGTAGGCGATCAGGCGGAACTCGCCGTAGCGGGTGTCGATGAGCGCTTCGCCCAGACGATTGATGTAGCGTTCGTGCGCCATCCGGTAGCGAATGAGTTCCGCCACCGTGAGCATTTTCATATTGTGCTCACGGCAGAAATTGATCAGGTCGGGGACGCGGGCCATGCTCCCGTCATCCTTCATGATTTCGCAGATGACTCCGGCGGGGATCATGCCCGCGAGCCGGGCTAGATCAACGGATGCTTCAGTCTGTCCCGCTCGAACCAGCACCCCACCTTTGCGCGCACGCAAGGGAAACATGTGCCCCGGCCGGGCCAGATCGGTGGGCTTGGTTGCAGGATCAATAGCCACCTGGATGGTGCGTGCGCGATCGTGAGCCGAGATTCCGGTCGTGACACCCTGCCGTGCGTCGATTGCTTCACAGAAAGCGGTGCCGTACTGAGATGTATTCTCCGCCGTCATCGGCCCGATGTTCAGGTGCTCTAGGCGCTCTTCTGTCATGGCGAGGCAGACGAGGCCGCGACCGTATTTCGCCATGAAGTTGATAGCTTCAGGCGTTACTTTCTCGGCAGCGAGTGTGAGATCGCCTTCGTTCTCGCGGTCTTCATCATCGACCACGATGATCATGCGTCCCGCGCGAATCTCTTCAATGGCATCGGGAACATCGGTAAATGGCGGCTGGGGGCTCATGGTGTGAAGATTTTAGCAAGCGGCGAGGCCGGTGGCCACCTGCTGGATGCAAGTCCTTGCTTCCGATGACAGTTAACAAAGTAAACCGAAACCAGTGGGCCTAGTGCACAGGCTCTTTGCGGGAGTTTTGCTTGATCAGCGGCAGGGTATCAGGGGGAGGGGGCAAGTAATGGCAGCGACAGGGGAGAGAGCCATGCCCCCTCGATCTAGAACAACTCGAAGTGTGGTCCTGAAACAGTGATATGGCAAGCGCCAAGATGCGCCACAACGTGATTCCGATTTGTCCGCGAACTACTGAGCCTCGATTTTCGAGATCACAATGGCTGTCGAACCGCCGCGGTCGAACACCTTTCCGTGAGCTGTAACTTTCTGGCCTGCGAAGGGGAGCAGCTTCTCATTTTGGCCGCTTGAGGGTGTTGTGTCGGCGATGGGCCAGTAGATCGTGCCGCTATCGGACAGAATTACTAAGGGAGATCCTGCCTTGGCACAGGCCTTGGCGCAGTCCGAGCTGATTGGCTTGTTTAGATCCTTGGTGAATGCGCATGCAGAGTCAAGTACATAGCCCTTTACGGTGGCTGGTTTGCCGTCGCTGCTCCAGCAGAGGAGCGCCGCAAATACCACAAAAACCGCGGATAGACGGACTGCGCTTCGAAGCTTCATTTCTTTCCTCCGGAGAAAATATCGGTGCAAGATACGCGCCCTGATCTGCCGTTCACAATAGTCGAAAACTACTAACCGGCGAAGAGTCGGCCGGGCGCTTGTTTCACGAATTCATGCGACCGTCTCGCATTGGATAAGATCTGGTCATGATTACGCTGGAAGAGTTGCGGCTGCTCACGGTCTCGCAGAGCCTGTTTTCTCCGACGACGTTGAAGCGTGCGCTCGATCGCATGAAGTTTGTGCAGGCGGATCCGATTCGGGCGCCAGCACGGGCCCAGGATCTCATCCTCAGACATCGAGTGCGTGGTTACCGGGCCGGCGATCTCGAGCGGCGTTACGTGAAGCTCGGGATCGAAGAAGACTTCTTCATTAACTATGGGTTCGTCACGCGCGAGTTGCAGACGCTCATGCATCCTCGGTCGGATAGCAGGGTGCCTGCGGAGGGCCGCCTGCCGTGGCCCGGGGCGCGTAGAAGACGAGCGCAGCAGTTGCTGGAATTCGTGCGTGAGCGGGGCACGGTGCATCCACGCCACGTCGATGCGTACTTTTCACCCGGAAAGGTAAAGAACTATTGGGGCGGCTCGTCGAACGCGACTACACATCTGCTGGACGCGATGCATTATCAGGGACTGCTGCGGGTGGTGCGTCGCGAGGCGGGAATTCGATTGTATGCGGCGCATCAGCACGCATCTGAAGTTCTGGACCGTGAAACGGTTGAGGTTCGACTGGACAGATTAGCAGACGCTGCAATTGAGATTTACGCACCGCTACCGCTGTCAAGTCTGCGGTTTGTTTTGCGCAGATTGCGCTTTGCGGCACCACAATGGGAGAAGAGGATCGCAGGAACGATCCAGCGCGCGAGAGAACGTCTAGCCCACGCGGAGTTGAATGGCACAGATTGGTACTGGCCCGCGAATTGGGGAAGTCCGCGAGGCGATGAGGACGACAAGGTACGGTTACTGGCGCCGTTTGATCCNGTCGTTTGGGATCGCTGGAGATTCGAAAAGCTTTGGGGATGGGTGTATCGCTTCGAGGCGTATACCCCAGTTGCGAAACGGATTCGTGGTTACTATGCGATGCCAATGCTGTGGCGTGATCAGGTAATCGGATGGGCGAATCTAACGGTGAAAGACAGTTCACTTTCCGCGGAGTTTGGTTATTTGAAATCAGCGCCCCGCGATCGTGATTTCAAGCGGGAATTGAAAACAGAACTCGATTGCATAAACCACTTTTTACAGCTGAAAAAGAGTTAGGGAGAGTAAACATTCAAATCCGCGCCGACTCCATCGACGGGCCCTGAGAGAAACTGGCGACGCACCAGCTTCGTGCGGCGGTCAGCCAATAAGTTGTTCTTCTGCGCCACGAAACAAGGCGCGAAGGGCACGAATGACCAGGCGGATCAGCAAAATGACGATCACTGCGAATATTGTCGCGAGCGTTCCGGCGACATAAGGATGCTTCGTGGCAAGCCAGGTCAATCCGATTGCAAGGACGTCCTCTCCCAAACTCAGCGAAATATTCGAAAACGGTTCTGGGGAAGGAGTGACTGCGGCGCGGGCTGCTGTCTTTCCGCCATGAGCAACGAACGCTACGGCTGCACCCAGGAGAGCAGCTAGCAGCTGGTGCTCCGGAGAAAGCTGACTCGTGGCGCGGTAAGCCAGGAGCCCGGCAATGGGTACCCGGATAAAAGTGTGCAGGGCGTTCCAGACGAGGTCGAAGGCGGGGACCTTGTCGGCGAAGAATTCGACCGTGAACAACGCAGCGCTGGCAATGATCACGGGCCAGCTTTGGAGCAATTGCAATCCCTGCGGTAAGGGCAGGTGGCCGAAGCGCGCGAGGACACCTAATACTGCCACTGTGGCATAAAGGTTCAAACCTGCGGCGAAGCCGATGGCGACCAGAAGGGCCAGCAACTCGCTTGGCGGAATTTTAAGGACGTCGAGCATCAAGACATGAAGACTTGAACACCAAGTTCACGAATGTACTACGAAGGTCGGAAAAACTACGGCAAAATAGAAAGGGCCGCTCATTTGGAGCGACCCTCATCACTATTTTGCTAGAAAGTCCGAATTACAGGGTGGACTCGATTTCGAAGCCCCAAGCCTCAAGAAGGGGTTCGGGGATGTACTTTGAATTCTTGTTGCGTCTTGCCCACTCGCGCAGACGGGTGGATCGCAGGTACTGGTCAGGCGAGAGCTTATACTCCCGAACGACCTGTTCAAATTCGGTAATGGTCGGGGTGATAGGCCCGATCGGTTCGGGCTTGCCCCAGTTCGGATTTCCACGTCGCTTGGCCATGAACAATTGCCTTTCCACTAAAGGGGAATGAGACTACAAACATCCTTAGCTAATAAGATTCTCCGATGCGACCCAAAGATTCTACGAAAGCTAGTTTAGACAGAACTACTTCCTCAACATCTTCAGAGGGTCACGAATTCCTATTGGAGAACTCAATATCCTAGCGGCAAATTCATCAAAAAGTCAATGAATTTTTGTGCTCACGTCTGCGAGTGAGTTCCGTGTATCTTATTGAGATACATGTATTTACATTGACATCGTGGCATTCTTAGAGACTCGATGTCTGTCGATTGTCATGCCTTGGCATGAGTGCCTTAATAGCCAGCCCCGGCTGACCTATGGATTACGGCGGTAACCTCAGGGGAGGGTCGAGACATTGATCGCGATTGTCGATCGAAATAGAGTGCAATCAGGGGCCAGAGCGGTTTTCGGGGACCGTAACGCGAGCCACCAACGGACGATGTAACGCCCGGCAGATTGTCATCCATGGCACTGAAGTCTCTTTTGCTGTGTTCGGACGAAAAGATTGTGCGGGTCGTTCGCCGGATTCTTGGCGACCTCGAAATCGAAGTGGAACTATGTCTGAACGCCGATTCCGCCCTCAGGAAACTCACGCGGCAGCGATTCGAAGCCATCGTTGCCGACCTGTCTGACGGGGGCGCAAATGAAGTCCTACGCAGCGCGCGCTCGGCTCCATGCAACAAGCAGGCAGTTGCGGTAGCGATCGTCGAGCCCGCGGTGGGCCTCAAAGCCGTGTTCGAGATCGGCGCCCATTTCGTGTTGTACAAGCCGGTTTCGAGCGAACGAGCAAAGTCCAGCTTTCGTGCTGCCCGTGCGCTGATGAAGAGCGAGCGCCGGCGCAACGCTCGTGTAGCCGTGCAGATCCCCGTCGTCATGCGGAGCCCGGAAGCGGGCAGCAATATGAAGGTGACGACTGTGGATTTGAGTGAGGGCGGTATGGCCGTTGCTTTGCCCGGCCGAAAACGAGCTAGCGGACGCTGGCGAGTCGCTTTTACGCTGCCCGGCACGGAAAGCGAATTGGAAATCGCTGCCGACCTGGCATGGGAAGGATCCAAGGAGCAAGCAGGGTTGCGGTTCTCGCAGCCCTCTCCGGAAGCGGTTTTTCACCTCCGGGACTGGCTGAAACGGAATTCACCAGAGGTGGAGCAGGATGATCCACCGATCCGCTGCCAACTCACCGATTTGAGTCTAGGAGGCTGTTATTTGGAGATATCTTCTCCATTCCCGGTTTCCAGCCGTCTTACGATCTCGATGCGCGCCGGAGGAGTGGAGCTGCGTGTCCAAGGCGTCGTACGAGTCATGCATCCGGATTGCGGAATGGGAGTGGAGTTCACCCAAAACACACCCGAGCATAGGGCCGCTTTGGAGAAATTCTTGAGCGTGCTGACTGAAAACCGCACGTTACTGCCAGAACTGTTTGTGCAACCGGAGGGTTTGGATTCTGAGACGAGCCAGCCGCGTTCTCTCTCGTTGGAAACGGACGACCCTCTGCTGCAACTGTTCTATGGTGAGCCCCTCACAGTAGACGCCTTCCATGAGGCTCTCCGAGGCCAGCGCGGTCTTCCCAAGGACCCAACGAGTGTGGCATCTTCAGCTGCACACGCCTGAGCCGGCCTTCATCTCATCGCTGTCTTTGAGTCTCCCCAGCGAGATCCTTTGCCTCCTGCCGATGGGATGTTCCGGATTCGTCGCCGGACATCTAGAGCAACGGAAGGGCGCTTGGGTCCAATGGCTGCCCGCAATCTCTATATCCGTTCCCGATTCGACAACTCACGCGATAGGAGAGCCAAACCCTTAGCAACCGAGGTGAACTCGGACCCGCCAACTATACGGTCACGTCCGAAGCGCTGTTCGAAGATGGAGCGTACGGCGGGCACGAAAGAACTACCTCCGGTAAGGAAGACCTTGTCGACGTCCGAGGGTATGGCACCACTGCTCTCAAACATATGATCAACGCAAGACGCGATTGCATGAAGCTCGTCTGAAATCCACTCCTCGAACTGCGCGCGCGTAACGGCCTTCGAAACGTTAATTCCCGGCACGCGAAAGGAGAAAATAGCCTCCTTCTTCACCGAGAGTTCGTATTTGGCATGTTGCACGGCTCTGTGTAGTTGAAATCCGAGATCTTCCGTAACCAGCATGATGAACAAGTCGATTTTGTCAGGCTCGAGTGCCCGAGCTCGGAGGGAACGCAAGGCTTCCATGTTTTCGTTCGATTTGAGGAAAGATAGGTGATGCCAATGCTCGAGTTTTGCAAATGGCCAGTTCGGTACGGTTCCATTCTTTCCCACAAGCCGCCATTGTGAACCACGTCCGAGCAGAGGCGCGATCAGATGACGGACTAGCTTTGCATCGAAGCTATCACCGGCAAGTCCCACGCCTGCACTTGCCAAGACTCTTTCGCTGGAATTTCTGCAGCGCGCGTCCGGACCGACCCGGACCAATGTGAAGTCTGTCGTGCCGCCGCCGAAGTCTCCCACCAGCAACAACTCGTCCTTTTTAAGATTCAGTTCGTACGAATAAGCGGCTGCGACTGGCTCGAACTCGAAATGCACCTCGGTAATGCCGGCCATTGCGAGGGCTTCGGTCAGTCGCTTGGTCGCGTACACATCATCGGCTTGATTTGTCGCACCCACGAATCGGACAGGGCGACCCACGACCGCTTTGGTGCCGATGGGAATTCCGGATTTGCCGGCGGCCACCTTCAACGAACGGAGCAGATAACCTACCAACTCTTCGAACCGGTAGCTTTTCCCGAACAAGCTTGTGGACTTTAGCGAAGAAGTCGCCAAATATGATTTGATCGACTGGATCAGCCTGCCGCCGTCCTCTGCGTGCAAGTAACGATCGATCGCCTCGGGACCGGCGTAGGCCGATAGCTCCTGACGCGTACCCTTTTGCGGCGTAGCAAAGAATAGAATTGACCGGAAGGTCTCCGATTCGGTATCGCCAGAGGGATAGCGTGCCATTGTGACATGGCCGAATTTGTCGGCCATGGCAACAGCGGAATTCGTCGTTCCAAAATCGATCCCGATCATTACGTTGAACTCCTCCGACAACGGCTGAATCACCTGCTTAGGCATTTCGGCGGACGCTGCACCAAAGGGTGCGAGTACCTTCAAACTGGAAATAGAAGAGGGGATCAGGATGAACTCTTGCATCCGGTCCCAGTAGGAACATCGACTGCTTGTAGCCAAAATCAGATTAGATCTACGGGGCGTGGGCGGCAATGATCCCTATATCTGCAATGTTGTCGCCTTTCTTGAGGGACGGGACTGCGTTGATGTGCAAGATGACACCGGAGACGGGAGCGCGGGCTTCGAGTATGACCTTGCCGAAATAGTCGGTGACAAAGCCGATTTTCATTCCCTCTTGCACATAGGTACCACGCTTTACAGAGGGGTACCACAGACCAGGGCCGTCGGACAAGACATCCACAACTTTGTCGAGCCAGACGGGATTCTCGATGTGCCGAGGGTCTCCTGACAGCATTTTGAGAGCGCGCATGGTGCTGAGTGTCCCGTCGACGAGTAGGGCGACGTCATCGGGTTCGACGACGCCGGCATAGCCAGCTTCGACGACGATGGAAGGTTTGCCGCGAGCAGTGGAGGTGTTGTCGAGATAGCGAGTGGCGCCCAGGTCGGTGGGACGATCGCGCCAGATAATGATGTGGTCGAGTCCAAAAGCAAGGACCATTTTTTTTGATATGCCGTCCTGGGTCTCCTTGCCAGTAGGTGCCCAATAGGCGTAAGGGCGGAGGCTCTCGTCGAGATCGCCGCCGTGGTAGTCGATCAAATAATCACATCGATCGACAACTTGTTTGGTGATCAGGAAGGAGGCACGTTCCGTTTGCGTCCCATCGGCTTTCCCAGGGTAAAAGCGGTTCATACTCTTGTTATCGATGGGGTTCACATGTGGGACCTTTTGCTCGAAGGATTGGATGTTGACGAGGGGCACAAGAACAACGGTGCCGACGATTTGAGAGGGGTCAAGCAGGTTGATGAGTTTTTCAATCGCGATGATCGAAGTGTATTCAGTACCGTGGGCGCCAGAGACTAGCGCTAGGACAGGGCCATGCTTTTCGCCGTTGATGACGATAACGGGAATATTGGTGGCGGCGTCGATACCAGCGGGGACTTCCAAATAGCCGGTTGATTTTCGTCCCGGAGCGGCAGTGGCAGTACCGACAGAAAAGGACTGAGCCTGTGCCTCGGGGAACCATGGGAACAGCAGAAAAATTCCACACGAAGCAAAAGTGCGAGCAAAAGACCTCAGCATGGATCCTCCTCAGGGTGGATGAGGATAACGCGAGGGGAATGCATTCAGCAACGCAAAGAGACTGCCAAGAGGCCCGCGGGACTCGCTGAATCAGCCATAACCAAAGAGGTCACAAGGCAGCCACCCGAAAGCACAACAGTGACCTACAGCTCTAGCGGCAGTCATGTATGTTGCACACGGTCGTTCGCGTGACCGGGTTGATATTGTTTATTATCAATTTGTTGTCTACAAAGCTAGCGGACATCAAGGCTTGGAGCCGGAGCATTGTTACACTGCCTTGGAGATGGCCGGGATTGCGAAATTGGCAGACGCAGCGGACTTAAAAGCGGACACTAGCAATCTCGTAAACCTAAGTAATTAAAAGAGATGTTGTCGTTTTGGTAGACGCAGGGGATAAAGTTCGGTTGGATGTGTCAATAAATCTAAGTAAACAAAAGGACTCGGCGAGGAGAACGAGCGACACAGCAATACTCGCTTAATGGACGGGCGAGCTTTTTTGCAGCAGTTGCCATTGTCGGGGCGATGTCCCTTCCCAATGCTGAAAAGCCCGGAAGAAAGAATTGGCGTCTTCGTAGCCCAATAGATACGCAGTTTCGTTCAATTCTCTAGAGGAGTGGAGTAGGTAATGGCGCGCCAGCTCGCGACGCGCCTCGTCCAACAGGCGCTGAAACGTAATGCCCTGATCAGTGAGGCGGCGCTGCAAAGTTCGTGT
>AP72_2010_repI_A100DRAFT_1000063_pt1 | contig 18202 bp, 15 predicted proteins | sample AmaPasrepliIA100_FD_9193 | JGI IMG/M metagenome (IMG submission 9193)
ACTTAAAACCCCCGCGGGGGGGGCAGTTTGAGTGTAAAGGTGATTTGAACGAAGCCGCTCGCGCGGCGGACGCTACCGCGTGCTCGACTTCCAGAGAAGGAGAGCTACTTACGGTGAAATAAATTATGGGTCACAAGGAGGTCCCTGTGACCCATCTTCGCAAAATGATGCTGGAGGAACTCCAGCGACGTAATTACTCCCATCGTACAGCAAAAACCTACACTCGAATCGTCCGCGATTTCGCGCGGCATTTCGACGCTTCCCCAAACCAGCTTGGCCCGGAACAGATTCGTCAGTACTGCTGACCATAAGCTAAGTCGCTCGAGCCTTGACGATTGCTCGCAGCACAAGCGCGAATTCAGCCTCGACCTCTTCGCCCTTCGTGGTCCGGTAACCAAGTTCCTGCGCTAGGCTTTCCAGTTCCATCCGCCATTCCACGGGGAGCCCTGCACTAGGAGGAAAGGAATGCGTGGCACGCTCCGCGAAAATTCTCTCCGCGGATGACTGCGTCCGCCGATAATCGATCTGGCCCAGCATGTCCAGTAACAGAATATCCAGTACATCGCGTGCCCGGTCTTCTTTCTGAGGACCCGTGCAGGCATGGAGCTTTTGCGCAACTTGATCGGGAATACTGATGCAACGCACATGTGGCGTGACAGGCAGGCCCATCTCGGCAATGCCGGTGATGGCAGGTGCGACGAGATCTATTTCGCGCGCCTCTGCCGGGCCAAGATCGATCTCTACCGTTTGCCAGGACCGCGTCTTGTATTGAACTGCAACTTCGACGCGCACCGTGTCCGCCAATTCCATCTGGTGAATCTCTGGTTTCATGCGAAAAGTAAAGGCGTCGAACCCCAGCTTCAAGATCTCTTCGAGTTTGCGGATACGTTCTGCCCGATTGCCGACAAGCCCGAGATCGAAATCTTTAGTAGTCCGGGCGGCAAGGGCGAAACGGAGTTCCATCGCGACGCCGCCTTTGAGGTAGTAGGTGTCGATCACGCTCCGCTCGACACCTTGTTCGAGTGCACCGCATAGGGCAAGAAACGAGACCCAACGCCGCAAGCGTTCCTGGTCCATGCCCTGCTCGCGTGCAACACGGGCAAGAATTTTCTCAAGACGCTGCGGTGGTTGTGGGCTCACGCACTCGCCTGCGTCGTCTGAGCCCCAGTGCGCGGGTGCTGACTGAGTTGCCGGATTAGCCGCCGTACATCCGCCGCGCTGATGTAGCCTTCTCTGCGGGCGTCCTTGATGGCCCGGCGGGCCATTCCCAACCGCCCTGTCGTTTCCATTACGTCCATCACACTCTTGGCAACGGTCGTGACCGGCAGGCCTTCGTGGGTCGTTACATCCTTCGGCGCCAAATCGCCTCGATGAATTACGATCCATTTCGGTTTCTGGCGCCGGAGTCTCGCGTGCCTCGGGACAGTGAGATGGACGCGCGAGGGATTCACATCGGAGATCCCATATACGCCGAGCGCAGTTTCGTGCGAGAGCGAAACCTGTTCGGGACCGTGGCTCGCGCGCGCCCACAAGACCGCCTCCCGGTACTGCGACAACGGGTCGGCTGGAAAGTAGGGGACGCGATAGACACCCCGCGCGACCCTTTCCAGCTTCCCGCGCTGCGTGAGTCGAGCTAAGACTGAGCCCGTAATACCCAAAGAGCGGGCCTCGGCTGCGGTCACCAGGCCATCGTTTTGCTCGGCCAGCGGAAGCAATTCGTCGATGCGCGAACGCATGACCTTAGTATGGCCACTCTTGCACGGCGATGTCAATATAGTTCCATAATAGAACTAAATTGACAATTGCTCTTCGTAACCGTCAGAGTCGATATGTTGGTGCTAATCTGCTGGCACAGCCGCAATGTGGCCGTGCCGCTTTCCCAGCTCACTGCTACCGCCGCGGGTGAATCTACCACCGAGGCCATCGCCGACTGGCATTACTGGCTCTCGCAAGGCTACTGTTTCTGAGTCGAGCAGCTCCGTTGAGAGTTCCACCTATGAAGAAACGCGAGTCAAAATCGCAGCCCAGCTGGACCGATGTCAAAGCCAAGCTTGAGGTGTTTGATCGGACTGCGCTCGTGGATTTGATTCACCATCTCTACGACTCCCACAAAGGCAATCAGGCTTTCCTGCACGCCCGCTTCGGCCTGGGCGAGGACGTGTTGGAGCCCTACAAAGAAACCATTGCCCGTTGGGTCTGGCCAGACCCGTTTCGCAATCAGGACACGTCCGTCTCCAAAGCGAAGCAGGCCATCTCCCATTACAAAAAGGCTGTGGGCGATGCCGCTGGACTCACGGAGTTGAGGGTGTTCTATTGCGAGCAAGCGGCGGGATACTGTGCGGATATTGGCTATCAAGAGGATGGATTCTTCAATGCCCTTGTGCGCATGTTCGAGCAAGCCCTGAAGTCGGCCAAGACTTTACCCGCCGATGGCCGTGATTGCTTGATCGCTCGACTCGATCGTGTGCGGGAAATCAGCCACAACTTTGGCTACGGCGTTGGCGATGATATGGACTACTTGCTGGCCAAGCACGCTAAGCGTCCCGCCTGATGCCGCCAGGTTCAGTACCCGTCGCGAAGAACTGTCAAAAACACAATCATTGGCTTCGTCCGCCGAATGCCACCATCCCAAATTATGTGACCTTGTCCCTCCAGAAAACGCTGCCAGCAGCCCACATTGGCCGCCTCCGTCACATAAATTTCACCGTCACATAATCTTGGGACGTGGTTCCATTACGTAGTCCAATCGACTGGCAGACCACGAAGGCAACGGCTTCCGCTTCGGTTTCACGGAGTTGTTTGGTGGTGTGAGTGCGGCGTTCGCCGCGATGCAGCATCTCGTGAGCTTATGTTGTCGACAACATAACTGCTTTTATGTGGCGCAGAGATTTATGTGGCGTCCGCCTTGGGGACGCACATAAAGACGGGTTGATCACGGCAGCCAGCGCCACATAATTGTGGGGTAGCAGAGCCAGGGTGAGAGACTCAGGATGCCTGGTGAGCCAGGTTCAACAGGTGGCGAATCGCACTAATGTCAGGGCGTATCTGATTCGGAGAAACATCTCTTTCATCGCGGCGCTCCCAATCGAGAAGCAGTGCTTCCACCATTTCCTTGCCGTCTGGATCACGAACGGCTTCCAACGGCGTGCGCCCACCTAACGCAGGGATCTTCTGATGGACCCAGCTTTCGACTTGCTTCTGCATGGTGGCTTGCAGGAACTTTCTGGCTTCCGGATCGGCCAACAGCGCCTCCATCTCGGCATCGTGCAATTCTGCTTCCTCTGCATCTTGTGACGTATTCTTCCGCATCTGTTCCAGCGTTTGGGCGAGCGTGCTCTCGTGAGTCGCCAGGGTCCCAAGTCGTTTCTCAATCTCTTTGCGCATCCGTTTGGCGCGATTCTCCGAGTTCACCTCCGCGATCACATGTCCCTCGGAAATCTTGATGTGGCCAGGATGGTGTTGTCCCAAGTATTAATCTTACGATTGCCTTTCTTGATCCAATCGATGTCCACCTTCCGCAGCTTCCCGTCGTCGCTCAGTTCCGCATCGTCGAGCAACTCCTCACGGGAATGTCCCACTGCGAGCGGAGCCAACGCGTCGAACGCCGCTTCCGCCGACTCAATCCGAAACGTCAGCGTGTGAAACAGCAGCAGGTCGCCGTCCGTATTGCACAGCATCGGCGGAGCGAATAGCCGGTCCCGAATGTCCAGGTAAGTGGCGCGAATCAGATCTGCATATCGCAACAGGTCGTGCGGCGCCAGATAGCGATTCTGCTTGGCGATTCTCGTCTTCAGCTTCTTTCGCAGCTCAATGACCTCAATCTTATGGGAGGGCGGAATGCAGATGGGAGCCATACTGCCGAATACGGCAAGTTCCGACTGGTGCCAGATCTGGGCAAAAAGCAAGTCTCCCTCCCGCAAGTGTCGCGACCCCGATCGCTCGATGACTTCGGTCTCTCCGCCAACCAGAACATCCCACACCCTCATGCGCTCGCCGGGTTCATTCCAAACGACCTCGTAGAAGCTCAGCGGCTGTGTTGTAGCCTGCTCCAAAAACATCCGTTGCATTGCGGTTAGCTGCTTCGACTTCTCCAGCATGTACCAACGAGCCACTACGCCGCCCTGCCCACGCGCGCTGGTCCGCCGAGCGTCCGGATTCCACTGGAACAAGAAATAGGGCATGAAGATCTGACGTTCGTCTGCAGCCTCTTCCAGCGGCTTCGGAACCTCACGCATGTTGAAGTCTTGCCACGCTTCATAGATCCGTTCTCCGAACTTACGCAAGGCAAACCTGGTAATCTCCCTCGTCAGGCGGTCCGACTCTTCGTGCTGCCGCGCCCACACATGGTCGACAGATGGAGCATAGCCGGGCAGGCAGCAGTGCTTGTACTTCTTGCCGCTACCGCAGGGGCAGGGATCGTTTCTTCCGATCTTTTCACGGGCATGAAGAGACATAACGTTGCGACATTATCGCGCGGGGTTGTGGAAAGGCAAGGGGCATACTTGGTGGATTTTATTTTGCGAGGAGAACCAACATGTCCCGATCAATGCACGCTGCACAAGGCGAGTCGTTACCCTCCAACCACCACTTGCAGCAGTTCCTGACCTTTCTCAAACAAGAGAGAGGGTTCGCTGACGCTACGATTGTCAACCGCGTACGATCGCTGAAACCATTTTTTGGTTGGCTGGTCGCGGAAGACGTGCGACTGTCCGCAGTCTCGCCGGGGGTGATTACCAAGTACTTCACCAGGTCGTTCAAACTCTTCCGGAGTACGGTAGCCCAGCGCTGAGTGTAGCCGCTGTTGGTTGTAATACGACTCCAGGAAGATTTCAAGGTTCGCACGCAAGTGCTCGAGATTTTCGTACGCGTTCGCGTAAATTTCTTCCCGCTTCAGCGTCTTCATGAAGCTCTCGCAACTGGCGTTGTCGTACGGGTTCGCCGGCCGACTCATGCTCGGAATCATCTGGTGCTGGTTGAGGATCGCTACGTATTCCCCGGACGCGTATTGCACGCCCCGATCCGAATGGTGAATCAGACCTGGCCGTGGTTGTCGTTTTGCGATGGCGTCGCGCAACGCCGCTATCGCCAGCCGGCTCGTGAGCGTTCGCTCCAAGGCCCAGCCCACCACTTTGCGCGAGAAGCCATCCAGAATCACAGCCAAGTAGACAAACTCAACTCGTAACCGGATATAGGTGATGTCGGCCACCCATAGCTGATCAATGCCAGTTAGCTTCATGCGATAAGCCAGGTTTAGATAGACTTCCAGCTCGTGAGTGGAATCGGTGGTGACCACGAACTTCCGCGGCTGCACGGCGAGCAGGTTATCTTCGCGCATGATCCGCGCCACGCGCTTGTGATTGGCCAGCATTCCTCTCCGCCGCAGCTCCGCTGAAACCCGCCGGTAGCCGTAGCGTCGTCGATGTTCCAGCACGATCTGTGGGATCGCCGATCGCAATTCCATGTCTTCTTCGACCGGAGTTTTTTCTTGCAGGAATCGGTAAAAATCCCGCCCGGCTTACCTGCGCCAACTGACACATTCGCTCGATACTCGCGTTGCCTTGCACGGGCATCACTTCTCGGATCTCGTCGTAGATGCCCTCTCGCCAGAGTTTCCTTTCCGCTGGCGTCGAGCCTCGATTTTTTGCAAGGCACCTTTGAAAAAATCTACCTCCACGGTTTTTTCGGCCAACAGTCGCTTAAGCTGATTGACCTCTTTGCGCAGGGTCGCTTCCCTTGAGTTCTGAGGCGGTGACTCCTCCGCGATCTCGGCCGGATCCAGTTGGTCTCGCCATTTGTAAAGCAAGCGCCGATGTACGCCTAGTTCTTCTGATAGCGCCACAATGTTGTCGCAGTTCTTCAACTTCTCGACCGCCATGCGGCGGAATTCTTTTGGGTACCGCCCCACTCCTGTCTTTCGTTTCTTTGCCACTTGCAGTTCCTTTCCCTGCATAGTGTGCCTTTTCCGAGTGTCTCATTTTTGGGGTTCAGTCCAACACACCTCCACAGCTAGCTTTCGGTTTGCGTTTGCCGGTCATCCGATACCAGCTTATCTAGTAGACAATCTACCACTTGAGTGGTAGATTGCCTTCTACTATGACAAAGCAACCTCCCGGAGACCGAATCGACCTTGTTTTTGGATCGCTTGACATGCTGATCCTTCGTACCCTCCGCTGGGGAGCAGCCCACGGACACGGAATTGCCAAGTCCATTGAGCGAATGTCGGAGGACACCCTCAAGGTAGAACATGGCTCTCTGTATCCCGCGCTGCAGCGCCTGCAGCAGGAGGGATGGATTAACGCCGAGTGGGGAGTTTCCAAGAACAACCAGCGTGCAAAATACTATCGCCTTACCGCACTTGGACGTCGCCAACTGGTGGCTGAAGCCTCTCGTTGGGAGCGCTTTGTAAAAGCCGTCAGCGGCGTTCTCAAACCGGCAGAGAGCGAGGAAGGGCAATGAGCTGGCGCCTTAACCTTGCCAAGCTTGCTTCGCTCTTTCGTCGTCCGCAGACGATGAACGATCTTGAGGAAGAGATTCGCACTCATCTTCAGATGGAAGAGCAGGAGAATCTGGAATTCGGAATGTCACCGGATGAGGCCCGGTACGCAGCACTTCGCCAGTTCGGTAATGTGGCCTTGGCCCAACAGAAAAGCCGCGAAATGTGGGTGTGGAATAGGGCGGAGACGATGCGGCAGGACCTCGGCTTCGGACTTCGCCAACTTAAGCGCAGTCCAACCTTCGCCGCAGTGGCCGTGCTAACGCTTGCACTCGGGATTGGCGCGAACACGGCGATCTTCCAGATGCTCGATGCAGTCCGGCTGAGGAGCCTGCCGGTAACGAATCCCCATGAGCTGACGCTCATCCACCTCGCGGACATGCCCGGGAAAAGAGGCAGCCAGGACACAACCTATCCGGCTTTGAACAATCCTCTCTGGCAATACATCCGGGATCACCAGGCCGCTTTTTCGCAAGTGCTCGCATGGAGCCCCACCATGCTGGGAATTTCCGAAGGCGTTCACGAGCGTGCGGTGCCAAGCCTGTGGGTAAGCGGAAACTTTTTCGATGTCCTCGGCGTGCGCCCCGCGCTGGGAAGATTATTCAATTCCGCCGATGACGAGCCGGGATGTGGAGCATCGGGCTTGGTGGTAAGCTACGGGTTTTGGCAAGAGCAACTCGGGGGTGATCCTCATGCGATCGGCCGCACGCTGACGATCGGACGACACCCCGTCCCCATTCTAGGAGTGACACGCGCCGGGTTCACCGGGCCGGAGATCGGGCACTCGTTTGACCTCGCGGCGCCGATATGTTCGCAGCCCGCGTATTGGACCGATGGTAATTGGCTCGACTCGAGTACCGACTGGTGGCTGACGGTCATGGGACGTTTGAAGCCCGGCGGTTCGCTGGCGGAAGCTAATGCGAGTCTCAAATCGCTCTCACCCGCCGCTTTCGAATCAAGCCTTCGCAAGGACTATCCCACCGAGAACGTTCGCGACTACTTGCGCTTCCAACTCGTGGCAGATTCCGCGCCAAGCGGCGTCTCTTGGCTGCGCGACAAATATGAGAATCCTCTCTGGATGTTGTTAGGCCTCGCAGGCGTCGTGCTCTTGATCGCCTGCGCGAATCTCGCCAACCTGATGCTCGCGCGCGGCAGCGCCCGCATGCAGGAACTCGCTGTGCGCCTGTCTCTGGGGGCCACGCGAGCGCGATTGATCTGGCAGCTTCTCTGGGAGACCGCTCCGCTCATTCTGTTCGGAGCGGCGACGGGACTGGTGCTCGCGCGCGTTCTGGGCAAGTGCCTCATAGATTTGCTGAGCACGCAGGGGGACTCGTTGTTTGTCGACCTGCATCCAGATTGGCGAGTCTTGGGATTCACGTCGACCCTGGCGGCGTTGACGGCGTTGTTGTTTGGATTGGTCCCGGCATTTCGAGCGGTCAGTATCGCTCCGAACGAAGTGATGAAAACCGGCTGGGCGCGGGCTGGAGGCATGCAAGAAAGCAGCCGGCTGCGCCGGGCGCTGGTGATTGCGCAAGTCGCGTTGTCTCTGGTTCTGATAACTGGCGCGGTGCTTTTCGCCAGAACGCTCGGCAACTTGCTCACCGTGGATGCCGGCTTCCGCGAAGACAGCATCCTGATTGCGCAGCTCGACTTGACGCGGCTGCGGCTTCCTGCTCCCCTCCGCATCACAGCCAAGCGGGAGATCCTCGATCAGCTTCGCACCATTCCGGGCGCGGAGAGTGCGGCTGAGGCGAGAATTGTACCGCTCAGCGGAGGAAGCATCGACAACCGGGTTTGGGCCGAGGGTGAAGATCGACAATCCGGATTCGATCCGAATTTCAACTGGGTCGGCGAGGGCTACTTCAAAACGCTTGGCATTCCGCTCCTGGCGGGCCGGGACCTGGACGAAAAAGATACCCCCGCATCCCCGAAGGTCGCCATCGTCAATGAGGAGTTTGCCCGGCGATTTGCAAAAGGGGCCAATCCAGTGGGACTGCGGATTCGCCGCGAGGCCACGCCCCACGAACCGGAAATGGTTTTCGAGATTGTGGGCCTGGTGAAAAATTCCAAGTACCTGGACCTTCGCGAGAGATTCAGGCCCATCGTTTATCTCTCTGTCACGCAGGATCAGAATCCCGATCCTTTTGAACAGGTACTGATTCATTCCACGCTTCCTGTGCCGATGCTGACGTCAACGATCAAACGGGAGGTTGGTGAAAGAAGCCCAGACATCAGTGTGGACTTCAGCGTTTTCAAGACGCAGATTCAGGAATCGCTTCTGCCCGAAAAATTGATGGCGGCGCTCTCAGGCTTCTTCGGAATTCTGGCTGGGCTGCTGACTGCTGTGGGGCTTTATGGCGTCATCTCGTTTCTGGTGGCGCGGCGCACTCATGAAATTGGAATCCGCATGGCCCTGGGCGCGGGTAAGGCACAGGTCCTGTTATCGGTGCTTCGCGAGACTTTGCTGCTCACCATGGTTGGGATGGGGCTCGGTCTACCTATCACGTTCGGCGTCGCACGTCTGATCGCCGGCATGCTCTTCGGAGTCAAGCCCGAGGATCCCGCGTCTCTCACAATGGCCGCATGCGCTCTGTGCGCGGTGGGACTTGCTGCGGCCTATATCCCCGCGCTCCGCGCGGCGAAGGTAGACCCCGTCGTGGCCTTGCGGTACGAATGAGCCCCTCACCCTCGGCGATTCCAGAGGCGCTCTACGCAGCGCCCCTCAATCAATCGCGCTGGGAAGAGTTTCTTCGACTAACAGCACTGGCGGTCAGCGGAGAATCTGCGGCCCTGATGCTTCACGACTTCAACAACCCTCATGCTCGGGTGTCACGACAATGGACTGTCGACCCCGATGCCAGTTCGAGCTACGAACAGCATTACTTCTTTCTGGATGAATGGCGCAAGAATTTAACACCTGACAGCAATTTGCTCGGCACTTCTGAAAGCCTGGTACCGTTTGAGGAAATGAGGCGAACGGAGTTCTACAACGACTTTCTTTTGCCATACAAAATGCCACATGGCCTATTCGGGATCGTCGGGCGTGACAAGGTGGGCCTCGCGCACTTGAGCGTCTTTCGCAGCTTGCTGATCGGGGACGAGCCGACCGCGAGTCTGACACTGGAAGCTTGCAGCAACCGCGACGCTCGCCCAGCAACAGGGACACCCGCCTCCGACAACTCCACCGCAAGGCACACCACCCACCTTCCCCGAGGACCGGGCCCCGCGACAGCAAATGCCGCCAGATCAGGAAGCCCCGCCACCACAAGGACTATCGACTCCAGAAGTGCAGCAGCAAATTCAGCAAGGTCTCAATTCTGAACCAATGCTCCGCAACAGCAATGTCGGAGCTCACGTTGACGAAAACTCGGTGATCCTGACCGGCACGGTCGAAAGTGAGCAGCGCACGATCTTGTCCTGCGCATCGCTCACGTATGAAATTTCCGTAAGTGACAGATGTGCAATCGCCTTATGGGCTATAAAATCCCGTGTCGAGTATGCGGCTACGGAGTTCCAGTCCTGAAGCGGGAATGTTTAATACGGCACTCAGCACAGCAGGCTACCAAGATAACTTCTCCGGCAAGAACTCAGCGAAGAGATCGTCGTAGTAGGGTTTCAATTGTTTCGGGTCCGGCTTGGAGTCCCCTTTGGAATACAAATCGTACGGATTGAATCTTTTCACCCATGGCAGCATCGCTTTGTCTTTTTCATTTTCCAAGTGTTGATAAGCCCCATGCCGATGCCATGCATAGAAGGAGTGAAAGCGAAGCATGTAGAGAGCTTCATCCGGGAGATAGGGTTTCATTGCTTCCGCTATGTAGCCGTCATGCCCAAATGACATGTGGACGTTTTCCAAGCCGCAACTCGGTTCGTAGATCCCGTACTTGGTCTGGTATTCGGGAACGTTTGCGTCTGGATTTCCTCTGAAATATTCTTGGAAAACGACCTGATTTGACCAAACGCATCCAACTGGAAACGTATCTCCTACAACTCCCCACTGCGGTTCCCCATACAAACAAAGGCATTTTCCAAGATCATGGATGAAGCCGACCAATACCATCCAGCGAGGTTGACCATCTTTGCGGATGGCTTCGGAGGTTTGCAAGAGATGCTCCATCTGGCTGAGATCTGTATCCGGGTCGCTGTCGTCTACGAGCGTGTTGAGGAATTCTGCTGCCTCCCAAACGCTCTTTTTGTCACGCGTAAGCCCGAAGTACTGCTTCTCTTTGCTCAGGACGTAATCGAAGGTTTGCCTCTCGTGATTGGTACGATAGAACTCGGCTACGCCCGGATTCGCCTTGGCGTCATACTCGCGATACTCGGATTTCGATTTTCCTTCTTTGTATCGGCCTGCAACGAATCCTTCCCACAGCTCGATCCCATTGTCATTGTTCGAGGAGTCTTGAACCCGTGGGCTCATGTGGTGCCCCTCTCTCCAGGCATTCCCCAGTAGTGTAAGCCCACGACGGCGGCTGCTGAAATCCTTTTCGCCACTTTCTAGACCTTCGCGCGGAAGGCACACCCCTTCAAATGCTCCTTAATGCTCCCTTGCCAGTGGGCTTAACCGAGGGCAGATGTATAAGAATCTGAGGGCGCGAAACACTGATTTGAATTACCAGCCTTGGGTGGCAAATGTCACATCAGTCATACACGGTGGACGCGGCCGAGTGTGCACAGAGGCAACGGAATCGTTGGGCATTTGACGGAACGACCTCGCTGACAACGAATGACGGCCGATTATTCGGTCAACAGACCAGGTGTTCGCAGACTTGCCAGTCGTTCAATGACTTGCCGAGATTGTGGTTTGTTGGTGTGTCGCAAGAGGTGTCGTAACCCTATTTGCTACACCACAGCCTCAGAGTTTGGTGTGCGGTAATCGAGCGCGGCGCGCACGATTTCCAGTTCCGGGTGTTGATAGCGCATCGCGGTCTTTACGTCGCGGTGCCCCATCGTTCTGTGTGTTCGAAATGTTTTCGGCGCGTATGATGATTAGCGCAAGCAGTCAAATCTTCCCCTGTATGGAAAGCGAACCCAATGGCGGATCTGAGTGCGGTAGTTGCGCAGCTGAAAGCAGGACGTGCAAAGCTGGATAAAGGCGAGTGCAGCATTGAGTGGTGTAACAGGAAAATCGAGTGGTGGTGGAGTGAGACGTAAGCTCTCGGCAGCGGCCCGTGCAAGGATTGCGGCGGCGCAGCGAGCGAGATGGGCGAAGTTCAAGGCGAAGAAGGCAAGATAGTAGACGGTTCAGCAGAACGGCCCGCTCCATTGTCGCGAGGCGTTAGGAAGCTGGGAAGCGACGACCATAGCTATCGCTGAGCTGGTCTCGTCTCATAAATTCTAATTAAGGACAACAGATAGAGGGAAGGAGAAGTTGAAAGTCATCCCGGCAACATCTTCGAACGCCCCATTTAACTGTATCGAGAATTCGGTGACTGTGCTTGGGACCCGAAAGAAAAGTCGAATCCTGTGGGTCGAGTTTCCCACGGGCAGGTTCTCTCGCACGTCCACCGGGAACGCCGCGAAGAAAGACGCCAAGTAGAGCGCCCCCAAGGTCTCGACCTTTTCAGCCCCAACCGCCGTGGCGACGGTCTCAGAACTGATGCGGGTATTCTGGACAGTACCCGTACCTGTATTGCGCAGCACGAAGTCGACAAAGTAGCGCTCGCCGTCGACACCTTTTGCAACCATATTAGCCGTTAGATGCGGTTGTCCGACCACTACGGTAACGTTGGCGGTTGCCGATCCAATGTTGCCAGCGGCATCGCGAGCACCAAATGTGACAGTCGTGGTGCCGATCGGGAAAAGCGTAGTCCCCGCTACATCCTTGAGTGGCGGTCGGCACACTATGATCGACAGATCGGTACACGTGGAGATCCCATTCGGATCGGGAATTTGCGGCCAACGTGGCGTCGGGGAGGGATCAAGCGCATCCACCGCCGTGCTGCCAAACAAGAATGTGCCTAGTGGAACAGAACTGTTCCAGTTCGTCCCCCGTGGGTCAGTTGCGGCCACGGTGAGGTCAGACGGAGGTGTGACTATAGGAGGCGTCGAGTCGAGTACCAAAGGGACGGTGTGCCGCGGCTCGGTATCGACCACAATTGTTGTTCCCGCGGCTTCTGCCTTTTGCGCTGAGAACTGCAAAATGTAGCGTCCGTCCGAACTGCTATTAAGGAATAACTGCGCGGGGATCACCGCCTGGTTGAAATTCGTATGCGTCCAGTGCAGTGATTGGGGAGACGGAGACGGGAACAACGGAAGGGGTTCACCCACTCTTCGAAATCGATACTGCATGCCGAGCAATTCCTGACCATTCTGGGCACCGCTCGGAGTCAATGTCAGCGGCGTGTTCGGCCTGATGAATAGCTCACCATTAACGCTTCTTCCTTGCGGTCTTCCTATTACCAGTGTGCTGGTCGGATGAGCTGAAGGCAAGAGTTCCCGCAGTCTGAAGTCAACCCGGTAACTAATTTCTCGACCGTCGTCAGAGGCTCGGTTTCTACCTTCGGTGCTACAAGTAATCTCAGTGTCACGATCTGCGCTAGTTGATATATTGCAGATGGACCCGCTGACTCCGCCAAACTCACCGGTGTAGTAGTAGCAGGAGGGATCGAGACCGTAAAGACCACAAATGCTGTAGCTCGGCTCCAAATCGAATTCGATAGTACCAATCCTCTGATCATTGTGAAGTGCAAGGTCGACTACAGCACCAGCATTTGGATCGCATCCTGCACCGTTCAGTTGACAGAAATCCCCATCTACGCCGAGTTCACCAGTGAGGGGACTCTTGTCTCTTTGATAGCCACCCACAGCGACATGGATTGGCACGCCGTCCTGAGCCCTTACTCGCCAAGGTTGGCCATCAAACCTGAAGCAGTCGTCGTCGCCATTGTCGACTAGCGCATCACCTTCGCAAACATTGTTGCCGTCAGCATCGCGATCAAACGGCAGAAAGCTCAGAAATCGCCATTGACCGCCCACATCGACATATACGCGCCAATCTCCCGTTGGAGTTCCAGTTTGTCCGTTCTGCTCGATGTGAAATTCGTGCAGACGAACCTCGAACTCACGAATCGGAGCACACGTGACCCGCCCGGTATCCGCGGATAAGGCCGGAGGCATAGAAGCATATGAAAAGCATGGTGGAGTCGATGGGACGTCATCCCACCCCAGGATAATTGTCTTTGCGAGAACAATTGCGTTGCTGCCGAGGAAAGGCAGGATCACCCGTAACCGCGTTGGGTTGAGAGGCATCGGAGGGCAGCTGCTCTCGGTCTGGACAGGTGGCGGCGAAGTCGCGTCTATAGGACAAACGATAGGCTCCACGGTGCGGCAATTACCACCAGTGCAAACGGTTTGTGGAATCTGAGTGGATCGGTCAATAACCGACCATTGCAATGAGACGTCTGTTCCGCTTTGATCGCGCGTAGGGACATTGATGCGAAACGCGCCGTTTGGTTCTTTTGGGCCCACATAGTCAGTACCGGGCGGATAGATATCAAACACGTAATTGCGATCATTCACGGGAATAAAAGGCCCGGTATGCGGGCAGAAAGCCGGAGGATCAATGAAGGGATTAAGAATCCCGAACCTGTGATCCCAATCGCGAAATGTACTATTGCAGTAATCATCAGCCCCGCCCCCGGTACCGCTGACAAAAATGTCTGCTTCAGTAACCGGAAGTCTCGTAAAACCGGTGACGGGTAAGGTTGGTACATCGACAACCAAGCGGTTAAGGCGGAGGGTCACGAGGGCTCGGGGCGGATGAATCTCCGTTTCGAATGTGACGTTTATAAATCCCTCATCAGAGGCGAGCCCTGTGTGTCCACAGTCGAAAACCCAACGTCCTTCTATCCAGACACGGTCGCGCGCTGTGGGCCAGACGAATTGAGGTAGCAACGCGCTTTCCCACTCAGCCTCCATCGTCTGGCGTTCTGTGCGGACGAATCTCTTCACAAACGAAGAAAGGAGGTGCTTGTAACCGATGTCAGGCAGAACGTGTGTAGTCTTGTCATGCGAATAGTGGTTCCATTGGGTCTCTTCCTCTGAAACTTCGCTATGTCCCTGCTGTTTAGATTTCTCCTCCACTGGAGGGGGTGGGACAACGCCCTCGAGAACAACCGGCGGAGCTTCGCGGAAGGCCCTTCTGGGATCAGTGCTCGAAGCTAGTTGTATGGTGGACCATTCAGGGTCTAGGCGCGCTGTCGAGTGGTCCTCGTTCAGGTCGGAATCGTCACATCGAGACTGGGCAGGCAAGTCCAAGGCGGCAGTGGCGGGGATTGGTTCGTCTCGAAAGTTCCCGAAGGCTCCATTCACACGATCCAAGTCGAAGGTTACTCCCACACCAACGTCGAAGGGACCTCGGCATCGCGTGAAGGTGAACCAGCCATTGGGGATGCTTTCACATGCGATATAGCGACCACCTCTCAGCGACGAAAAGGAGAAGCGCCCTTGAATTGTGGTTGTAGAGCGATTAACAAGATTTCCTTGATTGTCGGTGCCAGTTAAAAGGATCGTCACACCAGCACAGCCGATGCTGGAGGTACATCCCTCTCCAGAATCCCTAATTCCATTAAAATTGCTATCAACATAAACTGCGCCATCGATTTGCGAAGAAAAGGGCTCACAAGGTCTCGTTGCGGAACAAGCGACAGCCACGGCATCTGGAGTTTGTGCTGCGAGATGGCCCGCCAGTAGAGACATAACCATGACCAGCAGACGCCACCCTGAGCACAACACCAATTGCTTTAGGGACTGCAAAAACATCGAATCATGTCTGCAGAGGCGGCCGGTGAGTGAGGCTCGCCGGCAATGGTATCGAAATACCTGGCGTATCTGTACCGAAGTCGTATCGCCCGGGAGATTCGGGGTGATATTTAACGTCGACAACGGCTCCAAAGACTCGGCTAAGACAGCGGGCGCACTCATTATGGACTCCAGGAACTCCCAAAGAGGGAGGCCATCCTACCTGGACATCGGCACCTGGGAAGAGCCTCAAGAGACGCTACACCTATTCTCAGTTGTCTTTTAGCTCGCTAACCGACCGGGGCAACCTAGCAAGCCTGAAACGACGGCCCATTATCCATCCTCAGTCGGTATGAGTCAATCGAACGGTTAGTAATCGAGGCCGCTGATAAATAGAACATTTCTTGACATCCTCATGAATTCGGCTAGAATCCTGCCAATTTCACTGGGGCGGCCAATCTAGGAGACGTTTATGAAAACCGCGTTAGCTCTTGCTACGCTCCTCGTCGCCTGTTCTCAGCTTTCTTTCTCACAAGATCAAGTGACCGATTGGGGGCGTATCACTCAACTGAGAGCCGGCTGGGTTGAAGATTCGATGGCAGTTTTTCTAACGGCACCGGTCAAGAATACAGGCTGCAAGACTACCGATGCAGGCTACGCCACGAATCCAAGCGATCCAGGTCATAAGCTTTTTCATGCAACGCTGCTGGGCGCTTACCTCAATAACAAACAGGTTCAGGTGATCCTGCGTGGTTGCATATACGACAAGCCTCGCATCATAGCGGTTTATGTAAAGGACTAGCCGTAATCTGGGCGTATCGTGATCGCAAGGCGACGGTATGCTACGAACATTGCTAAGCATTTTTCGAATTCAGTCGCGAGCTTTGTTATGGTCGTCGTTGATGACCTTATTACTGTCGCCAAGTGGCATAGCTCAGGCAGACGTGCTTACAAGCAGAAATGACAACAATCGGACGGGAGCCAACCTGAATGAAGGGAAACTAACTGCTAACAATGTTAACGCGTCGAGTTTCGGTTTTCTGTTCAGTTATTCCGTGCAAGGTAACATTTTTGCTCAACCACTGCTCGTCAATGGTGTGCAGACTCCGATCGGAGTACGGAACGTTCTTTATGTGGCTACGAGTAACAATGTTTTGTATGCATTCGATGCCGATGGCGTTAGTCAGAACGGTGGACTCATCTGGAAAGATTGTTTTGTTGCGGCGACACCAGTGCAGCCAGTAACCTCCCTAAGCGCCTGTCCATCGGGTCCCGCCTCTTTCATTCCCGCGAGCGACCCTGTGTACGATGGCGTCTTTGAAGGAAGCATCGGGATTACGGGTACTCCCGTCATCGACCGCTCTAGAAACGCTCTATATTTGGTGACGCGGTCGAAATATGTCGACGGCAATTACGAGCAGTCTCTTCATGCAATTGATATTGGCAGCGGGACCGAACGGACGGGTAGCCCGGTCGTTATCGCTCACGCTCCGCTGACTCAGTCCCACTCGATAACAACATTTGCAGCATTTCAAAATCAGAGGGCTGGTCTGGGCCTTGCCGGTGATCGCGTTGTCGTTGCATGGGGTGGCGGCACTAGAGAAGGATCTGGCGTATCTGGTCTCCCCGTGGCCGCGAGATACCGCGGATACGTCATTGCTTTTGATGCAGTGAGCTTAAAGCCCACCGGTTGCTTTAGTGCCATGGGTGAGCGCGGCGCTGACCTTTCAAATGGTACCCACGGAGCTGCCATCTGGCAGTCAGGTCGCGCGCCAGTCATTGATCAAAATGGGTATGTCTACTATCAAACCGGCAACACCCTAAGCAATGCTGACGATGAAAACCCGTGTTCTTTTCTGGCTCTCCCATGGGTTCATTCTGAGGGTTTGGCGAATTCGCTTATTAAGTTGGACGTCGCTCACGGAAATACGCTAGCCAGCTCGATCGCACCGCAAGAAATCCTTAAGCAGGCGCTAGACGACTGTGATCTTGATCTCAGCGGCTCGGGTCCGCTTCTTATTCCCGGCACCTCTACACTAATCGGAGGAGGAAAGCAGGGTTTTCTTCACGTGTTCGAGAAGCGGGAAGCAAACTATATCGAAGGATTTTCGCGACAAGTATACGATGGACCCAGAGAACAATATGTGTATGCACCTGATGCTAATGACCCAACCCATCTGAGATGTAGCACTGTTAGCGAAAACAAACTGTGTACCGGACTTGCGCAGGGATGTCACCACATCATGGCGGGTCCTGTCTATTGGGACAGCGCCTCTAAGGGAAAGTTGATTTATGTATCGGCTGAGAACGACGATATTAAGGCATTCCGATTCGAGCCAAGTGGACACACGCTAATACAATACGATGACGACCTCTTGATTCCTGCGGGGAACCTGCCGCTCATCATGAGAACATCGAGAACCGTCGTGGGCCATCCCGGTGCAAACCTCAGCATCTCCGCACATGCAAACATCGACGGCACCGGAGTACTTTGGGCTGTCCACACTCTGCCCCGTGCGGATCAGCACGATTTCTTTCGAAGCCAGATGGCAGGAATCTTGCGTGCCTACGATGCGCAGGACCTAGCGCATGAATTATGGAACAGCGAGATCTGCCCCGATGATGAATTGGGCAACTTCCCAAAGTTCACTCCGCCCACTATTGCGAACGGCAGAGTCTACGCAGCCACTTTTTCCGGGAAGTTGATGGTTTACGGCCTTCGCACCAGACCTGCCAATTGCTTGCTCCCTTCGCCTCCACATCGAGCGATTCCTTAAAGCATCTTCGCCGAAATAAACTGGGGAGGATATTAGACCCTTTTGTTTCGATTCCGTACGCTTCGAGCATCCAGTCCCGCCGAAACGTCCCCGAATGGCTGTCCCCAAAGACGATAGAAGATGAACTCAATCGCATCCTGTCGAGAGCTGAGAGCAAATTCTGTGATCCCGAGGGCGCGGTGTGTACGCC
>AP72_2010_repI_A100DRAFT_1000064_pt1 | contig 18057 bp, 17 predicted proteins | sample AmaPasrepliIA100_FD_9193 | JGI IMG/M metagenome (IMG submission 9193)
TCCACCCCCCATGGGTGAAGCAGTTCAGCCGCAGTGCTCACATTGGAAGGCGTCAGCCCGCCAGCAATCACGACCCGTTGCAGTGTCTTCAGACTTGAGAAGGACAAGGCGTCACCCCAGGGGAAAGACTTGCCGGTGCCGCCCCGTTTCTCCGCAGTTCCTGAATCGAGCAAGAATCCAACTAGGTTAGGGAAACTTTTCACGTTGCGCAGAGAAAATATCGCGTTCGACGGGTCGCGTACTATCTCGAGCATTGGGAGGGCAAAAAAGGCATCTCGATTGACCGAGTACTCCCGTGGACTCTTCCACTCGTCGCCGTGAAACTGCACGGCGGTCAAGCCTGCCCGATCCGTGGTTTCCGAAACGCGTTCAGGCGCCTCATTCACAAAAACTCCGATCCTGTCTATTTTCTCAGGCAACTTCGCGCAAATTTCCTGGGCCCTCTCCACCGTCACGCACCGCGGGCTCTTCTCATAAAACACAAACCCCACCGCATCCGCCCCGGCTTCCACTGCAACGAGCGCGTCCTCCAAATTCGTCATCCCGCAAATCTTGACCCAAGTCATATCCACAACTCTGTCATCCTGAGCGCAGCGAAGGATCCCTTACCAGCCGAAGCCATCACAGGCACGACAAGGAGTTCTCTTAAAGATGCTTGATGCGGTTGGCCGACGGANGACCATCGACCATCACCGACTCAACCGGCACACCCATCAACCCCCGCAACGCCTCTCCCGGCCGCTCCGCCCGCATCAACGACTCACCCACTAGAAACGCCTGATACCCCGCGGTCCGCAGCAACGCGACATCCTCCGCGGAGTGAATCCCGCTCTCTGCGACTCGTACCACGCCATCCGGGAACTCCGCCGCAAGATCCAGAGCCGTCTTTAGGTCGACCTGAAACGTCCGCAAGTCGCGCGTATTCACGCCAATCAAATCGCATCCCGCATCCACCGCCCGACTCAATTCATCGCGATCATGCACCTCACACAGAACATCCAGCCCACGCGAACGCGCACCTCGAGCCAACATCTCTAGCTCGACTTGCGTTAGCGCCGCCACAATCAGCAACACCGCGTCCGCGGAATTCGCCCGTGCCTCGACTAACTGAAACTCATCGACAATGAAATCCTTCCGCAGGCAGGGAATCGCGACCGCTGCCGCAGCCTTCCGCAAATTCTCCAGCGATCCCTGAAAAAATTCCTCATCGGTCAAGACCGAAAGGCACGCCGCCCCAGCCAACTCCAATTCCTTCGCCAATTCTGAGGGGTCAAACGATGCCCGAATCAGCCCCTTCGATGGCGACGCTTTCTTCAACTCCGCAATCACAGCAATCGATGAGTGCCCCATTTCTGGCCGATCTTGCCAGAGGTGGGGATTTTCTAAAGCCGCCCGAAAACCGCGCGGAACGTGTCGTTCGGCCCGCCGCTCCAAGTCACAGATATCCGCCGTGCGCCTGGATTCCGCCNCCCGCGCCCGCGTCGCCGCCACAATCTTGTCGAGAACCGTACCCATACAGAATCTTTTGATTATAAGGGAGCAACCGGCTTATCCAGCCTAAGAGGAAGAACTTTGACCTTGTAACGCACGTAGATTCAGTCAGCTACAAGCCTACAAGAATAGGTGCATCTGTCGCCGCCACTTTGAAACATTGAAACCTTGAAACTTTGAAACCGGGTTTTGAGACCCCTTCACCTACAAACCTCTTTCAGCTCCTTGTACGGCTTCTCCACCACGGTCGGAAACTTGATCTTCTTTGCCTCGATCCACAACTCCAGCAGCGTGCCTCCGTACTTAGACCCCACATCCGGATCGCCCTGATACGCTGGATCACTCTCCGCGTCCTCCAGAGTTACAAACGTAAATCCCTTCTTCTGCATGAGATCCAGCGCGTCCGGCAGGATCGTTTTCGTGAATGCACCCAGATGCAGCAACAGCACGTGATTGATGTCGTGTCCGTATACCAGTTTCGCCCGATCTCGCCCCAGATCAAGATATGTGTCCTCGATCGACAGGTAACTCGACTTCAGCCAGGTAATGGATTTCGCGTCGTTTTTCGCAGAGCACCGCGCGTAGGCGGAGTTCCACAAATAATCTTCCCAATCGAGTGTCACCTGCGCCACTCGATAACCGTGTCCCTGCAAGTAAGTTCGGATGGTCCGTCGTTTTTCGAGTTCGTCTCCCTCATGCAAAAACGGATATCGGAACCAATGCCACTCTGAGTCCTTCCCCGCCAGCAACTCCAATGCGGGTTCGTTCTGGTCGATCTCACGCTCGAATGCTTCAGCCGCATTGTCATTCACATTGATGTGCCCGTAAGTATGATTCCCAACCGGTTCCGACGCCGCCCAAATCTTCAACGCCTCGGCGGCATCGGCATTCCCCTCGAGTTTCTTGGCGTTGATGAATCCGTAAGCTCCCGGCAGATGGCGTGCTTTCAAAATGGCGATGGCATCGCGCGCAATCTCAACCCGGGTAACCCCAGGCGACAAGTCTCCATTCAGCGGCAGATCGTCAAACGTAATCGCCACCTTCTGCGCCAAACACACATTTGCGCTAACGCAGAGCAACAATACCAATGAGATTCTCATTTTTTGAAAGCAACCCTAGCAGATTGAACATCCGTCAAGCTTTCAAGCCGAAAGCCGGATTTACTCTATTCCCAGCGACGCCTTCACCGCTTTCCCATACTCCCGCGCCTTGTCCATCACCTTTCTTTCGTCCACTGTCAACAGAATATGATCCTGCATCACGACCTTTCCCCCGATAATCACCGTCCGCACATCGTTTCCCTTGAGCGAATACGCAATCTGCGCATAGATGTCATACATCGGCGTGCCATGAGGTTCATTCAAGCTGATCAAAATCATGTCGGCCTTCTTGCCCGCCTCGAGCGACCCGATCTCCTTTTCCATATGCAGCGCGCGAGCTCCATCAATCGTCGCCATCTCCACAACGCTTTTGGCATTCAATGCCAGCGGATCCATCTTTGAAATCTTGGCCAGCTTCGCGGCCAGATCGATCTCTTCCATCAGATCGAGATCATTGTTGCTGCCCGCTGGACCGTCCGTACCAAGGCCGACAGCGATTCCCACACTCCGCATCTCGGGCACGGGAGACACTCCGCTGGCGATCATCATGTTGCTCGAGGGATTGTGCACACATCCCGTACCGTGCTCAGCCAAGAGCTTTCGGTCTGTCTCATCCACAAAAATGCAATGCGCCGCGACTACATCGGGACCGAGCACATCGATCTTGTTCAAATAGGCAACCGGAGACATTCCGTTCGCTTTCTGCGAATCCTCCCATTCCTTCTTCATCTCTGATACGTGAATCAGAATCGGCGCGTGATATTTGCGTGCCAGCGCCGCCGCATCCTGCAGCGTTTTCTTCGAGCACGTGTAAATCGAATGCGGAGCCGCAGCCGCATGAATCAACGGATCACCCTGCCAGCGCCTCAGAAATCTCTCCGTATAGGCCAGCATCTCCGCTTCCGACTTGTTATCCGGCGCAGGAAAGTCGATAAACGTCTCGCCCAACACCGCTCGCATCCCTGCCGACTCAGTCTCCTCCGCAATTGCGTCTTCGAAGTAATACATGTCAGCGAACGTGGTCACGCCAGCTCGAATCTGCTCCGCCGCCGCTAGACGCGTCCCCCAGCGCACGAATTCCTCATTCACGTTCTTCTTTTCCGCCGGGAAGATGTACTTGTAGAGCCAGTCATTCAACGTGACGTCATCATGCAAGCCACGAAACAGCGTCATCGGCACATGCGTGTGTCCGTTGATGAATCCCGGCAGCACGAGATGCCCCCGCGCATCAATTACCTGAGCGCTCTGATAATGCGCTTCGATATCAGCACGAGCCCCGACGGCGACAATCGAGCCCCCACGAACCACGACACTCCCGTCTTGAACAATCGCTCGCGTGGAATCCATCGTCACTACGATCCCACCGTTGACGATAAGATCAACGTTTTGTTTTTGCTGAGCCAATGCAAAAGAAGAAAGCAGAAGCAAGGCGAACGCGAGAGGAACGGCGCTTTTGATTTTCTCCATCTTCCTAAAGAACTCCGGGTGCCCCACTTCTGGCCGATGTTGCCAGAAGTGGGGATTTTGACGCGCGACCACCTAAATTTCTTTCTTTCCTACGGACGCGAACTCTGCATCCGCCACCGGCTTACTTCGGAACACGCTGAACTCCCTAACCTGGTTCAGCACAAACGTAGGCACTCCCGCCTGCACTGGGACTTTCAATCGCCCGAAGGTTGCGTCCTGCACATCCTCAAGCACAAACACGGGCCGCGCATCCGCATTCGAGCACTTGACCTTCACGCTCTGCAGTTCCAACCCGCGAACATGTCGAACGAAGAACCCATGCGCCGGAGTAGTCCCAAACATATTCGGTTCCGGATACTGCTTCTCCTTTTCCGGGATCTGCAAAGCCGCATCGCTCTTCGTTCCACCACCGCGATTTACAACGATCAGGTCGCTGATCTTTACATCCTCAATCTCGTGTCCCGGAATTCCCGCCAAGATGCATGCAATCTTCGGCGAGCCCTCCGCCTGCATGCATGTGATCCCAGTTAGCACGAGCCTTCGAACGGTGCCTACCGGCACGCCCTCCGGCCCACGCATCCTTGCGCCGAGGCGCACAAAAATCGGTGCCTCATAAACATCACGCATCGTGAGATTCGAACAAGTAACGTCTTCGATCACGGCTCCGTCGACGCTTTCAATGGTTAACCCGCGGCATCCCTCAAACACGCAGTTCGACACCGTAATGTTCTTGAACCCTCCATTCGACTCCGTTCCAAACTTGATCCTCCCAGTTCGCGGCACTTTCTCGTCGGCCGGAAATTTCTTCCAAGTGCCATCGAGCAATGTGCCTTCCTGATAGCTTCCCGTCAGCAGACAATTGCTGATGGTCACCATCTCCGTCGCCCGCGCGTATCCCAGTCCGAAAGAGCTCTTCAGGCAAATCCCGTCATCCCACGGAGAATTCACTGAGCAATTCGACACCCGCACATTCCGACAGCAGTCAATATCCATGCCATCGCGGTTCGTATCGATCTTCAGATTATCGATCGTCAGATTGTCGACGCCCGTCGCCAGGATTCCAAAATGCCCACCATGGAAAATCGAGAAATCGCGCAGTACGACATTGCGGCAATTCCTCAGCGCAATCGCCTTGTTGGCGACTCCTGGATCTTCTGCCTTCGGTCCCGAGTCCCGTCCGGTTGGCCATCCTCGACTTAATCCCTTGCCCCAGATGAGTCCCGGCCCCAGAATCGAAACATCGTTGAGGCCCTCGCCCCAAATCAAACTGTTGTGCCAGTGATTGTGCCCGTAATCCTGATAATCCTCCCAAGGCTTGTTCGATTCCGCGGCATCGTAGCCCTGTGCGGGGTCCGCCGCCGGATCAGCCGCCACAATCGTTGCTCCCTGGTCAAGATACAGCGCCACCTTGCTCTTCAAATGAATCGAATAGCAAAGATAGTTTCCCGCTCGGAGATAAACCGTCCCGCCGCCCATACGTTCCGCAACCTCGATGGCCCGGTTGATCGCACCGCTATCAATCGTTTTTCCATCGCCGCTAGCACCAAAAACGCGAACGTCGTATGGCACTGTCAAGGGCCTCAAGCTCGCCGTCTCTTGCGCGCCCGTTGTGGTAAGTCTTGCAACCAACGCGGTCCCCGGGACCGCAATCCCCGCAAGGCCCGCTTTCTTCAGAAATCCACGCCGTTGATCTTTCATTTTTGCCCAACCCGCCTCAAATAGAACTGAAAGAACTCTTCCGGATTCGACTGCAAGCAAACCTGCGCATTCGCCGTCCCCGGCTCCTCGCGTGTGAATCCCTTCTCATCCACACGAATATGCAATGCCGTCACCTGACACAACTCCGGCTTCAATGCAAATGCCACCGCCATCGGATCAAACAATGTCGGCGTCTCCTGCGCCCACAAGTGATATAGGATCGCCAACTGATCCGTCACCGCGGTCCCGCGCGTAAACAGGAATGCCCGCTTCACCTCATCCAGCTTCAACTGCGTCGAATCCAGCGGCATCACAAACAGCGGCACTCCCGAGTTGAACAGCTTCTGCGCCGACGCCACATCATTCAGAATGTTCCACTCGGGCATGGGAGGCATCGGCTCGTTGTATCCATAATCTCCATACCCCTTGCGTACTGATCCTCCCATAATCACCACGCGCTTCAATTTCCGAAACGTTGCCGCATCCTTATCGATCGCCGCCCCCACATTCATCAGCGGACCGATGGCAATCAGCGTAATCTTCCGGGGATTCTTCCGAATCTGCTCCAGCAAGAACTCGGCTGCATCTCCATGGGAGCTCTTCGCGAAACGTCCACCGTCCGCATACTTCGCCTGCGACATCGGATTCTTCACAGTCGTTCGTTTTCCGGCCAGCACCGGGATTTCCGCGCGTCCCACCTCTCCCAAAAATCGGTCCGTGATCCGGGCCCGCAGCTCGGTGTCCCCAAAAGCCGTAGTCACTCCCAGAATTTCGAACTCCGGACTCTTCCCCGCCAATGCCAACGCAAACGCATCGTCAACATCGTCGCCAATATCGGTATCAATAATGATCTTCTCTCGTGCGGCCTGAGCCGAACCATAAAGACATGCGACGCCCAGAATAAAAATCAGCAGAAGTAACCTGAAGCGATTCACGAACCTCATACTCTCTCCCGAGCGGATAACGATATCCGAAATCAGCACGAGAAAGAAATCGAGGGTGCCCCATCCTAGCCGTGCCTTTTACGACTAGGGTGGGGATTTTGACTCTTGCCATTTCCGTGTCCCACGCCCCACAACGTGTCCTAAACTTCACACTCCAAGCGGCTTTCCGCCACTCTAACCCTCGCTGAATCAATGCCGTTCCAACGGCCTCACTCCTGCATTCCCTCAGTGTGCCGCTCGTCGGCAGGAGGCAACCACAATGACCCGCATCAACATCGCTCGCACCGCTGAGAATCGTTCTCTGACCTGGGGACGCAGCATCAGCGCCCTTATCTTCGCTGCCGTACTGATCATCTGCTCAGTCACGGTTGGATGTTCCAGCGATAAACCGAAACCCGTAAGCACCAACAACCAGATTCCAGTCACGCAACCGCAAGCGCAGCCGGAAATGCAACCGACGCCCGCACCCGTAATGCAGGCCGAGAATAAACCGGCTCCGAAGAAGCCTGTACAGCACAAGAAGCCTGCGACCGTGAATTACACCGACAAGACCTACGGCGTGACCTTCGAATATCCACGGCGCTACGCAATTGAAACCGGCGATGCCGCCAAGGAACTCGTGATGTCGAATCCCGTTCCGATGAACTTCGTCCAGCCCGGTGGAGTCGCGCTCGCAGCAGTCGAACTCCCCGAGACCGGTTTCATCAACACCGACTTCTCGTCCGCGTTCTTCAACGTAAGCGTTCACAAAACGATCTCCGCCGATCAATGCAGCGAGTTCGCGGTGCCGCAGTCGAAGCCTGTCGTGCAGGCCGAGACGGCGACTCCGTCCACCGATAGTGGAAAGGAAGTTGCCAAGCAGGATTCCGCTCCCAAGTCGGACGCGCAGCCCACAATCAATACCGACCAGCCGAGGCAGGCATCGGTGTCTAAGGACATGAGTGGGAAGTTGATACTTGGCGATCTGGAACTCCGCGGCACTGAGGCCGTTAGCGGCGAAGGAACGCGCCAGAGCGACTCGAAGTACTTCCATATCTACCAGAATGGAGCCTGCTACGAGTTCGCCCTGAACGTCACGACTGACGCCTCGGCCGAAGGGCTCGTGAAACACGTGGATCGCGACAAGGTCTTCAACCGCCTGGAGCAGATTCTCTCCACAGTGAAGATCAATCCAATTACCCCGGAAGTGACGGCCGAAGCCCCCTCTCCAGCCGTTACTACAACGCCCGCGCAATAACGCCACTAAGCGGGAGCCCCACTTCTGGCCGAAGTTGCCAGAAGTGGGGGTTTTTATTTGCCTTCAGACCTGACGGCAAACAGAGCAATGCCAGTTGCCAATGGCAAGTGCCTTCACTCCCCCGGTAACTATCCACGATTACGCCCGCAATGACCCGATGGACACCTTGTTCTTACCGGAACAAAGCCTAGACTTGACTCAACGCGGGGTTCGACTGAGAGGTCGGGCCATGATCGAGCGACGCAAGCATCCCCGATTCAAGATCAACGTTCCCGTTGAGATTCACTCCGAAAATAGCAACGCTCCTCTGCATTGCGCAACATCGGACTTAAGCCTCGACGGATGCTACATCGAGAGCATGTATCCATTCCCCGCAGGCACGCGTCTAAGAACTTAAACTCGATGCTTCGGAAACGCTTCTCGTCTCCGCCAGGGTAGTCACTTGCGACCCTCAATTCGGCAACGGCATCGAGTTCATCCAGATGCTCGATGAAGACCGCACGACGCTGCAGAAAGTCCTCGATCAGGTCGCGCGCCAGCAAATGCAGCACCCAGTGTGACAGACGTGTCGGAAGCGGCAATACACAACGCTGACTTCACGATCCATCGCTTGCGTAACTTTTCGCTAACTCTACGATCTCTTCCGCGTCTATCCTTAGGGCGTCGATGAACCTCGTCCGGACCTTACTAACGCACGCACTGATAGCCGTTCTTTCCTGCACCCTCTGCTTATCTGCCTACGCACAAGACGCGTCTTCACAGATCAAGTCTGAAATTGCGCGTCTTGAAAAATCTGTTAAGGATCATCCGCTTTCCGATCCCGATCTCAAATCGATCGCTCCAATGGTCGCCGACTCACTTAAATCGACCTCCGATGCCCTGAACAGCGGACACCTTTATCTTGCCCTCGAGAAACTCGGCCAGGCCGAAGACCTGCTCCAAGGCGCACGTGTCGCCGCGGATAAATCCGACATCGAAAGAGACGGTCTGCCAGCATTCGAATCGAGATGGGGCAAGGCCAGCGTAAAACTCACCGCGCTGGATAAGGACGCACATTCACGCGATTGGAAGAACTCTCCGCTGGCCATTCGCGCTCTGGCCGAAGCTGCCCAGACCCGCGCGACCCCTTTGTTGGAAGGCGGCCGCGGATTCGCCACCGCCAATGGTCCCAAAGAGGGACTCTTCTATGTGGGACAAGCCGAGGGTGAAGCAGAATTCTCCATCTTCTGCGCATCTGTGAAGGCCCAAGCGAAGGCACAAAGGTTCAAGCTGCGCTCGCTTCTCCCTGAGTTGCACTCTCTCCAGGAAAAAACGAACGCCGCCTTCCAGCCTCCCAAGTCGATTGATCTCCATCCCCGCTTCATAGCGTTGAACTCTCAAATCAAACTGGCCGAAGAACTCGACTCACAACGCTTCTACGCAGGCGCCCTCTACGCATATCTCGATGCCGTCCGTCACTACGGCATGCTCGATGCTCCAACGCTCGACCCCGCACAACAAGAGCAAGTCAAGCGCGATCTAGCCGCGTCAAAGGCACGCCTCGATGCCTCTTCCTCTGACGATTCCATTGCTCAGCTTTTCCTTGAGCGCGCCGAGTCCTACGCCACGCATCCCGATGGCTCCGCCCCTTCCTCTGACGAATGGCGGGGCGCTCGCGTCATCCTGGATAAGGTATTGCCCGCATATTACGAGGCGCAAAAGCCGCCCGCACAACTCGCAAAGGCGAACGGCAAGACCGTCGACGTTACGCTCGTTCGCTGGCCCTACACTTGAAACATCTCTGACCCGGCAAGTTTGCTGGTCCAGGAAGTCGCAGCCAAATATCCCGGTAGAGTCACCTTCGTCAGTGAAAACTTCGGCGGATCAAAACTCGCCGACCACTACGGTGTCAAAGGCTATCCCGCCGTCTTCGTCGACGACGTCCTGGTTGCCGTTCCCCGCGATTTCGGATACTTCGGTGAAGTCGATGGCACCGGCCGTTACGCGCCTTGGCGTAATGCCGACAATCAGGCAAAATTTAAAACCGATCTGATCCGCATGATCGACCTGATTCTCACCGGCAAAAAAGACATCGTCAGCAAGGAGCATGCCACCGCAGCTGCCTCAGTCCACGAGATCAACTCACTTCCGAATTTCAAGCTGACCGACCTTGCCGGGCGTCCCTTGACCAATGACCAACTCAAGGGACGTGTTGTCCTGGTCGAATTTTGGGCAACCTGGTGTCCACCCTGCCGCTCCACGCTTCAGTGGCTGGGAACTCTGCAACAGAAATATGGAGACAAGCTGGCAGTAGTGGCCGTAGCCGTCGAATCTCCAGAAGAGCAAATCCGCTCCACGGTCAAAACCTTAAGCTCCGACTTGCGCTGGGCCATCGCCGACGCTCCCACGGCTGCAGCCTTCGGCGACATCACCTCAGTCCCCACGATGTTCTTGTTTGACCAGGAGGGGAAGACCGCAAAGATCCTCTACGGCGCACCACCAGATCTCCACGGCGAAGCCGAGAAGACATTAGCGAACCTGCTGAAGTAGCCTCCAAAGCAGGGGTCATCCCGAACTGAAGCAGCATCCAATCCCGGCGTCATCCCGAACGGAGCCGAGTTTCAGGCGGAGTGAGGGATCTCCATTTCAAAGGCCAAAGGGAACAAGATAAAGCGGGTGCCCCACTTCTGGCCGGTTCTGCCAGAAGTGGGGATTTCCCCTGTGTCCCTCTGTGATCCCTGTGGTGAGTTCCCCGCCGAAGCTGCAGCTAGTCTGGTTCCGTGATGCTAGTCACTGCCGCGGCCAGCATCACTATTTATGCTCCAAAGTCCATCGGGAGATTAATCGTGACGCATACTTACACTCGCAGAAGCTTCATTGAAACCAGCTTGACCGCCGGTGTCGCCCTCACCACCCATTCAGCAAGCGCTCACGCACTCACCGCTGTGATCGCGACTACTCCTCCCAAACCCACTTTCCCGGTGACCGACTACCACGTCCACCTAAGCAATACGCTGACCATCGATCAGGCCCTCCAGTTGGGCAAAGACCGCGGGGTCCACGTCGGCATAGTCGAACATCCCGGCGAAGGTTTCCCCCTCCAGACGGACGCCGATCTTCAAAACTACATCGACCGCCTCCGAAAATATCCCGTACACATCGGAGTGCAGCCCGTCTATACGGGATGGTCGAAAGCGTTCTCGAAGCCACTCCTCGTCCAACTCGACTACGTCCTCATGGACGCTCTTACGCTGCCCAACCCCGACGGTACCTGGCTCCCTATCTGGCAGATCGACACCATGATCGACGACGGCGAAGCCTTTATGCAGCGCTACATGCCATTCATTGAACAAGTAATGACGACCGAACCCATCGACATCTTCGGATGGCCCACATTCCTGCCGGCCCCAATCGCACGCCAATATACGCAGCTCTGGACGCCAAAACGAATGGACCACATTATCGAAATGGCGAAAGCGAAAAAGCTGGCGATTGAAATAAACGAAGTAGCCCACGTCCCCGACGAAACGTTCATCGCGAGAGCTAAGAAGGCAGGCCTGAAATTCACCTTCGGCACCGACAGCCGCAACGAGCACGCGACACATTTCTATTACTGCTACCAGATGGCCCAACGCTGCGGACTAACGGAAACGGATATGTTCGTCCTTAACAAGAAGTAAATGCGAGTGCGCCATCCTTTCGCGTCAAATTCTCTATAGGTTGCCCCACACTTCCCGCGTTTTTGGCGGGAGGGTGGGTCTGCACAAACGCCGGGGCTGATTCCGCTCATTCCCGTTACGGCTAATGCCTGTGCTCACCATTACGTCCGTAACTTTTTTCTCCTTACCTCCCGGCAAATACTTCTAGCATGAGGAATCTATCCATCTTTGCCGCGCTGCTGCTCTGCGCTGCGTTCTCATTCGCGCAAGACAATCGCGTTTTCGACTGGACTCCTGCCAACAACGAGACCATCCCCTTGGAGCCCGCCAGCCTGCATGCAGGCCGTGTATACCATCCCGCTGCGGGAGGCGGAAACATGCATGTGCAGGTCGACTCCAGATATCCGGTCACCGTCGCTATGACCTGGGCCGACGAATGGAACGCTTCCATCCAGAACCCCAATGCGCCGCCGAATCTCAGCTTTCTCTGCGTGACGCCTCATATCACCAGCACGATTTACGAATGTCATCTGCCTTCCGAAAGGCCCATGATCATCACTTTCCAGGACGAACGGAAGCCTCAGAGGCCCGTCGTCTCGACCATCGGCGTGATCCTCGGGCCCGGTGCCCGCCCCTTCATGTCCCCTAACGATCTCCACATCCAGTACTACAGCTGGAATTGCGTGAACCATTGCGTCCTGCCCGAGTTCCACTGGCGCCGCATCTTGAACGAGAAGTACCAGGTCACGTCCGTGCCCAAGGTCTACAGCCTGATGACACCTGATCATGACGGCCAGGAACTCAGCGTGAAAATCAAGTCGCCGATTCCGCTGACAGTCGCGCTGCTGCCATCACATCTGGCCGATCAGGTCTACGACAAGACCGTAACCCTTACCGACGCCCTCGGCCAAACCGGATGCAAGGAACGCGGCGTCCAGTCGATGAGTTTCAATTGCACCTTCAATGTCGCGAATGGTCCCCAGACACTGTTCATCCTTCCCGACATCAGCTTCTCCGGCAACAAAAAAGCCAACGTCGAGATCGAGACCGTAAAGTGCGTCGATCACTGCGAACTGCTGGATCCTACGCCAAATCAATAAGTGCGAACGAACCCGCGCGGGTGCCCCACGTCTGGCCGATGTTGCCAGAAGTGGGGACTTTTCCAAACCTTCACCACTTCCACTCCCATAGATTCGCGTTCCTCCGGCGAAAGCCTTAGTCCAAATTTCGCCGCTTCCTACAGAGTCCAAACTCCACTCCCTTCATCCAAACCGGGGAAGGAGGTAATTTCATGTTTGTCGTATTGGGAGCAGGCGGCCACACCGGCCATGTAGTGGCGACCAACATTCTCGCTCGCGGCGAGAAAGTTCGCGTCGTCGGCAGAAACTCAGCTCACTTACAGCCTCTTGCGTCGAAAGGCGCGGAAGTATTCATTGCTGACGTCACCGACGCCAGCGCGCTCGCGAAAGTCTTTCATCAAGCCGAAGCCGCTTACGTCATGATTCCGCCTAACCTCACCAGCAAAGATCCGCTCGGCCACTCGGACCGCGTCAGCGATGCGATCGCCGCAGCGGTTCAAAAATCTGGAGTCAAAAACTTAGTCGCACTCAGCAGTGTCGGAGCCGAATTGCCAAGCGGCACAGGACCAGTCGTGGGCTTGCACAATCTAGAGCAGAAACTCAACCAGATCGGCCCTCCCAATGTTCTCTACCTGCGGGCCGCGTACTTCATGGAGAACACTCTTCCACAAGCCTTTGCGATCAAGAAAATGGGCAACGCCGCCGGACCTCTCCGCCCCGACCTGAAGATACCGATGATCGCTACCCGCGATATTGGAAACGTCGCCGCAGACGTGTTGCTCCATCCGACGATTCGTGGAAAACAAATTCGTGAACTGCACGGACAACGCGATCTCACCTACGCCGATGTAACATCCACCATAGGCAAAGCGATCGGGAAACCCGATCTCAAGTATCACCAACTGAAGGACGCTCAGTTTCACGACGTACTGGTGCAAACAGGCATGTCGCCGCAAGTTGCTGACGTACTCGTTGAAATGTCGGCTGCCCTGAACGCAGGGAAAATGCATCCCCTCGAACCGCGCACTCCACAAAACACAACGCCAACCACCTACGAGAATTTTGTGACTGACTCTTTCGTCGCAACCTATCAAGAACAAGCCGCAGCGTAAACGATATGTTGGCTTAAATATTAAGAATGGTGCCCCACTCAAGCCCGAAGTTGGCTTGAGTGGGGATTTTCGTGAACATTACCTCAAGACGGTTTTCTTAGCGCTTGCGGAAATCATTTTTTCTCGATGATGAAATGCGTAGCACCCTCTCCTTCCGCTCCCTGCATGACCTGGAACCCAAGCTGATGCAAGTTGATTCGCGCAAACAAATGCTCTCCCTCCCCCAGCAACACCGGCGACATCGCCAGATGCATCTCATCGATCGCACCCGCCGCAAGATACTGCCGAATCGTAGCCACGCCTCCGCCGATCCGCACGTCCTTACCCCGCGCCGCCTTCTTCGCCTGCCGCAATGCGGAGTCAACACCATCGGTAACGAAGTAAAACGTAGTCCCGCCTTTCATCTCCAGCGGCACTCGCGCATGATGCGTCAACACAAACACCGGCACGTGATACGGAGGCTCCTCGCCCCACCACCCTTTCCACGAATCATCCGGCCAAGGTCCGCGAACCGGCCCAAACATATTCCGCCCCATTATCCATGCGCCCACATTCTCAAACGCTTTCAGCGCCATCTGATTGTCCACGCCACGCGACCCGCCACTCTCGCCGTGCATCTTGTTCCACACTTCCGTCTGAAAGAACCAGGAAAAAATCTCAGGCCCACGCAAGCCCAGCGGATTCTCCAAAGCCTGAAGCGGCCCCGCTCCGAAACCATCGATAGACACTGAAAAAGAAGCAACCCTGACTTTAGACATCGATCCCCTCTCATCGCATTTGAGATGCATCCACTTCACTCTCGATTCGCACGGTGTCAAAATCCGTGCCCAGGACTGTCATGATTTGTAAATGCCGACCGTCCTCGAGGCCGCAGTTCGCGTGCCCAGTGCGGATTTTCACAATCTGTTAACTTGACCCTCCTTCTCATCGCCCAGATCATAAGAAGCCATCCACAACTCCCACAAGAAGGAGATTTTCGTGAAAACAGTTTTGCTTCGTGGTGTGTTTTGCCTCATGGCTCTAGGACTCATCGCCCCTTCAATATCTCAGGCGCAGATTTCTCTTCTCGCTATCGGCACGCTCGACAAATCCCGCGCTGGCGAATTCCAGGATCTCTCCGGCCTCACCTATCCACTGGAAAANGGTGTTCGCGCCAATGAACTCGGCGGCATCGGATCGGCCATTACTTACGCCGGCGGCAACACGTTTCTTGCGCTTCCCGATCGCGGGCCGAACGCGGTCCCCTTCGATTCCAACATCGACGACACTGTCAGCTACATCAACCGATTTCATACGATCTCGATGGACCTTTCTCCCAACCGCAGCGGCTCTGGCCTTCCATTCAATCTAACTCCCAAGCTGAGCTGCACCACGCTGCTTTGGAGCTTCAATCCCCTCGTCTATGGCAGCGGAAGCGGCCTCGGCGTCGGCTCCGGCGCTCCGCCACTAAACAATTTCTTCTTCCACTTCTTCACAGGACGTTCCGACAATTTCGATCCCGCTCAGAACTCCGGCAATCCCCTGAACGCCCGCTTCGACACCGAAGGCGTCCGCGTCTCTAATGACGGCCGACGCGTCTACATCTCCGACGAATACGGCCCCTACGTCTACGAATTCGACCGCATCACTGGAGTCCGCCTCCGCGCCTTTCAGTTCCCGACCTGCGAGCCGCCAACACCGTCGTGCTTCTTCGTACCGAATCTATCCTCGATGGGAGCCGTTGAAATCTCGGGCAACACAGTGGGCCGAGTCGCCAATAAAGGCATGGAAGGACTCGCCATCACTCCCGACGGAAAGACCCTTGTTGGCATCATGCAGAACGCGCTGATCCAGGACGCAGCCGAAGGAAAGGCTCAAGGCAAACTCCTTCGCATCGTAACCTTCGACATCGCCAGCGGGACAGCGACTCATCAATACGGCTACCTGCTAACCACTGGAAGCGGCGTAAGTGAAATTCTCGCTCTAAACAATCACGAATTGCTCGTCGACGAGCGCGACGGACACGGCCGCGGCGATGGCTCCGACGCAGTCGTCAAGCAGCTCTTCAAAATCGATCTCAGCAATGCGGTCGACATCAGCGCCATGGACGCGACCGCCGCACTTCCCAACGCCGTCAGCAAAACGCTTTTCCTCGATATCGTCCAGGTGCTCACGGCAAACAACATCGCCCCCGGAAACATCCCGGCCAAAATTGAAGGGATCTCTTTCGGCCCGGATGTCCGAAAGGGACGAACCACCCTCCACACGCTCTGGGTCGCAAACGACAACGACTTCCTTGAAACCGTCCCCGATGCCACCGGCAATCTGGTTCCGAATGACAACCAGTTCTTCGTCTTCAGCTTCACCGACGCCGATCTCGCCGGATCGGTCTACGCACCCCAACACGTGCGCTCATTGGATTTCTAAACCGCAGAAAAAGAGGGAACAGGCCGGCCACCAACGTTGGCCGGCCTTTTCTGTGGAAACATCCAATCTGATTTACAACGTCAGGCTGCAGTGATCATCTGTCCTGTGGTGAGGTAGTGGTTGATGGCCCTCTCCCATCCCCGCATTTTTGCCTCGAACCAGTTCCGGTCGTAACTCTCCACTTGGCGATTGCCTTCCAAAGACAGTCCGATATACCGAAACCGAATATGAGAATGCGTCTGGCCGTTCTCTGCCGCGGTGAGCTTGATCCATAGCTCAGTCGCAACCAGCCCAGGCTTGATCCACATGTAAGCAATGCAAAACGCCGACGGATTGTATTCGGTGCAAATCCACGTGGTGGTAATTGAGTTTGCAGTGCGCGTGCTCGATTGGGACGAATACTTCTCCGACTCAATCGCCGGATCTTCGGTGGTGAATACGCACCCAAGCTCGGCTACTCCCGAGTCCGAGTAGATCAATTTGTACCGCCAACCGGGAATCCAGTCGGCTTCACGCACCGGACACAAAAGAGGGAACACCTCCTCCGGAGTGGCAGGATTGGTTTGAGTGTATTGGTGAGTAACGCGGTGAGATGTAAACGAATTCATGGCGCTTCCTTTCTTCCAAGAAAAAGTCCCCGCCGCCAGCTAGGGCGCGGGGACTGATTTTGAATTAAAGCCAACTTTGAAACGTTGAAACCTTAAAACTTGGACCGCAAAAGAAAAAAGCCGTCGAGATTTCTCTCAACGACCTCTCTTTATTGTATCAGCAGCACCCCCGTAGGCGAGCGGTTTCTGTCGAGAACATGCCCCCGCCCTGCGTCGAACGAAGCCGAAGGCGGCGGAAGAATGCAGCCCGTCCTGAGCGAAGTCGAAGGACGGGAGTCGTGGGATAGACCAACAAGAAGACATAGCCCCGCAGGGGCGAAAGAAAACAACCTCCAAGTCCCTAAGCCAGGAACTTCCGCAACGGCTCCCAATAGTGCGAATGCCCTATTAATACATAACCTCAATTTCAAAAAGGAAAAGGCCGTCGAGATTTCTCTCAACGGCCTTTATTTATGCCGGCAACGACCTACTCTCCCACACACTTTCGCGTGCAGTACAATCGGCCCAGCGGGGCTTAACTTCCGTGTTCGGGATGGGAACGGGTGGATCCCCCGCGGTAAGATCACCGACAACTTGAGGCGTTTTGCGGGCGTGAGCCCGCAGCCGAAATCCTGAGCGCATTTTGCGAAGGATCTCTCCGCCATCTCGGTGTCGCGTTATGCGACGAACTTTCAAAGAGCGTGAGGACGAAACCTCACAACTGAATAGATTGGATTTTGCTTTGAGCTCGTAGCTCGCAGCTTCTTACAAGACCTTCGGCGCAAGCAGTTATCAGTTATTGCTCTCAGTCATTCAGGTTCTAACGACCAACAAACAACTTGCTAATTCCAGTTCAGGTTCTAACTGAGAACTGGCAACTGAGAACTGACCACTGCTTTTCTGCACCGAGTAAATTTTATGGTCAAGCCGAACGGGCGATTAGTACTGGTTAGCTTCACGCATTACTGCGCTTCCACTTCCAGCCTATCAACCAGGTAGTCTTCCTGGGCCCTTCTTATCCCTTACGGGTTGGGAGATCTCATCTTGAGGAGTGCTTCCCGCTTATATGCATTCAGCGGTTATCACAACCGAACTTCGCTACCGAGCGGTGCCATTGGCATGACAGCTCGAACACAAGAGGTTCGTCCATCCCGGTCCTCTCGTACTAAGGACAGGTCCTCTCAAATCTCCTGCGCCCACAACAGATAGGGACCGAACTGTCTCGCGACGTTCTGAACCCAGCTCACGTACCGCTTTAATAGGCGAACAGCCTAACCCTTGGAACCTTCTACAGCTCC
>AP72_2010_repI_A100DRAFT_1000065_pt1 | contig 18012 bp, 14 predicted proteins | sample AmaPasrepliIA100_FD_9193 | JGI IMG/M metagenome (IMG submission 9193)
GGGGGCGANACGCCCCCGCGACAGCCGGCCTGAGGCCGGCGCGCGACTACGCGAACACCTCTGGGTCGAGTTCTGAGAAGAATGTCTTGTGCAGGCGCTGGATTACTTCGGGGACTTCGTCTTCTTCGATCACAAACGTCAGGTTAATCTCGGATGCGCCTTGCGAGATCATGCGAATCTTTTTGTCGGTTAGCTCACGGAAAACGTGTGCCGCGATTCCTGGTGTTTCACGTAAGTTCTCCCCTACTAGACAGACGATCGCTTTGCGGCCTTCGTACTTCACGTCAGCCAGCTTGGCGAGATCGGCGGCCAGCGCCGGAATCGCCTGATTGGAATCGACGGTCAAGGAGACACTCACTTCCGAAGTCGAGACCACATCGATCGAGACTTTATGACGGTCGAACGCTTCGAAGATGGAGCGCAGGAATCCGTGAGCGAGAAGCATCCGAGGTGCAGCTACGTCGACGATCGTAATGCGCTTCTTGGCTGCGATGGCTTTGAAGATGTTCTTGGTATGCGGAGCGCGTGTCGTTATGCGCGTACCTTCACAGGACGGGTTGCGCGAGTTCAGCACATAAACGGGGATGTTTTTTTGGATCGCAGGTAGCACCGTTGCCGGGTGCAGAACTTTCGCGCCGAAGTAGGCCAACTCGGCGGCTTCGTCAAAACTGATTACTTTGATGCGGCGCGCCTCCGGGCACATACGCGGATCTGTCGTGAGGATTCCGTCGACATCGGTCCAGATCTCGATCTTGTCGGCGCCGAGTCCGGCTCCGAAAATGGCGGCGGAGAAATCGGAGCCACCGCGGCCGATAGTCGTCGTGATTCCGGACCGGTTGGCCCCGATGAATCCACCCATTACGGGGACCTGTCCCTGTTTTACCAGTGGTAGGACCCTTTCCTGAAGCCGGAGGTTGGTCTCTTCGTATTGCGGTACGGCGCTCATGTAAGCGTTGTCGGTGACCAGTACGTCTCGGGAGTCGACGTGTACGCCTTTCAGTTCACGGGCTTCGAACGCCGCCGCGACGATCTTGCTGGAGAGCATTTCGCCAAATGCGGCGACATGATCCGTCGTACGTGCCGTGATCTCGCCGACGGCGGAGATTCCGCGGAGGAGTTCGTCAAGCGATTCGAAGTCCTGACCAAGCTCAGAGTGGAATTCAGTGAAGCGCGCGGTGCCGAGAAGTTCGCTGGCGGCGTTGTAGTGGCGTTCCTGCAGCGAGCGGCAAAGCTTGAGGGCAGTCTTACGTTCGCCTTCGCCGGCGGCACGGGCCATGGTCAAAAGCGTGTCTGTGACCTTGGCCATCGCGCTGACTACCACCACCGGTTGATGCGCGAGGCGACCCTGAACGATCGAAGCAACGCGATCGATAGCTTTGGCGTCTTCGACGGAGGTCCCGCCGAATTTCATCACGATCATCGGGGCTGTTTCCTCTGGAGGAGTTCAGCCACCGGACGAGTTATGCGGTGAGGGAGATCCTTCCTTCCGCCTGAAGAGCGGCTCCGCTCAGGATGACGCCTGAATGGAATAGCCAAGTGGCCCGAGGCAGTTACCTTCATCCCAGGTACCCTTTGGCTTTCAGCAGTTCAGCGTTGAGGACGGCCGCGCCCGCGGCACCGCGAATCGTGTTGTGGGAAAGCACCGTGAACTTCCAGTCAAGCACGCTGCAGGGGCGCAAACGACCGACGGCCGTGGTCATACCGGCACCCATTTCTACATCGAAGCGCGGCTGAGGACGGTCACTTGCTTCGAGGTAGACCACCGGCTTGTCCGGGGCGCTCGGCAGGTTTAGTTGCTGAGGTTCGGCTTTGTAACCATTCCAGGCTGCAACAATTTCCTCGGAAGTTGCCTTCTTCTTCAGCCGGATAGAAACCGACTCGGTATGGCCGTCCTCTACCGCCACGCGATTGCACTGCGCGCTCATGGCGAAGGGGCCAGGAATGACCTTCGAGCCGTTAAGATTCCCGAGCAGCTTTTTGGTCTCCTCTTCCATTTTTTCTTCTTCATTTTTGATGAAAGGAATCACATTGCCCAGAATGTCGAGCGAGGCCACGCCGGGATATCCCGCGCCGCTAACAGCCTGCATCGTGACCGCCATTACAGTTTCAAGGCCGAACTTCTGGTGCAGCGGAGCCAAGGCGAGAACCAAGCCAATGGCCGAGCAGTTGGGATTGGTGACGACATAGCCACCAGATTTCTTTCGCCATCCCTGAATATCGATCAGCTTGATGTGGCCCGCGTTCACCTCGGGGATCACCAAGGGCACGTCTTCCTTCATCCGAAGCGCGCTCGAGTTCGAAACCACGGCGCAGCCAGCGTCGGCAAAGCGAGGCTCGAGCTCCGCCGCGATGGATGCGTCAAGCGCAGCGAAAATAATTTTGGGCGCACCGTCAGGTGTTGCCGGAGACACCGTCATTTTGGCGACGGCTGGAGGAATGGGAGTTTTCAGACGCCAGCGTGCGGCCTCCGCGTATACCTTGCCTTCTGAACGGTCGGATGCGGCCAGCCAGGCCACTTCGAACCAGGGATGGTGCTCCAGCATCTGAAGGAATCGTTGTCCGACTACACCGGTAGCGCCGAGTATGCCGATAGGTAGCTTTTTGTTCATATGAGTACTTGGAATTTTATAACAACCGAGATGGAAATCCCGTGAATGGTGTCACATGCGAGGTTACGACCGGGAAGGGTTAGAGACAATACGTCACTTGCGATGGACAGTCTGAGTGCCGATGGAATATTCGGCCGTGAGCGGGCCAAATTTGCGTTTCTCGGCGTAGAGGCGCCAGCGGCGGAAAACGATCCGCAGGCTAGCCATTACCGGGATGGAAAGATAGATACCCAGAATCCCTGCGATCTCAGCTCCGGCCATCACTCCGAAGATCGCAGCGAGGGGATGCAGTTCCATGCTGTCGCCCATAATACGGGGAGACGAAACATAGTCCTGTATGATGCGCCAGACAATCAGGAAAATCAGGATGGCAAGCCAGTGCTGATAGCTCGTTAAAAGCGCAACCGTAATGATCGTGAGCCCGGCAACCAGAGGGCCGAGCACGGGAATGAACTCCAACAGACCGCCGATGGTTCCGAGCACGAGTGGATAGGGAAAACCCATGATGCCCAGAAATGCGGAGTAGATGACGAGGGATACCGCGGCCAATGTCAGCTGGGCACGAATAAAGTGCGCCAGCATGTGGTTCAGATCATTAAGCACATTTTCCAGGAATTCACGCTGCGGCCTTGATTGTATGGTGGAGAGTAGGAATTCACTGAAGGCGCGGCCATCCTTCAAAAAGAAAATCGACAGAAGGGGTACGACAAACAGCAGCCAAGCTTCTTTCGCTACGTCAGCTGTGCGCAGTCCGATGCGTTGGGCGATGTCGGTGATGTCATTCTGATGCGAAACCAGGAAGCTCTGAACGGCGTCGATCGTGGTCCGACTCCAACCGTGCTGCTGGCCCAGATTGGTTGTGAGTTCTCCGGAACTCAGCTTCTCCAGAAGACCTGGCAAGGCGTGCCCTAGGCGCGCGGCGTCTCGGGTGACCTTAGGACCTACAATCACAAAAAAGACGATCACTACGACGAGCAGCAGGGTATAGATCACTCCAATAGCGCGGCCTCGCCCCTTCAGAACCTTCTCCAAATTAGCCACCAGGGGGCTCATCAGGTATGCGAAAAAGATGGCAAAGAGGAAGGCAATCAGGGTTTCACGGGTAACGTAGAGAAACCCCAACCCCAGCGCGAACAACAGCACCGTGATCAAGACTCGAGCCGTGCGTGAGTCAGTTAGTAACAATAAATTTTCCAGGGCGGTCTCGCTTGCCGCCGGGCAACTACTGCTCAGTCCCGGACCACTTCCGTGTTATCGGCTGGGATCGCCACTCGTATGAGCTTAAACTGATCCTGTTCGTCTACCCACAGGGCCCAGTCAAAATTATCCCCTTTTAGATTCAACCTCATCAGGTCGCGGTCGGTTCCGCGCACAGAAACTTTTTCCTTTCCGACCAGTTCGACTCGGACGTGCATCGAAATGCGGTCCTGGGGAATGATCGCTCCGAAGTCTCCGGGGTCCTGCTGACACTTAAAGCCCCCGCCTTGGGGCTTGCAGGCTGCGGCTAAGTACCGCCAGACCAGCACCTGTCGATGAACGAAGAAGTTGTTGTCGAGAATCGCTGAGGTACTGGGCATGAGAAAGGGCTGTTCTGCCGACTTTGACGATGACGGGGCGGTGATCTTCTCGAGCAGGAACTCATTGTTTGGGACTACGCTGAGTGACCCTCCAGAGGATTGACTCCACTCGTAGCGAATCAATTCACCGCTGGGAGTAATCTCAAGATGGCATTTCTGGCTGGCATCGCCGCCGGAGATTTGTTTCAGCTGTGCCTTGATCACGCTGGTGCCACCCTGCTGCTGGATGGTGAAGCTCTCTGTGGCGACGCGCTCACCCTTCACGAATACGCCAAACGAGCCTGTATCTACCGTTTGGACCGCTGCCTGAGGCTTCTTATCCGCCGAGTGTGCGGCGGAAGAAAATGCGACGCAGATGATAGCCGTCGGAATTGCGGCGCTGAGCGTTCTGAAATGAAACTTCACTCGACTTCTCCTTGTTCAACGCGGACATCGACTTTTTTCAACGCGAGGACTCGGGCGATTTCGCTCGCGATCTCCTCCAAGTTGCGATCTTCAGTTTGTATACTCAGCGATGCTTCAGAGTAGATCCTGCGCCGCCTCTCGTATAACCGGGAAAACTGTTCCATGCTCTGAAGAAGCGGCCGCTGGGCTTCAGACTGATCGGCCTGCTTCGAGCAACGCCGCCATAACTCGACCACCGGGGCATCCAGGAACACTGTCGGCACGCCGCACGTTCTCAGCAAGTCAGCATTATTCTGCTGTACGAAGGCGCCCCCGCCCAAAGCCACGACCTTTACGGCACCACCCGCTATTTCCTGCAAGACGATACGCAGGGCATGGTGTTCAGCCCGGCGGAACTCCTTCTCGCCTGATTCGCGGAAAATCTCGGGAACTGTGCGCCGCTCGCGCTGTTCCACCCGGTCATCGAGATCTTCGAAAGTCCAATTCAATTGCCGGCCGAGGATGCGGCCAACGCTGGTCTTGCCGGCTCCCATGAACCCGACCAGAAAGACGGCGTGGCTCTCGGAACGGGTTGCGCCTGGAACTCGAGACTGCGCGCGACGGCGCATTTTCGCGCCTGCCATCTTTTTGCCAGATCGCTTCTTCAAACGGTCCGGATTTCTCTGGTTCTTATTCTGCAGCGTGTTTTCTGAGGTGGATTTTACCACTGAAGCTACGCAGCATTACGGTGGAGGATATGGCGGCTTGGCCCACGGTACCCGATAAGACAATGGCTCGGTGGAGTATAGTGTTGCCCTGGTTGATCACAGGGTTGCTATGCTGTTTCGGCTGAAGAGGGATATCGTCATGCACCTCACCCCGCACGGATCGAACCGTGACATCGGCCGAAGTGGATTCAGGAACCACGGCATCAATGTTTCCGGTATGGCTGGTGAAGCGGTAGTCGCCGTGGTCACCGAAGTCTCCGACGTAGGTGATTCCTCCGCTGGTTGAAACGATTTGCACCAAGGGCCCATTCACGCTTCGCAAGGTGATATTGCCGCTTAGAGAATCGACTTCTACGTGGCCGTCTTGCACGTTCGTTAGCGTAACCGGACCAGTCAGCGTTTTAACATGGACATGAGCGCTGGTGATATCGCGGACATCCACTGTGGCTTCTGCACCTTCCAGCGAGACATCGCCGTGGAGTTTTTCCGCATGAAGCGTGCCTGAACTGGACCGCAGAGTGATGCTGGCGTCGGCTGGCGCGAGGATTTCGTAATCGATGCGACCTGTTTGAGCATCGGAACCAGGAAGGAGATGGGACTCAATTTCGACCCGGTTCCCCACCATACCTTTTTCCACTTCCACTTTGTCGGATGACAGTACTGCGTTGATCACCACCACGTTGCCCGTGGATGGCTTCACTGAAACCGAGCCGTAAGGATTGTTGACCGAAACCCCAGCCTTCGGTCCAACATTGAAGCGATATTGCTTGTGTGTCTCGGCGTTGAGCGTACTGGACGAAATCACGAGAACTACGCTGAATGCCGCAACTTGAAGTGTGCGCCCGCTCATAAGATCCCCGAATCCATTCATCTCTCTACTCCGCCTGAACACTGCCTAAACTCCATCCCGCCTATTGCAGGGAGCGATCCAACGCCAATTCAAACAGCATCGCCTTTTCCTGATAGGCCTCCATCAGGGAACGGCGGGCCTCCTCGTCGTTCGGGTCCGCCGCTGCGACGGTCTTTGCATCCTGGATGTACTGGTTCACGCGCCGCAGGTTGTCTTCATACTGCGCCCGAAGAGTAGGGGCTTGCTGATCGATTTCCTGGAGCAAGTCGTCATCATTCAGACCCGCAATCGCCGTATCCGAAACTAGCGCCATGGCAGGAGGATTGGATGGCTGAAAAGTGACTTCTGCGGGAGTGCGCTGTTGGCGGACATAAATTCCAACCGTGATCAGCATCAGAGCGGCTGCAGGAACCAGCCAGCGCGACCATCCCCACTGGCTGCCCAGCGATGGCAGAAGGGAGAGACTGCGGCGCTGTGGCCGGATCAGGCCCTCCTGCCTGAGAGAAGCTTGAATCGATTCCCAAACCCGCGGATGGGGTTCGTGCGCTGCCCGCAGATCGCCTGCCGAGCAAGCGATCACCAGCAGCTCCCCGACCAATTTCGCGCAAACGGGGCAATTTCGGAGGTGAGCCTGCTGTTCGGCGCTGCTGCCGTTTTCGTTCTCGACCAGGCTCTCTTGTAACTCAACGCAGGTCATACTGCTCTCCCCAAGCCTCTGCTGCCACAGTGTAACGCCACTTCAAAAAATCCTGCAGTTGGAACTTGCGTTGGCCGCCGCTCTCCGACGGCTGGCCTGCTACTTACTTAGTTGCCTGTAGTACCCGTTCAGGATTTCTCTGCTTTTTCCGATCGATTCGTCTTAAGCAGATCTCGCAGCTTCATTCTCGCCTTATGCAACTGGGACTTACTGTTGCCGATCGAGCAGCCTACGATATCCGCAATCTCATTATGTTCGTAACCTTCAACATCGTGAAGAACAAAAATCGTCCGGTAGCCGGGAGGGAGGTCATCCACTGCCTTCTGCAACTGCAGCCGGTCAATGGATCCGGCTAACGCCATATCTTCCGCCCCGAAATCCTTCTTCGGGGTATCGTCCTCGCCTGGCTGGGTGGTCTCTTCCAACGAAACCACCGGCAGACTTTTCCTCCTCAGATGCATCAGCACGACGTTCACAGAGAGCCGATGCAGCCACGTCGAAAAGGCCGACTCCCCGCGGAACGTGCCGATCTTGCGGTAGAGCTGGAGGAACGCCTCTTGGGTCAGATCCTCCGCTTCGGCCGTATTCGATGTCATGCGCAGGCAGAGCGAATACACGCGGCGCTTGTGCTTGTCGTAGAGGGCCTGGAACGCCTGAGCGTCTCCAAGTTTAGCCTTCTCGATCAGCTCAGCTTCCGCTGAATCGCTGGCCAGTCGCTGTTGTGGGTCGGTCAAGTCGCCTTTTCCGGCCGCACCCCGTGAGATGCGCCTAACTATCTTTGCGTTGTATGGGTTGCGAGCAGTCGCCGCGGAACTAAAGTAATTCATGGATTCCACTTTTGAAAGCTATTCTACCGTTCTTCGGATTCTGCTCACCTCTCCCTGAATCGCGAAAACCCTTGTGCTGGGACAGGTTAAGCATTTCGCTACTGCAATCATTTAACCCTATCCCAAATTTAGAGTCGCGTTCTTCGAAAATTGGTAAATTCCAGGTCTCTAAATGGTCACCTTCAGGCGGATTTCGTAGCGGTCGTGATCGATTCCAAGCCGTGTCCGTGGGGGCCGAGTTCGCGCTGTCGCAAGAGAAATGCAAACGTCAGACCGAGGAAGCCGAGGATGGAAAAGATCCACATTCCCAAGGCGTAACCCTGCGGATTCTCCGGGCTGGCATGACTGTGGTCATTCGCCCAGCCGACAACCAGGTTGAAGCCGGTCAATCCGATGTTCTGAATCATCGTCATGAGCCCGTAGGCAGTTCCCAGCTTGGACTGATCGACCAGGTATGCCACGGATGGCCAGAGGATCGCCGGAACTAAAGAAAAGGCGATTCCCATCATGGCCATAGTCAAGACGAGGATCGGAGGCAAATGATGAGGCACAAAGCCAAGATGTCCATTTTCCGCAGACAGAAGATAAACCGTGATGAACCCTGCCGACCGAAGATACGCCATCATCAGGTAGACCGGGATCAGCAACACCGAGCCCATCATCATTAGGAGGGCGCGTTTTCCCAGCTTATCCACAAACAAACCGAATATCGGTGTGCCGAACATTGTAAATAGCGTCAGCATCCCGACTAAATCCCCGCCAGCCTCACGGGTTACGCCATGCGCTCCCATGAAGAACTTATAGGCGAAGGTTTCAAAGGGGAAGATGGCGGAATAGAACGTGACGCAGAGAGCCACGATGTACCAATAGGAGAGTCCGAAGGTCTTGATATCGCTGAACACGACTTTGTCGGTGGCGCCAGCCTGTCCAATGTGAAACCTCTTTTCGGCGTAGACTTCCAGCGCCCAATAAATGATTGCGCCGATCACACAGAATGCGGCGAATCCGACCGAGATGAATAGGGGATTGCGCCAGTAGTTATAGGCGAAGCCGGCCCACGATGGAGACAGCTGAGCCAGAAGCGATCCGGCTCGAGAAAGCATCAGGTTGATTCCGAAGGCGAAACTCAGTTCCTTGCCGCGGAACCATTTTGCGACCGCAGTAGTAACGGCCACAATCAACGACTCAGCTCCCAGGCCGAAAATCAGGCGCCCCACTGCCATTGCGGCCAGGACACCTGAGAGACATGTCACGACAGATCCTATGAAGCAGAGTGCTCCGAAAATGAAGATGGCTTTGCGCGTGCCGATCCGGTCAACGATGTAGCCCCCGATCAAGACCATGATTACGTTGGGAGCGCTGTAGATGGCCTGCAAAAGGCCGATGTTCGAATCCGAAAAACCTAGTTGTTTCGTGAGCAGATCGGCGATTGGGGCAATGCAGTCATAGACGTAATAGTTGCCGAACATCGTCAGGCTGACGAAGAACAGTACCAGCCAGCGGAACGAGCGGCTCGGCTCAGGACGGTTGATGTCGTGCATTCGGCCCTTTTCTCTGGAGCGAAGTTCGGCGCTTACAAACGGAAAAGATTAGCAGAACCGGAGAACTTCCCATAATTCGGGAGACAAGGGCTGGTGGCTGAAATCCACCACGGGCCGGTGGAAGTTGGCCATTTTCTTATTAACACCGAGAAAGATCAGTTGAAACTTGCCGTCTATCCGCTTCAAGTCAAACGGACTTGAGCGCAAGCCTGTCCCGCTGGTCGTGGCACTCAGACTGCAACGAGCCTCGCCAAGAGTTCGCCCCCGGGTGTTCAGATGCTCTGCACGTGGCTTCAACCGGGGAACCCATCCTATGAAGGAGTGTCTCCCATGCATCTGCGTAGTTGTGTGTTCTTTGCATGCCTGCTAGTGCTCGGTGTCTCCATGCTCGGTTGCAACAACACATTGAATCCGTTATGCGGAAGTGCCCGGCCGGTTCCGGCTATTGGTTCCATTTCTCCAAGCACCATGAGCTTTGCCGACGTGCAGCAGGGCTCAACACTAACCGTGACTGGCAGCCACTTTGTGGCCGCGTCTCAGGTGGTAATCGATAACACTCCGCTGAGTGCGACGGTGGTTAGCGACCAGCAGATGAAAGTGAAGCTGTCGACGGCTGTAATATCCGCACCGGGTCAAGTCAAGGTGATGGTGCAAACGCCAAGCGGCAATTCGGCGGATCTCGGTTGTTCGAGTGGAGGCAAAAGCAGCACCTTGACGCTGACCGTCAATTAACAGAGAAGCCGAGACAGGGCGGAGGTGGCGCTAACTCCCGACGTACCGTGCGTAGAGGCTCCGTGCGATGGCGGTGTCGGTGGTGCCTTTGATGATGGCACGGCCGTCGGGAAATAGCGTCATCTCGTAAGGTTCGCGCCAGAACTTGAGGACGAAGTCGTTGTGTCGAACGACCCCGTGGGGTTCGAGGCGACGATTCATCTCGAGGAAGTCGATGGGACGATGCCGTTCATGAATTTGGACGGAATTCCTGCCGCACAGGGTGATATGCGGCCGACCCTCACCGGCCAGATGAATGAAGTCGCGCTCTGCGCAGGCCCGGCAGTTTGTGCGAGGTTTAGCGGCCGAAATCTCCGCGTGTTCGTTTGTCCACAGGTCAAAGGAAAGCAGGGTCCGACGCAATGACGAGTGCTCGGGCCCACCGACTAGAAACTTCAGGGTTTCGGTTGCGGCGATGGAAGCAACGAAGTTCACCGCCGAGTTCAGAATTCCCGAGGTCTCACAGGTTTCCACCATGCCTTGAGGAGAATCGGGGAATATGCAAGCCAGGCAAGCGGTTTGCGTCGGCACAATGTTCAGCGTGACACCATAGCTGCCGACCGCGGCCGAGTAGATCCAGGGAATCGAATGGTCGACGGCATAGTCGTTGATCAGGTAACGGGTCTCGAAGTTGTCGGTCCCATCGAGAATCAGGTCCGTTCCCTGAAGCAAGGCTTCAATGTTCGAAGGGATGAGGTCTTCCACTTTGGGTTCGACAGCGATGGCGGAATTGAAAGCGGAGATCTTGCGAGCGGCGGCAATCGCTTTTGGCATCGAGTCGGCGGCGTCAGCTTCGTCGAACAGAGCCTGACGTTGAAGGTTGCTGGGTTCCACATAGTCGCGGTCGACGATGCGCAGCAATCCAATTCCTGCGCGTCCCAGCAGGCTGGCCAGGGCGGAGCCGGTGGCGCCGCAGCCGACGAGGGCAACTTTGGCCACTGCCAATTTCCGTTGACCTTCTTCGCCGACTCCGCGAAAGAGCACCTGTCGTGAGTAGCGTTCGCTCAAAGAATTTCCGTCGCCGGAATCTTTCCGTGCGAGGTTTGAACCTGTTTCGCGTGCCAAAGAGGTCATCAATCGGCGCCTGCAAAACCTTTATTATAAGTGGCTGGGTCGAGAGTGGACATTGCAACGGGCGGGCGTGGTGTGCCAATCCGCCGGTAACGCATATAACGAACCGATTGGGCGCAAGTATCGAAGAAATTAACGCCCGATTTCAAGGATACCTTTGCCGAAACGGTACGCGACATCCCTGACCGCGATGATCGTACTCTGGGCCGCGGTTTGGTCGTGGGGAGCGACGCCAATCGTTTTGAAGCACTTGGCCGATGTCGCCAGCGACCTACCTGGAGCTATCCGCCAGGAGTCGTCCACTTCAGGGGTGGATTATCAGGGAAAAATGGTCCTGGAAGTCGAACTTCCGCGCGTTGCCGAGCGCGACCGCGATCACTTGCTCGATCTGTTGCCGCAAAAACAAGGAAATCCTCTGGATCGCGACCAGGTGCGTGACAGCATAAAAGTTCTCTATGCCACGGGTCGTTTTGCCGACATTCAGGCGGAAGTCACGCCTTCCGGAACCGGTGTTCTGCTTGCGTTCGTGACCTCTGGCAACTATTTCGTGGGCGCGATCGAGGTCGAAGGAGCGCCAAACCGGCCAAGCGCGAACCAGATCGTCAACGCTTCGAAATTCCAGTTAGGCGAACGTTATACCCAGGACAAGCTGGACCGCGCGCTGGAGAATGTTCGTCAGCTGGTGCAGGAAAACGGCTACTACCAGGCGCGCGTCACAGCGGAAAGTACTTCGAACCTCACGACCCAGCAGGTCGACATTCTGTTTCACGTCGATGTCGGGCCACCGGCCCATGTCGGGGAAGTAAAGGTTACGGGCACTTCCAATCTTCCTCCCTACACCGTGCAACGCATCGCTCATCTGAACAGTGGCGACCGGGTCACGTCCGCGAAGGTTACGGACTCCCTTCAAAGGCTGCGAAAAAAGTTCCAGAAACAGAACCACGCTTTGGCCCAGGTCTCCATCGCCGAACAGACCTATCGGCCAGAAAGGAATGCTCTCGATTTCACGTTTCAGATTGATCCGGGACCACTCGTCCTGATATCAGCCAGCGGGTTTCATATCAGCCGGGGCACGCTGAAAAAACAGATTCCGGTCTACGAGGAGAATGCGGTGGATGACGATCTGTTGAATGAAGGCCGGCGTAACCTGCTCGACTATCTGCAGACTCGTGGCCATTTCGACGCGAGCGTTGATATCAAGAAGGAAAGCGATGCGAAGACGCTAAAGATTGTGTATGACATCGACGCGGGCCCCACTCACAAACTTGCGATGATCGATATCACCGGGAACAAGAACTTCCTGGATACCGCGAAACTCCGTTCTTATTTGCAGATTCAGCCGGCCAGCAGATTTCTGAGCCATGGCCGATACAACGAGGCGTTGTTGAAAAACGATGTTGCCACACTGCAAGGGCTCTACCGGGCCAATGGCTTCCGCGCGGTGAAAATCGACACCAAGGTGGACGATAACTACCAAGGTTCCGACAACAAACTCGCCGTCCACATTCACATCGAAGAAGGAGTTCGTACGACAGTCGGAGAAGTGCACGTTACCGGTAACCAGAAAATCAAAACCAGCGACCTGCCAGAGTTGAGCACGCAGCAGGGGCAGCCTTACTCGGAGCAGGACCTGGCCAACGACCGTGAGCGGGTTCTCGGATACTACTTCGACCATGGATTCCCAAACGCGGTGCTCGAGATCACGACAAACCCTTCGGCGGAACCCAACCGGGAAGACGTGACCTACACCATTCAAGAGGGCGACCGCTTTACGGTGGATCAGGTCATGGTGGGCGGCACCGAACACACCCGCGATTTCGTTGTGCAACGAGACCTGCAAGTTCGTTCCGGTGATCCATTGAGCCAACAGGATTTATTGAATACTCAGACACGGCTCTACGATCTCGGTATCTTCAGCCAGGTCGATGCCGCCGTTCAGAATCCCGAAGGCACAGACCCTTTGAAGAACGTGCTGGTGCAGGTTCGGGAGGCGAAGCGGTACACCTTCACCTACGGTTTGGGATTCGAATTCCAAACCGGCCAGCCCGCCGGGACCACCGCCCCCCAAGGCAAGACTGGAGTGAGTCCGCGAGTGGGATTCGACGTAACCCGTCTGAATTTCGCAGGACGCGATCAGACCTTAACATTCCAGTCGCACGTAGGACGCCTGCAGCAACGCGGCCTGATCAGTTTCACCGTGCCGAAGCTGATGAACAGCGACAAGTTCAAGCTGATTTACACGGTGTTCTATGACAACAGCCTGGATGTGGCGACCTTCACGTCGCAGCGGCTGGAAGGCAAAATCGATCTGCGGCAGCAGTTTGGAAATTCCGGCGCCGAACCTGGGACCCGGCCAGGACCCAATTCCATTACTTATCGCTTTGCCTTCCGCGCGGTGAAGGCAAGCAACTTTGCCGAGGGATTCTCTCCCGGCACGATTACGCTCTTATCGCTTCCAGCGCGTGTTGGAGGTCCCGGGTTCACTTTCATCCACGACAAGCGCGACAACCCTTTGGAGAGCACCAAAGGAGACTATTACACACTGGACACCTCACTAGCGGCCAGCATTTTCGGATCGCGCTCTGAGACGCCGGAATCGACTCTGCCCACGAACTTCGGCCGTGCCTTGGCGCAATACTCCACGTACTATGCTTTTGGAAAAGGGAAGCCCGAGAAGCGGTACGTTTTCGCGCGTTCGACGAGCATTGGACTGGAACAGCCCTTTGGAGGTACCCGAATCCTGCCTCCGGGATCATGTCCGCTGAATTCCGCCGGAGAGCCCACTTGCACCTTCGCGACAATCCCTCTCCCTGAACAATTCTTTGCCGGGGGCGGAAACTCGCATCGTGGCTTCGGGTTAAATCAGGCAGGACCACGTGATCCCAATTCCGGTTTCCCTGTTGGCGGCACAGCCCTGTTCGTCAACAACCTGGAGCTTCGGTTTCCGCCGGTAGCTTTACCCTACCTGGGGGAGGGATTCGGGTTTGCTGTTTTTCACGATATGGGGAATGTCTTTACGGCGCCGCACGACATGTTGAAGGGTTTGATGCGCTGGCATCAGCCTGATCCGGCGCAATGCTTGCCCAGTAGTACACTGACCACTCCGTGCATTACAAGTTTCAATAGCTCCGGCTATGATTACACTTCGCACGCGTTAGGAATTGGTGTACGGTATAAAACACCCTTGGGCCCCTTACGGTTTGATTTTGGCTATAACCTGAATCCGACCAGGTACTTCCAGACAGTCGAGACCAAGGATTCAAATAATCAGACGACGACCACAGTCGAGTCGCATCAGTTGCGGCATTTCAGTGTTTTTTTCAGCATAGGCCAGCCATTCTAATGACCAAAGTTTGCACCAAAGTCACGGCCGTTCTATTTGTCCTTGTTCTCTTCTCGTGTGCTTTGGCTCCGGCTGCTAAGGCCGGACAAGTCATCGACCGCATCGTTGCTACCGTCAATGGACACATCATTCTGCAAAGCGACTGGAATGATGCTCTCCGCTATGAGGCGCTTCTCAGCGCACGTACCGTCGACCAGTTTTCGGATGAAGAACGGCGCGCGGTTCTCGACCGCCTCATCGATCAGGAACTGCTGGCTGAGCAGATGAAGTCGGCCCTCTTCCGGCATGCTTCAGAAGAGGAGGCTTCCGTACAAGTCGCCGACGCGCAAAAGCTGTATCCGGAGGCGGTGAATGGACGAAGCCTGGAACGCTGTTCTGGCGCGCTTTGGGCTGACTGAGAAAGCGTTAGTCGCGCATGTGCAGCAACAGATCGATTTAATGCGTCTGGTGGACGCTCATCTGCGCCCGACGGTGCAAATCGATTCCAAGAGCGTCGAAACGTATTACCGCGAGAAGTTTATTCCTCAGCTAAAGGAATCGGGCGCTGGAGACGTTCCGTTGGCTGAGGTTTCGGGAAAAATTCGCGAATTGTTAACCCAGGAAAAGGTCAGCGAATTGATGGTCGCCTGGCTCCAGTCGCTCCGCTCCGAGAGCAAAGTCAGTCTACCCGGCTCACCCGGCCTGCCCGAAGGAGTGCAATCGCGGTGACCGAGCCTGCCGCCAGACCTCCGCGCTGGTGGAAATTTCTGCTGATCAGCGCCGCCGTATTCCTCCTCGCCGTCCTCGCAGGACTTTGGTACACCACTACCAATTCCTTTCAGACTTATGTTCACCGGCGCGTGGTGGAGGAAATTGAGCGTATCACCGGCGGGCGGGCNGAGATCAGCTCATTCCACGTTGTTCCGTTCCACTTGCAGGTGGAAATCCGAAACATCACCGTACATGGCAAAGAAGGACCCGATGAGGTTCCGCTGCTTCATGCGGATAGCGTGGTCGGCCAGGTCAAGGTGATTTCTTTTCTGCGAACTGAATTTGGATTCCAATCGTTAGCGCTGGAACGCCCCACCGTGCACATCGAGATCGGACCAGATGGCTCGACCACCAACATACCTGCCCTGAGGGAATTGCCTCAAAAATCAGGAACCTCTGCCATCGAGGAGATATTTGCGTTGTCGATTGACCGCCTCGCGGTTCATAACGGCGAATTGATCTGGGGGGACCGACGAGTTCCGCTGAACTTCGACGTTAAGGGCGCCGATGTGCGAATGGACTACTCGTTCCTGCGGGGGCGTTACGAGAGTCAGGTATTTCTGGGCAAAGTGGATACTGCCATCCGGGAGCTGCGCCCGTTTTCGTGGATGACGAGTATCGATTTCAGCCTCGCCACAAACTTTGTTGACATCAAGTCGATGAAGTGGAGTTCCGGACGATCATCGCTTGAGGCCAGTGGGCGTGTGAGCGATTTCAGCAATCCGCGTATTGATGGAACATACGACGCCAGAGTTCATGTGGGGGAGTTGAGCGCAATCCTTCGCCGAAACGATGTGGGAGAGGGAATTGCCGAGTTCAAGGGTACCGGGCGTTGGTCTCTCACCGACTTCACGACTAGCGGAGCGCTTGCATTCCGCGATGTGGATTGGCAGGACGAGCAAATTGTCTTGAAAAAAGCCAGTGCAATTGCCGACTACTCCGCGACCGACGATCAGATCAAGATCTCGAAGCTTCAGGGAAAGGTGCTGGGAGGAACATTCGCCGGAGAAGCGCAAGTCGACAACTGGCTCAGCAGTGTCCCGTCATCTGCCGAAAAAGGAAAGCGATCAGACCTGGCCGTTATCGGAGTGCCCAAGCCCGCCCTCAAAAAGGGCGAGAAGGCCAAAATGCCCGGTGTGCAGGCTGGAACGGTGCGTCTGCGTTTGCGAGATCTCTCCGTGAGTGAATTAGCTTCGGCATTGAACACGGCCAGTCATCCGCTGGACGGCTTTCATCCTGCCGGCGCCGCCAGCGGAAGTGTGGAAGCCTACTGGAAGGGAAGTGCGGATAAAGCTGATATAAGCTTCAGCCTCGATGTGAATCCTCCGGCCCGCCCAGCAGCTCGCGAGCTTCCTCTCACTGCGCGGCTGGAGGGGAAATATCACGGAGTCACCGACTCTCTGGAGCTGGCGCAGTTCACCGTGTCTACTCCCAGCTCGAAAATTGTAGGCACGGGGACGCTCGCATCGGCATCCAAAATGCACGTCTCGCTTTCCACTTCAAACCTGGAAGAATGGCGGCCGCTGGTAAAGGTTTTAGGAGGGCCGACAGACTTGCCGTTTGAAGTGAACGGCAGCGCAACCTTCAGCGGCGCTGTCGGTGGGAGTTTTTCCTCGCCGACCCTTGCGGGCACCCTCGTCGCCGAAGATTTTGAGTTCACGGTTCCGGCAACCTCGCGTACGCCTGAGAAGCCGGTGCATTGGGATTCGTTAGCAGCCAGTGTCCAGCTCTCGTCGCACGACCTGGCGCTTCGTGGAGGCATCCTGAGGCGTGGCGACACCAGCGCTGATTTTGAGTTCGACGCCACTCTGCAAAAAGGCAAGCTCACGGAAAACAGCCCATATACCGCGCGTGTAAACCTCCACAATGTGGATGTCGCTTCGACAGCCGCGCTTGCCGACCTCGATTACCCCATTACTGGAACCGCAGATGTCACTCTTCAGTTGAACGGAACGCGCGCTCATCCCCAGGGACAAGGGCACATCCGCGCCACGAATGCATCGGCGTATGGCGAAGAAATCCAGACGTTCGATGCCGATCTGCAGATCGGAGGCACAGAAACTACCCTAGGCAATATCCGCCTGTTTCACCAGGAGGGAGAGATTACGGGAACGCTCACTTTTCTTTCGGGGGGCAGCGGGTTCCGTCTGGACTTGGTCGGCAAGAACTTTGATCTGTCGCGAGTACGCCAGATTCACCTCGCCGAGTTACCCGTTGATGGGCGAGCCGATTTCAACCTGCGGGCCTCCGGGACCTTGGATTCGCCGGTGATCCATGCTGATGCTCACGTCCGAAACTTATCCCTGGACAGCGAATTGACCGGCGATCTTTTTTTCCAGGCGACTACGAATGGGCGAGAGCTTCTGGTCAGCGGCCATTCCCAATTTCCGAAGGGATCGCTAACGGTTGAGGGCAAAGTGAGCATGCAAGGCGACTATCCTGCCAACGTCACAGCACACATGGATCGTATCGACCTCGATGCGCTGTGGCGCGCCTATCTTGGCGATCAGTTAACCGGGCACTCTTCGGTGGTTGGCACGGTTACGATGCAGGGTCCCTTGCGCTATCCGACGCGATGGAAGCTTGATGGGGCTGCGGCCGAAGTCAACGTCGACGTTGAATACGCCAAACTGCACAATCAGGGCCCGGCACGGTTCACTTATGCAGACCGCACCTTGCACATTCCGGAAACACACCTGGTCGGAGAGGGGACGGACGTCATTGGACATGGCGCCATTTACTACGCGGAGGCTCATCGACTCGATTTTGCAGCCGACGGGCATGTCGATCTTCGCCTGCTCAATGGCATCGATCCCGGTCTGAGCGCGACCGGACAGGCCACAGTTCACATGACACTTGTGGGT